>Ga0315282_10005515_pt1 | contig 21517 bp, 19 predicted proteins | sample YL17G07_20_MG_FD_203693 | JGI IMG/M metagenome (GOLD analysis project Ga0315282, IMG submission 203693) | Sediment microbial communities from Yellowstone Lake, YNP, Wyoming, USA - YL17G07_20 | ecosystem: Environmental > Aquatic > Freshwater > Lake > Sediment | place: USA: Wyoming | collected... | reverse complement strand
AAATATTCTGTGCACGCTTCGTCCGTTGCGAAGCGTTGTTCCAATTCCAATAATGTCCGCGGATAGTCTTCCATAGACACATATACTACATCTTGGGGTTAGTTGAGTCAAGTAAATAGCCCTCTTACCTATTATCGCTTGTTCTTCAGGTATGATTCTGCTGCCGCGATAAACTCATCCGCTTGCTCAATCAACTTCCTCGCTTCTTCCTTGTTCACCGAAGAAGTAGTCTCATAATCGCCTGCCTGTCTCAGTCTGAAGGCATCAGCCAGATAGCGGTGAAACTTGCGCTCAAGTAGGGCTGACTTGACAAACTCCCTGCCAAATGCGCTGATAAGGGCGGCATGTTTTGAGAAGGAAAGGTTTTTGGTGAGCAGGAGCGCCTGGGCAGCATAAAACATTGCATAATACGACCTGCTTGCTGAGAAGTCGTAAAGCCCCTCTTTCAGCAGGACTTCTGCGCCCTGGACGCTCTTACGCGCTTTCTCTATCAGACCCGAAACATCACTTCCTTTTTTCATATCAGAACGCCTTCCTTCTTCGCGTTCAAGATGACAGGCGATTTTCTTCTCCTGAAATCCCTCGCATCAAAAGGGATTATTGAAATCAGGGTATCGTATTCTAATTCCAAATCTCCGAGAGCAGCGGAAGCCCTGAGTATCTCTCTACAGTTATCCTTCATATTTTCCAACAGGACTATTATGTCAATGTCAGACCCGCCAGAAGCATCTCCCCTCGCGTAGGAACCGTACAGGATAATTCCTTTGAGCCTTTTACCGTATGCTCTCTTGAGTCTCTCCTTCACCTTATCCAGAATCTCTCTAACTCTTTTCGGAATTCTTCGTTTCATTTCAGTTTCACCTCCACAGGTGAGTATACGACAAGCAGGGGGTTATGTGAAGAACAAATCAAGATTTTCGCCACGGTAGAGGCGAGCGGTCTGGCGAAGGTCTCCACGACGGGCGTCCGCCGGACGGCGAGGCGTGAAGATTACCCCCGCTACTTGCGTTCAGGGCTTGCTTCATTTTTTCGGGCGCGGGGGTATTGCTGAGCGCTTGCGCGGGATATGGAGACTATCTCCCCGTGCTTACGCACGGGGCTTCATAGGGAACATTATATGCGGTTTTTGATAACGTGGACCACTTATGGCTGCTGGCTGCCGGGCGACCCGCGCGGATTCAGGACCCGCGGTGCAAAGGAATATGTCCCTCCTCCCACGGTCATTTTTCTCTTATTAGTCCAACTGATTGCACTGCATCTTCCCGGAAGAGTTCGTGCCTACGCCAGGGCTTTTTGCGGACTTTGTGAATGTTCTCACGCACACGGGCATCCTGCAGGATCTCGTCCGTCAAATCTTCGCTCAGAGATTCGCCTTTAGCCACCGCCAGTCTCGCAGCCAGCATCGCCTGGGCGAACCTACCTTCGTTCAACGCTTTCCTTCCTGCTTCCAATTCACTGTCAGTTCCGAATAACTGCGTGGAAGGCTTGATATTGGCAAATACCTCTTCTGTCCACATTGCGGGGTCGCTGGAGCCGAGTTGGTGTCTGCCAAGAATGAGGCGTATGTCACGATTGCGGATATTTTTTGACCTGAGGGAGAGCAAGGAAATAGTGCTCAGGACGAACACAAAGCCCGACCCGATAAACATAGAAAGAATATTTGCATTGAGAATTGAGATGGTCCTGGACTCAATTATGTCCTTGAGCAGAGGAATGCCAAAAATGAAGAGGAGAGGAAGAGAAATTGCAAACGCCGCTATCAAATATGGGCGCAGCATCGCACGAAGGAGAAGGTTTCTGGTGCGGCGAATCGGGATTACTTCGCAGGTATGTCCTGACCAGTTGTACGTATGGTAGGCTTTGAGAGGAAACACAGGAAGAAGAAGTACGGTTACGCAGATAATTGTGTCGTGGTCGGGATAGTTTGGTATGAGACGGGGTTTTTGCCAGCGCACAGCGGCTGCGAAACCACAGGGTCTGGTTCCTATGCTCAGGCCGGGAGCGAAAGTGCGAGGCATCGATAGTGGCTCTGTTCGCAGACACATGGCCAGTTACACAGACAACCTTTTCAGGCCGACAAACTTTTCGGCTATCACTGCGCAGCAGTTACTTCTTCGGGCGGAAGTATTTGATGTCAAGGATGGAGCCTTCGCGTTTCGATTTTTCCTTGAAGACGGGTTCAAGCGGCATACCTATTGAGATTTTCTTCTCATCTATATCGCCGAGTTTGTGAACCATTTTTGCGCCGCCTTCAAATTCCATTATCCCTACCAACTGCGGTCTCGCAAGCGGTCTGCCATCCATATCAACGGAGGTTTTCGTCCAGGAGTAGAGGGTTGCGCGATTGGGGAGTTCGCGGTAGTTTTCAAGAGGCGCGAAGCACTTTTCGCAGAAGATTCTCGCGGGGACGTAGGTAATATTGCAGATTTCGCAGCGGGTGGAGAGGATTTTTCCTTTATTTTTGAGAGTGTTGAAGAACTTTTCTCCCGCGATTCCGGAGGTGTAGATAAACTGGAGAGGGATTTCGCCTTTCCAGTTGGTCAGTTCTTGATTGGAGGATTTTTTCTCGTACATTGTCTCTCCTTTCCTGTTCAACCGCGGCGGGCGCCGCAGGCGCTTTCGATAAAGTGGCTGCGCCACCGCCGCGGCTTTGGAAACCATCCGCGTCGCAGGCGGCGCGGCTAACATCACCACGCGTTCCCGCGTGGTGCTTCCGAAAATCACCCCCGGGCTAAAGCCCGGGGCTTGCTTATATTGGTTTGAAGTATTTTATGTCAGTGATAGCGCCTGTGCGTTCGTTTTCAGGTTTCCAGACCGCTTTCACACGCATACCGACTTTCACCTTTTTCGGGTCAACTTCGCGGAGAAGATGAAGGATTCCGCCGTCTGAGCCGTCAATCTCAATCACTGCGGGTATTTCAGGGTCTTTCAGTCTCACCATATCCCACCTGACGTAGCAGAGAGAGAAGGTGTTCACTCTTCCTGTGTCTTTCAGATAGACCCATTTTGATGTCGGTTTGAAGCACCATTCGCAGAACATCCGCGGAGGAACGAGAACTTTGTTGCAGTGTTCGCATTTTCTGCCAATCAGTTTTCCATTTTTCAGTTCTGCGAGGTAACGTCCGATTCCCACTCCTGTGTCCCAGGCGTATTTTGCGGTTGGAGTGTATTTGACGCAGGAGAGTTTTTTGCTTCTGAACTCGCTTTCAGAAATGCCTGTGCCGCCGAGTTTTTTGGGGTCAATTGGCATTTTGCGTCTCCTTTCGCAGCCAACCCCGCCGATAAACGGCGGGGCTTTGGAATATTATCGTCCGAGAATAATGACTGTTCCGACCTGCATCAGGTCGCCCCAGGCTTGCGCGAGTCCGCGTCTGGGTTCATTTGAGACCTGGCGTTTGCCTGCTTCGCCGCGGAGTTGCCAGAAAATCTCGCAGACCTTCATAAGTCCAGCCGCGGCGATTGGGTTTCCGACGCCAAGGAGTCCGCCTGAAGGGCAGACAGGCATAGAGCCGTTTCTCTGGGTAATTCCTTTGGCGGTGATTTTCGGCGCCTGACCCTTTTCACAAAGAAGAAGTCCTTCAAGGTGATGCAGTTCCTTATAAGCGAACGGGTCGTAAGGCTCAACCACGTGAATCTCTTTACGCGGGTCAGAAATTCCCGCCATTCTGTAAGCCATTTTCGCGGCAGATTCCACGTATTTCGGGTAGTAGAGGTCGCGGCTTGTCCAGTAGGAAGTATCAAGCGACCAGCCGACTCCTTCTATCCAGACAGGCTTGTCAGTTATTCTTTTTGCGATGTGCTCTGCGGCGAGGACTACCGCGACTGCGCCATCTGTTACAGGGCTGACCATAAGTCTGTGGACAGGCCAGGCGAGAACTTCGGAGTTCATAATGTCTTCAACTGTGAGGTCAGCGCCTAACAGGGCGGAGGGGTGGTCAAGCGCGTTCTTTTTGTTTTTGACCGATACGAGCGCGATCTCTTCAAGAGGGATTTTGTGGACGCTCATATATCTTTCCATCTCAATCGCGAAGATCCAGAGAAGATTTGGTCCGAGCGGGCGTTCTGTTGTGTGATCAAATATCGTGATAAACGCGGCTTGTGGATGCGGCTGGCAACTTGACATCTTCTCTTCGCAGACGACGAGGCAGGTGTCAAACATTCCTGAGGCGATGTGATACCAGCCCTGAATGGGGGCGAAGACACCTGTTCCGCCGCCTACGTAATTTCTCATAAATGGTTTTCTGAATCCGCCGCTTCCTGCGCTGAGGTATTCAGCCTTCATATGAACCCCGTCAAACGCGTCAGGACCGGTTCCGTGGACAACGCAGTCTATCTGTGGGAGTGTCATTTCGCAGGAATCAAGCGCCATTTTTGTTGCCTGATAGGTGAGTTCAGGAGCGGTCTCTTTGGCTCTGCGGACGAATTTGGTCATTCCTGCTCCGACGACTGCGACTCTACGAAGGCTCATATTTATATCCTCCGGTATGGATTGGTCATTTTCCCAGTATAGCAACTGCGCCTGAAGCGGTCGGGACGCCGCGCCAGGAGAGCGCGAGCCCGACTTTTGCGTCCTCAACCTGGGCGGGTCCGGCGATTCCACGCAGTTGCGACACGATTTGGGCGACTTTGAAAAGCCCGGTCGCTTCAAGCATAACACCGCAGCCGAGCGAGCCGCCTGAGAGATTCACTTTCAGAGACCCGTTTTTGCCTGTTGCGCCGAGGCGGGTCAATTTACCAGATTCGCCTCTCGCGCAGAGAGAGGCTGCTTCAAGGTGCTGCAACTCTTTGTAAGCGTATGTGTCGTCAATCTCAAAAAGGTCAATCTCTCTGGCGGGATTTGTTACTGCCGCCATTTTGTAAGCCATTGAGCAGGCGAGTTGCGCGTAGGCGGCGCTTCCCCAGGAACGAGATTCCAGGCTCGGACTGTCAGCGCACCAACCGAGTCCCTTTATCCAGACGGGGACGCCTCTCAAAGTTTTCGCTCTTTCCTCGGCTGCGAGAACGATAACGACTGCGACGTCTGAAAACTGACTGACCTGCAGAAGCGTTAGGGGGTCAGAAATCGGGTCGGAATTCAGGACATCTTCTGTCGTGAACTCGCCGCCATAGACATTATTGTGAGTTTTGAGCGCGTTTCTTTTGTTTTTGACCGCGACGGCGGCGCAGTCCTCAACTGTCACGCCGGTTTCATAAAGAAACCTCCTCATTTCCAGACCAGCGATGTAGTGCGGATTGACCGCAAGCGGGCGGTTGAAAACAGGGTCAATTGCAAGTTCAGTTATATGATGTAGCGTGATGATATTTGACGCTTTGCTATGAGCCTCCACAACGGCGGTGTCAAGAAGCCCTGTAGCGACCTGCATAAAGGCTGCTGCAAGTCCGTGAATTCCGTCGCCGCCAACTGTGTGGACAGGCTTTAGCGGCGCGCCTAACTGGTCTGGAACATATTCGTCAAAGATTGAAGTGCCCTCGTTGAAGTCTTCAGAGCAGGCGGTGAAGCAGTCAATATCTTTGGGCTCTATGCCGGCACTCTGATACGCTTTGAGAGCCGCCTCGTATACGAGTTCCCTGTATGAGACATCAGGCGTAACAGGTCTGGGCACTGTGCAGCCGACACCGATAATAGCGACTCTTCTCACCGAAGCCTCCTCGTTAGAAATCCATTTGCGGTTTTCAAACCGGCGGAAGAGAAATAATATAGAAGTTCGGGTCGGTTATATCAAGCGAATTGCAAAAATTTTTGGAGGAATGAGCAGAGCGTCATTTTGCTGGCACAGCGACCGGGCCGCCGAAATCCCATATTATTCCTGCCGCCAGAATCCAGTTCTCTGTCAGCACAGTCTCCTGAACATTTGTGACTGAGACGCCTGCGAAGAAAGACGGCATTTCAGCGCCCCACGCGGAGGGTTTGAAGCAAAGATTTGTGCCGATAGTCCAGAACGGGATGGCATAAGTCCATACCGATTCCCTCCAGTGGAAGTCAAAGTAGAACTCGGTCCAGGCGCGCCTTGATAATGGCACTTCAGCCTGGAGTCCTGTGTGCAGACAAAAGTCTGTGCCATGATACTTCACATCCTCATCCTCAAAGAACTTTCCGCGCCAGGACTGGCGCACAGGACCAGCACCGAGATAATACGCCATAGAAAAATCCCGCACAGTCTCGCCGCTCACCTTATCACCGCCGGCAAGTTCAAGAACAAGGTCAAGCGTTGCGGAGAACTCGCTGTAGCGGTCAGCAATCCCGGGCTCCCTGTGACGCGCTTCCTCAAAGAGGAGATTGAGGTTGACGCCTGTGGAATCCGTCAGCCCATAGAGGAGAGAGCCGCCAACGCCTGAAATTTCGTCAACGGACGTCTTTCTGCCCACAACGTTGAATCTCGCTGTAGCCTCTCCGGATTTGCAGTTCGCGCCAGCAAGAGGCGTAGTTCTCGGCAGATAGCAGCCAGCAAAGAAAAGACAGACAAATAGCGCCAGTAGCGCTGCCTTACTCATTTTGCTCTCCTTGGGCATTGCCCTCTTCTGGTTGTGACGAATCAGTCTCTTCTTTTTTCTGTTTTTCCTCTATTTCGCGCGCGCACTCGTCAATTATGTGGGAGATATGAATACTTTTCTCTATAGAGTGGTCTAAGAAGAATGTTAGAATCGGAGTGTAACGAAGTCTGAGTATATGCGATAATCGGGACTGGATATAACTTGAAGCATGCTGGAGCGCGCTCAAAACTTTGCGTTGCTCTGCCGGCTTTCCGAGAACAGACACATTCACATTCGCGCTTTTCATATCTGATGCTACTTTCACCTTGGTCACAGTGCAGAGGTTCTGTGCAGAAAGACGCGGGTCTTTCAGTTCATAGCAGATTATTCTGCTTATCTCTTCCCTCAGAAGAGCGGACGTCCGTTTCGCGCGGATGCTCTCTTTTCCTTCTTCCTCAAATTCCATTTGTCAGAACACCTCAATTTCGCGGTCAACAATCTGAGCAAAGTGATTCAAAGCGATGTGATTGAGAACCTGACTGAGAACGCTTTCAACAAACCTTTTGTCATTGCTGACAGTGGCAACTCCGAGAACCGCTATCTGTTGGCTGTCCAGCGCATCAACTTCGCTGACAGAGATGTTGAACTTACTTTTGAGCCTATCTTTTATGCTTTTCACAACTCTTCTTTTTTCTTTGAGGCTGTGCGAATCAGGAACTCGCAATTTCACCTTTAGCGTGCCGACTATCATTTTTCCACCATAGAGGGCGTGTAGGAATTCTACCCGCCGTAAGGCTCGCTTTCGGGACCTGCCTGAGAACCATCACCAGTTGACGGCGCTGCGTGCAAAACGCCTGACTCGTCAATGTAGAAATCGTTCAAGTTGGTCCTATCAGTGTCGGCGGTGCAGTTCCAGCGCGAAGCGTCAATTCTCGTATATTTGAAAGTGTATGACTGAGCCGCAGAAAGGTCGATATTAGAGCAATTCTGCGTGCCTCTGAACATGAGGCGGTCTTTACCTGTGGCGTTGCGGGCGGAAGTCTCGCTCATCGGGTAATCGCCAAACTTTATTCTGAATACTTCAGCAGTTGTCATTATAGCTCTGAGTGTTCCAGCCGCAGCCGTCTCCCATTCTTTTTTGCCCGGTCCCAGAGCGGCAGAAGCAGATGGCTGGAAGATAATTTCTACAATATCTGCCTTCTTGATTGTCAGAACTCCGCCTGAAGTTTCCAATTCAAATTTTTCAACCTGCAGGTTGCCTGTAACTGTGAACTTCACGGTTTTTACCTCATCCTCGGTCGGCTGCTGCGATTCTTTGCCTTCCTCCTTGCCTGCCGCGGGAAACCTGATTCCCAATATATCCTTTATCGGGATTGTGAGTGTGCCGTAAGCGGTTTTGAGTTGCAACTCAGTTATCTTGATAGCGCCTTTGACCCGGCTGCTGTCTGTAAGAAGAAATAGCACTTCACCAGGCTTTACCTCGCCTTCAGGCTTTGCAACCTTTCCCAGTATTTCGGCTATTTTCTCCTTGGTAGAAATAAACACCGCGCCATCTTTCACACAGAACGCGAGTCCGTGCGATTCAAGGATAAGGCTAAGCGCGTTCTCCAAAGATATATCATTTACCCTGAGTGTGACGGTCGTTTCTGATGCCTTTTCCAACTTTGGGTCGAGAACAAAGTCCAACCCGGTTATCTCGTGGAGAAAACTCATCACTTCGGTAAGCGTCGTATCTTGAAAATTGAGTGTCACTTTCTTTGTCCTGAGCGCCTCTTCCACTTTTTTATTTGCGGCATCATCCTGCGCGAATATTACTTGCGCCGCGAACAGAAGCGATAGAATAAAAACTGATCTTCGCATCTCTTTCCTCCTTCCCCTCGTTGTGCGGAGACAAGGGGTAAGATATTAGGTGAGGGTTCTGGCAAATTTCTCAATAATGAAGATTTCAAGTTTATCGCCTTCGCGGATGTCGTCTAACCCTTTCACCTTGATTCCGCATTCAAAGCCTTCTTTCACCTCTTTCACATCGTCTTTGAATCTGCGCAGACTGTCTAACTGACCGCTGAAGACAACCTGGTTTTCTCTGATAACGCGGCAGGAGGCTGAACGCTGAACTGTTCCGCCTGTGACGCTGCAGCCTGCAACTGTACCCAGGCGCGATGAGCGGAAAACCTGCTTCACCTCTAAGTGTCCGATTACGGATTCGCGCTCTTCAGGTTCAAGCAGCCCTTCCATAGCAGCGCGAACCTGAGAAGTCAATTCGTATATCACCTGATAGTTTCTTACATCAACTCTTTTCTCCTGCGCCAGTTCTTTGGTTTTTTCGGACGCTTCAGCGTTGAACGCGATGATGACGGCATCAGAGGCGTCCGCCAAGATGACGTCAGAATCGTTGACTGGTCCGACGCCTGAATGAATAATCTTTATCTTCACCTCTTCTGTTGACATTTGTGAGAGGAGATTTGTCAGAACTTCCACAGAACCTTTTACATCGGCTTTCAGGATTATGCACAGTTCTTTTGTCTTCTCCGCCTCTATTCTTTCAAACAGTGTCTCCAGTGTAACGTGTTCGCGGGCGGGTGCGGGCGCGCGTAATTTTTCTCTTCTTTCTATCGCTATTTCGCGCGCTGTATCTATATCGCGCAGGACGTAAAACCTCTCACCCGCTTCAGGCGCTTCCGGAAAGCCTGTCATCTGGACAGGAGCGGAAGGCTCCGCCTTATTTATAAGATTTCCTTCTATATCGTATAATGCGCGGACTCTGCCAAATGCGGTTCCTGCCAGAATCACATCTCCCACTCGCAGAGACCCGTTTCTGACGACGAGAGTTGATACGATGCCGACGCCAGCGGTTATACTCGCTTCCAGAACGCTGCCGAGCGCCATTCTGTTTGGATTCGCTTTCAGGTCAAGCATATCAGCGACGAGAAGGAGCATATCAAGAAGTTCGTTGATGCCCTGCCCTGTTAGCGCCGAGACTTCTACAAGAACTGTCTGACCGCCCCACTCTTCAGGAGTGAGACCGAGTTGGGCAAGTTGCTGCTTTGCTTTGAGCGTGTTTGCGTTTGGCTTGTCAATCTTGTTGAGCGCGACAACTATGGGCACATTCGCGGCGCGCGCGTGATTTATCGCTTCTTCTGTCTGAGGCATAACACCATCGTCGGCTGCGACGACGAGGACCACAATATCTGTTACGTTTGTCCCTCTGGCGCGCATAGCGGTGAACGCTTCGTGTCCGGGAGTGTCTATGAATGTGAGTTCGCCAGTTGGGAGTTTCACCTTGTATGTGCTAATGCGCTGCGTTATTCCGCCTGCTTCCTGTTCGTGGACATTGGTCTTGCGTATGTAGTCAAGTATGCTTGTTTTTCCGTGGTCAACGTGCCCGAGAATTGTGACTACTGCAGGTCGTTTGACGTGCTCTTCGGGTTTATCCTCCTTTTCCAACTCTTTCAGTTTCTCTTCGGCGGTGACGGGCGTGGTCAGTGAGATTTCCGTGCCGTACTCTGTGCCGATTGTAACGACCATATCGTCCGGGATAGGGTTATTTATTGAGAGGAGCAAGTCATTTTTTTTCATAAGGTACGTGATTATGTCTTTCACTTTTACACCCAGCGCAGTTGAGAGGTCGCGCACAGTCACGGGTGTGAGGAGATTTGCCTTTTCCGGTCTCTTGAATACCACAGGCTGGGGGCGCTTGACAGGTCTGGGCGGAGGGCGGCGGAAAGGACGTCTTTGAACACCTCTTTCGGGCAGTTCTGTCACTTCTTTTGTTGGAGACACTTGAGGCTGGGTCTTCAGTCTTCGCCGAATTCTCCAGCGTCTCTCTTCTTCCTTCTCTCTTTCGCGGCGAATCTTCTCATCAATCTCTTCCGCCTCTGTCAGGGAAGGAGTGACTCTTTTCGGGCGCAGCGGCGCAGGAACTGGAACAGGAATATCTCTCTTGCCCACAATCACCGCAGTCTCTGTAGTGCGATGACGCTCAGGTTTGGGTTTCGGGCGCTGCGGCGGGGGCGCAAGCCTCGCAGCAAACTTGCTGCGCGCCAGTTCTACCTGCTTCTCTGAAAGCGCGCTCAGATTGCTCCCCACTTTCTCCTTCTTGGACTTGTAGAAGGAGAGAAGTTGTCTGCTTGTCAGCCCCAGCTCTTTCGCAAGTTCATAAAGTCTAACCATAGGTCTGCACCATTTGCTTTCTACGAATCAGTCTCCTGCTCAGGGCTCTGTTCCTGAGTATTTTCCTCACTCTCGCGAGCAGGCTTTTCTGGAATCTCCGATTCCGTATCTTGCTTAGCAGTCTCCTGATTTGCGCCCGGGGATGTCAGTTCCTGCTCAACTTCTTCCTGACTCTCCTGCGCTCCGGATTCTTCTGTCGCGGGTGACTCTATCTCAATACCCCAGCCGGTAAGATGTGAAGCGAGACGAACATTCTGTCCGTGCTTCCCGATAGCGAGTGCCAACTGGTCTTCAGGCAGAGTGACGTAGGCGCAGTGGTTCTCCTCGTCCAGCGTGATTGCTGCGCCTTCTGCGGGTTTGAGGGCGTTAGCGACATAGATTCCGGGCTTATCATCCCACTTGACTATATCTATTTTTTCGCCGTTCAGTTCGTTGACTATACTTTTTATTCGCGCGCCCGCGACACCAACGCAGGCGCCGACGCAGTCCACTCTGGGGTCGTGCGACCTGACTGCGACTTTTGCTCTTCGCCCGGGCTCGCGCGCGATAGCAACTATCTCTATTGTGCCATCGCTCACTTCAGGGACTTCAAGTTCAAAAAGAGCGCGCAGGAGTTCGGGATGTGTTCTGGAGACTGTTATTCTCACCTTCTGTCCCAGTTTTTTCACTTCGCTGACATAGAGTTTGAGCCTGTCTGCTGGGCGATACGATTCACCCTGAATCTGTTCTCGTGAGGGAAGTATAGCCTCCGCTTTTCCGAGGTTGATTACGACACTTGGTCCTTCAAAGCGCTGGACCGTGCCTGTCACCAGGTGGAGTTGCTTCTTCTCAAAGTCGTGGAAGAGGACATCTCTTTCCGCCTCTTTGATTTTCTGGAGAATTACCTGCTTTGCCGTGAGCGCGGCTATGCGTCCGAGTTCGCCCGGGTCTATCTTTTCGCCGCTGTGCTCTGCTGTTATACTGCCCGTCTGCCTGTCTATGAGAATCGTGATTCCCTCGTCTGTGCCGAGCCTCTTCTTCGCAGCCGAGATGAGGGCAGACTCTATCCCCTTGAAGATAATCTCCTTGTCTATCTCCTTCTCTTGATGAATCGCCTCAACTATTCTGAGCAGTTCGCCGTTCATCTTGCCAATCCAGTCCTGACATCAAAACTATCAGCAAAAAGAGTGGGAATTTATCCCACTCCGGGACATCTATCACGCTGTAAGTATAATTTACGCCGCCGCGCCTCGCTGTCAACATATTTTTCATTATAGACTGTGCATCTAATTCTTCCCAGAAAGGTTTTTTGTTTGACAAGACGAGAAACTATCTGTAGAATAAAAACTTTGGGACGTGAATTTCTACGGGTACATCAGTAAACTCTCGAAAGGGGAGAAGATGAGAATAGCGCTGACTGTTGTTCTGGTTCTTTCGCTCGCGGCTTTCTGTACAGGGTGTCAGGCGTTTATGCTGGTGCCAGACCGCTCTAAACTTCCAGACGTCAAACCGCCGAAGAGTTCTCTTGACACGTACGTTGAAGACAGGATGCTTGACTTTGTGGATTGGTTTCAAATCCCGTTCACAATGAGGTTCCATATGGGACCGGGGATCCTGCTGAATGGCAGACTAACAAAGTTTGCACAGGTTGGTTGCGGGTTCTTTGAGGGAGAGACACTGGGGTTCAAGGGGCGTGAACTCGGATACTGGCGTGAGAAGCGTGAAGAGTTAGGGGTTTCAATATTCTACATTACGAAAACGAGCAAAGACGTCTTGGTTGGAAACAGGTTTCTCTTTGAGGCTATGCGCAAGGCGGAGCCAGAGGCTGTCGGCGACCTGGATATATTCAGAGATGACGACAGAGATAAATGGGATTGTGGACTTACCGTTCACCTGCTGTTCGTCGGGTTTGATTGGGATTTTTTCAGAACACGAGAATTTTTTGACTTCTGGGTCGGACTGACCACACTTGATATGCAGAAGGACGACATAAAGAACCGCCTGCGCAAAGGAGAGGCGGCTTCAGCAGGATTTGCTGGAGCGCCTGGAACACTCACTACGGAGACAATTCCCGGGCCACCAAGTATGCCCCCAGTACCTCAATATTAGAACCGGAATCTGAGCCGGGACAAGTGACCATTTAGCCGTGAAATCGCGCGGGTGCGTTATTGTCAGTTCATTCTTTCCTCTAACCTGTAGGATATGGCTTTCGTTATCTCGCCCAGGAGATAGAAAGAACCGGTTACCACCAGAACACCGCTTTTCCCGGCGTTTTCCTTTGCCCGCTCAAACGCGCAGGATATGTCTGGCTCAGAATCAGAACTGACAGGTGAAATCCGGCTCATAGTCCGCTTCAGTTGCCGCGGGTCAGCGCACCTCGGGTTCGGAGATGTGGTAAAGATAATCTCTTTCGCTACTGGCACAACCTCGCGCAGAAAACCTGAAATATCCTTGTCCTTCGCCATAGAAATCAGAAAGATAAACTCTCTTTCACGTAGTCTGTTCTCCCTTGCGAATACTCGCAGCGACTTCGCGAGCGAGCGCGCACTCGCCGCGTTATGCGCGCCATCAAGAATAAGCGTCGGCTCTCCTCTTTTGACCTCAAATCTTCCTTCAATTTTGAGGTTAGCGAACGCTTCCTGACAGGCGCGAGGGTCAATATCAAAACCAACCTTTTCGGCGAGTATTTCAAGCGCGCCTAAAGCGACCGCGGCATCCTCCCACGCGTGAGCGCAGTATCTCAGATAATCGGGAAGAGTTCTGGGCGCAGGATATTTTCTGCACCGGGTCTCCGCCAGAGTTTTGCTTTTACCGATTTGAATATCTTGTCCAACCAGAAACAGAGGCACATTCTTTTCACGCGAGAAGCGGCGGATGACGCGCAGCGCTTCGGTTTTTTGCGGCGCCGAGATGATGGGAATTTTTGGCTTTATTATTCCGCACTTCTCTGTGGCTATCTGAGTGAGTGTATTTCCGAGTTTGTCCATATGGTCGTAACTGATATTCGTTATACAGCAGACCTCTGGCGTAATAACGTTGGTTGCATCCAGGCGCCCGCCAATTCCAACCTCAACTGAAGCGATTTGAACCTTTTTGCGCGAAAACTCAAGGAATGCCAGCGCCGTGAGTATCTCAAAGTAGGTGACCGGAATCATCAACTTTTCAACTCTCTCAATTTTGCTTCTCATCGCGCTGACTGCGCGGGCGAAATCAGCGCATCCTATCATTTCTGAGCCGATTCTAACGCGTTCGCGTATGCTCACGATGTGCGGCGAAGTGTAGAGTCCGGTGCGAAAGCCGTGATTCTCAAGGAGCGCAGCAATCATTGTAGCGGTTGAGCCTTTACCTTTTGTGCCTGCTATGTGAACCGACTTGAAATCTTTTTGCGGGTCACCCAGAAGACACAGAAGTTCTGTCATCCTGTCCAGGCGAAACGCTGCTTGAGTGTACCTGTAGTCAGGGAGTTTCTCGTAGTCTATATATCTGTCAAGAAATTTGAGCGCTTCTTCATAACTCAAGCGGAAAGAAGACAAGGAAAACCTCCAGGCAAACTACTCGGTCTCTTTTTCGGGGTAATCTTTTGTGACGAAGATATCGTGGGGGTAACTTTCAATAAGAGATGCGGGGCTGATTCTGAGGAAGCGTGCTTTTTTGCGCAGAGTTTCCATATCTTTTGCGCCGCAGTAGCCCATACCTGCTCTGAGTCCGCCGACGAGTTGGTAAACGACGGAGGAGAGGGGTCCGCGAAGCGGCACTCGCGCTTCAACGCCTTCCGGGACGAGTTTGGTCAGTTCAGTCACATCGCCCTGACCGTATCTGACTTTTGAGCCTTCCACCATAGCGCCGAGTGAACCCATACCGCGGTATATTTTGAATCTACGCTCCTGGAAGACGACAGTTTCCCCCGGGCTTTCGTCAACGCCTGCAAAGAGAGAGCCAATCATAACAGAGTGCGCTCCAGCAGCGACCGCTTTTGTGATGTCGCCTGAGTGTCTTATTCCGCCGTCTGCGATGACAAAGATTCCCGCTTTGTCAGCCTCTCTGGAGCACTCAAATATAGCGGTCAGTTGCGGCACGCCGACTCCCGCTACTATTCGCGTGGTGCAGATTGAGCCGGGACCTATCCCCACTTTCACCGCGTCAGCGCCTGCTCTGTAGAGGTCTCTTACCGCCTCCGCAGTTGCCACGTTTCCTGCCACGACAGGCACATCATATTTTTTCCTTATCTTCTTTACAGTTTCCAGAACTTTCTTTGAGTGTCCGTGCGCTGTGTCAACCACAATGAGGTCGCAGCCGTGCGCAAGGAGCGCCTCAACTCTGTCAAACTCGTGCGGGCTAACTGCTGCGCCAACACGGAGTCGCCCGCGCGCGTCTCGCGCCGCGTTTGGGAACTGCTCAGTCTTGGTTATATCTTTTATGGTAATCAAACCGCGCAGAATTCTGTCTCTATCTATGAGGAGGAGTTTCTCAACTTTGTTTTTGTGAAGGATTCTCTTTGCCTGTTCCAGCGTTGTTTCTGGCGGCGCAGTGACAAGGTTCTCTCTGGTCATCACCTCTGAAACCTTTGTCAGATTGTCTTCCTGAAAGCGCAAGTCGCGGCGAGTGAGGATGCCGACGACTCGCCTCTTCTGGTCAAGTATGGGCAGCCCTGAAATATTATTCTCCCGCATTATCTCTTTCGCTTCACCTATGGTCTCGTCGGGAGAGAGAACTATGGGGTCAAAGATTACGCCGTGCTCGGAGCGTTTCACTTTTTCAACTTCGCTCGCCTGCCGCTCAACAGACATATTTTTGTGAATCACACCGAGTCCGCCTTCCTGGGCAAGCGCGGTAGCAAGTCTGCTCTCCGTTACAGTGTCCATAGCAGCGCTCACAATCGGGATGTTCAGAGAAATCTCCGCAGTCAGTTTTGTCCTGACATCAACATCTCTTGGCAGGACATCCGAGTAAGCGGGCAAAAGCAGAACATCATCAAAAGTGACGCCGTCGCCGATAATCTTGTTTTCCATAGTTTTTCTCTGAGCCATAATTTTCCACTCCTGATATATTGCGATTTGTGGCTAATGATAAATACAAGATACCGAATCGTCAACCTGAAATATTTCCAGACAGAAACTTCCCGACTTCTCTTGGGGTTAGAAATGTCTGACACTTCACGTTTTCTCTTGACACACAATTCTTTCCCGCGGTATATAGAAATTTCAGGAGACTTCTAATTGCGTTCGGCAGATACCGGCGCTGGGAATAGCAAAATTTGAGACATCACAAGAACATCGGTTTGGGTGCAAAGAGATGTGGAATTTGAGTAAGGCTCTCCTCACAGTGGCGGCTGCAGTCTGGATTCTTCTGGTGGAATGCGGCTTATATAGGAACGCAAACAGCCAAGAAGATGCCACAAAGAGTTCCAATTTGTTGCTTCCCATCCAACGAGACGGTGTTTGGGGTTACGCGGATATTTCCGGCAAAATAGTTATCAAGCCTGAGTTTGACGGAGCCTACGAATTCTCCGAAGGACTCGCCTGCGTTGAAACCGATGGAAAGTTTGGCTTCGTTGACGCAAAAGGAAAATTGGTCGTTCAGCCGCAGTTTGAAAGCGCTGGCGATTTTCACGAGGGACTCGCCCGTATTACGCTGCCTGGTGAAATAGGTAATGTCGGCAAATCAGGTTACATTGACAAAACGGGAAAGATATTTATTGAACCGAAGTTTGACTGGGCTTGCGATTTCTCCGAAGGGCTGGCTGTAGTGGGAATCGGTGAAAAGTATGGATACGTGGACTCCACAGGGAATCTGGTCATCACGCCCGCGTTTGAGTGGGCTCTGGATTTCTCTGAGGGGTTTGCAGCGGTCAGAACAGGTGGCAAGTGGGGCTTTATTGACAAGGCGCGTAAATTAGTCATAGGTGCCCGGTTTGATGACGCCTCAAACTTCAGCGAAGGTCTCGCGCCTGTCAGAATCGGAGGAAAGTATGGTTTCATAAACAAAGGTGGCAAAGTTACTGTCAAGCCTCAGTTTGACTTCGCTCTCACCTTCCGCGAGTCTCTTGCGCCAGTTATGCTGGAAGCGAAGTGGGGTTACATAGACAAAAGCGGTAAGGTAATAATTAGCCACCAATTTGAAGATGCAGCGGAGTTCTCCGAAGGACTCGCTTCAGTAAAAACTGGCGGCAAATGGGGCTATATCAACTCTGCCGGGAAGGTTGTAATAGAGCCCAAGTTTGAATCCGCCTGTCGCTTTTCAGGCGGTCTCGCGTTTGTCTCTTGTGAGGGCAAATTCGGTTACATCGGCAAGACGGGAAACTGGTGTTTGTGTGCTGCAGACAGAAGCGCAATCCAAACCAAAAACCCACCCAATCTCTATCCCGTGGTCAAGGAAGGCAAATGGGGTTACATTGACCAGACAGGAAAAATCATTATAGGACCTCAGTTCTCTTACGGCGGCGAGTTCTCCGAGGGTCTCGCTAAAGTGCAAACTACCCCCGGCGGCAAATTCGGTTATATAGACACGAGTGGTAAAGTGGCCATCAAGCCGCGATTCGCAGAGGCCTGTATATTCCGCGAAGGTCTTGGTTCTATGGTTGTTGGGACCAAATATGGTTACGTGGACGTGACGGGAAGGTTAGCGATTCGTCCGATATTTGACAAAGTGGTTTGGAGATTTTCAGAAGGTCTGACAGTAGTGAACGTAGGCGGAAGGTGGGAGGCACACGAGTATCCAGACCGGACAGGTTACGAGTTGGACGGCGGGAAGTATGGTTACGTAACCAGAGACGGCAGTATGGTAATAAAGCCATTATTTGACTGGGCTGGGGAGTTTCATGAAGGGCTGGCTGCTGTAACAGGTGGCTCTGCGATGGGCTACATAGATAAGTCAGGAAGCATGGTTATTGAACCCAAGTTCAGAGGTGCAGGCGGCTTTTCAGAAGGTCTTGCAAGGATTGAGGCCACGGGCGGCGCTTTTGGGTATATAGACAAATCTGGTAAGGTAGTGATTTCATTTGAGCCTCCCAACGAAAGCACAGGTATTGGCTACGCAGAAGATTTTCATGAAGGGCTGGCACCTGCGCGGTTTGGAGTGAAGTGGGGCTATATTGACAAGACAGGGAAGTTTGTTATCCAACCCCAGTTTGACTGGGCAGGGGAATTTTCGGAAGGAATGGCAAACGTGAGAGTCACCGACAAAGTGGGGTACATAGACAAGACTGGAAAAATGGTAATTGAACCAAAGTTTGATGGGGCTGGCCGCTTCTCAGGAGGAGTTGCCGGAGTATGGTTGGCTGAGAAGACTCCTGGGGTAAGGACTATGGGTAAAAGCGGATACATAGATAAAACAGGCAAGTATATCTGGGAACCGACAGAGTAGATCCATACTGACGCTCCACCGCTGACGCAGGGGCGACCCGAATAGAAGACCGCCGCCGCGACCTTATTCAATCAAAATATCGCGCAATATAGAGTTTATCCGCTATTCTCGCTTGACAATCCCGACCGTTTTCACTATTTTATTGCGGCTAATTGAGCCAGACAATTTTTTTGCGAGGTAAGATGGGAGTTTTTGATAAGTGTGGCAACTTTACGCGCGCGCGGGAAGCGGTCGCTGCGGGAATATATCCTTATTTCAAAGTCATAGAGGAGAATCTCGGTCCAGAGGTTGTTATCGGCGGCAGAAAAGTGATTATGACAGGTTCAAATAACTACCTCGGACTCTCCACCCACCCGAAAGTGAAAGAAGCCGCGATAGAGGCGATAAAGAGGTACGGCACGACCTGCAGCGGTTCAAGATACTTGAATGGCACTCTAACGCTTCACACAGAACTTGAGGGGAGACTGGCAGACTTTCTTGGTAAGGAGGCGGCGCTCGTATTCTCCACGGGATTTCAGACGAATCAAGGCACTATCGCGCCTTTGGTCGCAAGAGGCGAGGTGATTTACTGCGACAGGGAAAATCACGCAAGCATTGTTGATGGCTGCCGCCTGTCATTCGGTGATACAAAGAAGTTCAAGCACAACGATATAAGCGACCTGAACGAGATGCTTTCCGCAGACAGGGATGTGGACGGCAAACTGATAATAGTTGATGGCGTCTTTAGTATGAGCGGCGATATATCTGACCTTCGTTCAATCGTCCCGCTGGCAAAGAGGTTCGGCGCCGCTCTGATGGTAGATGACGCGCACGGGATAGGAGTTCTGGGCAAGAACGGGCGCGGAACAGCGGAATATCTCAACGTGGAAGACGATATTGACCTCATAATGGGAACTTTCAGCAAATCCTTCGCTTCTCTTGGCGGCGTGATTGCAGGGAAAGAAGAGGTAATACACTACGTAAAACACTTCTCGCGGGCGCTTATTTTCAGCGCAAGTATCCCGCCCGCAAATGTCGCCGCAGTTCTCGCATCGCTTGAGATAATCAGGGAAGAGCCGCAAAGGCGAGAAAAACTCCTCCAGAATGGACGAAAGATGCGAGAAGGGTTCAAATCGCTCGGCTTCCGCGTCAACGAAGGCATTACACCCATAGTGCCGGTATTCATTGGCGAGGAGGATAAAACCTTCCTCCTCTGTAAAGAACTTCTGGATGAGGGCATCTTCGCAACACCCATAATCAGTCCCGCAGTCCCACCTGACCAGGCGCTGATTCGCACAAGTTATATGGCAACTCACACCGACTCGCAACTCAACCGCGTTCTGGAAGTATTTGAGAAACTCGGGAAGAAATTCGGCGTTATCTGATATGGATACAGACCAACTGAAAACTGTCCCGGTCACTTCCCGTGGGCTTTTGCGCAAATTCATCAAGTTTCCGTGGATAATCTACAAAAACGACGAGAACTGGGTTGCGCCACTTATCTCTGAAATGAAAAAGAAGTTTGACCGCTCAAAAAACCCGTTCTTCAGATATGCAGATGTCCAGCCATTCCTCGCCATACGCGGCACAAAAATAGTCGGCAGAATAGTCGCGATAAATAACCCGAGACACAACGAGTTTCACAAGGAGAAGACAGGCTTCTTCGGTCTCTTTGAATGTATTGAAGACGCGCAAGTGGCGAAGGCGCTTGTTGACGCTGCTGCGCAGTGGCTGCGCCAGCGTGGAATGGAAGTTATCCGCGGACCTGTCAACTTCTCCTCAAACGAGGAGTGGGGTCTTCTAATAGAAGGGTTTGACGACCCGCCCGCTATTATGATGCCGTATAATCCGCCCTATTACACTCTTCTTCTTGAATCCTGCGGTCTGCGAAAGGCAAAAGACCTTTACGCCTACACGATAGACGACACAGCGGTGATGCCTGAAAAAGTCCTCAGGATTACCGAACTTGTCAGGAAGAAGACAAACATAACTTTCCGGAGCATCAACTTCGCGCACTTGAAACACGAGATAGAGGTTCTGAAGAGCGTTTACAACAGCGCCTGGACAGCAAACTGGGGTTTCTATCCTATGACTGAAGAAGAGTTTGACTATATGGCAAAAGAACTGAAACGGTTTGCTGTGCCAGACCTTATCTTGATAGCGGAAGTTGACGGTAAACCCGCAGGCTTCTCGCTCACTCTGCCAGATATATACCAGGCGCTGAAGAGGTGCAACGGTCGCCTTTTCCCCTTTGGAATACTCAAATTCCTGCGCGACCGCAAGAAGATAGACAGGGCGCGCGTGATGGTTTTGGGAATTGTTGAAGTGTTCCGCAGAAGAGGGATTGACGCGCTATTCTATCTTGAAACTTTCCAGCGCGGTAAGAGACTTGGATACAAAAGAGGTGAACTCTCCTGGGTTCTTGAAGATAACGTCACTATGAACAGCCCGCTTGAGGCTATCGGCGCCCGACTCTACAAAAAATACCGCATCTACGAAGCGAAACTTATCTAAATTTGGGCGGCAGTGGATTCGAACCACCGACTTCTATCGTGTGAGGATAGCACTCTAACCGCTGAGTTAGCCGCCCTTCTACGAATAATCTACGCTGCGCTTTGCAGTATGTCAATATAGAAATCAGTTGAAATCAGTTCTACTCTCCTGCACGACTCCAGATATAATGATTCCAAAAATGCGCCAAACAGCGAACCAAGATGCCGCGTTCCGGAACATATGATGATAGAGGCAGAATGAGGCGAGTGTACAAGATGGACGATGCTGAACTGGTAAAACGCGTTATCGCAGGAGATAAAAAGTTGTTCGCTGCGCTGGTGGAAAAGTATTCGGACACACTCAGTTCGCTCGCATTTCTCATAACTCGCAATAGCGCTGATGCGCACGATGTGGTCCAGCAGGCTTTATTTACAGCGTATTGTAAACTTGGCGATATTGCGGACCCGGTGCAGTTTGGGCGCTGGCTAAGGGGTATTGTATCCAAACTGGCGCGCAAGATAGTAGCAGAACAGGAGCGGAGGCGGAAATCCGTTGCGAGACTTGCAAGGGCTCAGTTTGCGCTTGACCCGGCAGACCAACTTGCCGACGAGGAGAAGCGCTCTGAAATACTGAGGGCGGTTGATACACTGGACAAAAGAACAAGAGAAGTGGTAGCACTTCACTATCTGCGCGGTCTGAGATTAGAAGAGATTGGACTGCTGCTCGGAATACCGGTCGGCAGCGTAAAACGCATCCTATCTGAAGGAAGGGAATTGCTCAGAAAGGAGTTGATTCAGATGGCGAGAGAAGAGTTCAAGGAGTATACGCTAAGCAGAGAAGAGCGGGAGCGGCTCGCAAAGGTTGCGGAATTTCCGCGGAGAGAACCGAAGATTGCGGTCGTGCCAACAGGCGAAAAGGCAAAGCGGGTTCGCACTGCAGGCTTTTACGGTTCTTTTGCCGCGCTTGAGCCAGGCGCCGAGGCTTGCTTTGCAGATTACGACCATCCTGGCGGCAATCTGACTGCGGTCAGTCACGTCCGACGAGAGGGGCCGGTAAAAGTGAA
>Ga0315282_10005514_pt1 | contig 21519 bp, 17 predicted proteins | sample YL17G07_20_MG_FD_203693 | JGI IMG/M metagenome (GOLD analysis project Ga0315282, IMG submission 203693) | Sediment microbial communities from Yellowstone Lake, YNP, Wyoming, USA - YL17G07_20 | ecosystem: Environmental > Aquatic > Freshwater > Lake > Sediment | place: USA: Wyoming | collected... | reverse complement strand
AACTCTTCACGACGGTTTCCTTCTCCCAGTTTTCCATTTGTTTTTGAATGTCATCCAGTTTCTTTTTGTTGAACATCATCGAAGGCACCTAGAAACTAGACTATTCGGCGAACATAAAAGAATTGTTAACCAATACCCTGTGTTGGTCTGCGTGTTTTTGGATTAACCGCGCACTAAGAAGAGCTGGGGCGGGCGACTATTAGCGCGCGCTTCACATGAAAACCCTTGAAGTAAGAAGACTTCCGCTATCTACCACTCCGTTCATTTCGTCCTTGGTTAACACTATATAACGGGTGCTTGCTGATAGTATGGTTGAACAACAAGCCCATTGGAGAGGAAAATATGCCTGTGTTTGTTGAGTGGCGGTGGAAAGAGGAAACCAAGACATTTTTGGTAGTTTTTCACTTTTATGACGACTTTAGCAGAACGAACCTGAGGGTTAATTCTACACCCAAGAAGAATCGTTTAACCTTGTTTACATTTGTGGGAGGAGACGATTTTCTTAATGATGTTGAAACAAAAGGCGCGTGGTTAACTTGGTCCCCATCACACGTTGACCTTGCATTGTTGATGGAGTTGTTAACTTACTCCAACATAATCAATGGATTCAAAGAAGCAAAAAAAACGGCTATTAATACAGCATTTGGAGTTTGTAAGTAGAAAGGGGACTTTAAACGAGGTTAGCGGAGAAGTGGAAAAGTGTGATTGGCTAAAAGTTGGTGCTATGCTAAGCGTTGTTGGATGCGATAAGAAACTTGCTAGTTACTCTGATGATAACAGACACTTGTATGCAATGGCTGAATTGTGTCCAGAGTATATTACTTACATAAAGAAACTGGCGGAGGTCTAGCCTCTTATTACTTAGCACGCCCGATTCGTATTTAAGCGCCAACTGAAGTAAGGTTTGCTTGGGAAAAGCCACCCACTTCTAATTTACCCTCAGAATTGTTTTAATACGTTTGGGTTTGGGATAAAACTTCCCCCAAACACACACAATCACGGTCCGTTAGCTGAAAGCGACCACGGATTTTAGAAACGCTAAAAAACCAATACTGAGCTAATAAAGGAATGGCGGTATGCAAAGATGAAATTGAGTGATTGGATAGAGATTAAGAAAGCAGCGTGCATGAAAGACTACCAAACCTACACAGATGCATTGAAAGAACTTCACAAAAAAGGAGACTCAGAGGGCGTGAAGCGAATTGATATTAAGATACTAGAAACTAAAGCGTTTCAGGACGCACTCTTAGCATTAGAAAATGATGTCAAGAATGGAATTATACACTCTATCTAAATTCCCTTCCTTTTATTGCTCATATTCCTCTTTCAGCTTATTTATTTGAAAGAGACCGCTCCTTCTCTCACCTTTTTTGTGCAGTATTTGGCGTCTTCAAGGTATCGAAGTGCTTCTTCCTTCTCTTCTTTTGATTCTTTATGTCTGTAACCTAGCATTTCTTCTGTTTTTTCTGGATGCACATAAAAATTCCTTTCGCTAATTGTCTTTTTCATCTTGTGGAAAAAGTTCGAATCAGTAAGTTTCATTAGATAGAGAATCAAATTCAGTTCACGTGCATTAAGACCCTTTATTATTTCTTCGATGTGCATATTCTCCTTTTGACAATACCGCCATAGCCAAATATACGCCCAGAATTCAAAGTAAGAAACAGCATTAGAAAAAGCAGAAAACCAATCTTCTCTCTTAATTGCTTCGTCTATGACTAGCTCTGGAGTTGGGGCAATTCTAAAACGACTTGATACTCCTATTCCTACCGTGCCTTCGGCTCTTACAGCTTTTTTGCCACCTTCACTCATTTTTGACCCTCTAGTTTGTCTTCTCTTGTCGTGCAGATTTAAGATTTCTGTGCTTCAGCTTGACCAGAGTCCTTGCGGCACGAACGAATATACAACAAGCTATCTCCATTTCCATTTTCTATAATTTCTAAACATTTACTGCAGACGAAACCAAATCCACGTCTATGGGAAAGTAAATCTTCTTCTGAACCACAAATTGAGCATTCAAACTTTTGCTCATAGCCAAGTTTAGGAAATCTCTTAAAATAGAGACTCATACAGATTGAATGGACTGTCCTTCCAAAATCAAGACAATCTAGTGAAAGCAATGAGTTATTATTAGTACATTCTCTATCCAATATCATTTCCCAATATTTTTCTTCTGAGGGATGAACGTAAGCACAAAGATTTCTATATATTTGATAATGCTCGGGAATAACCACTTTCCGACCTTGCAATTTACGTTGGTCAGACATATTCATTAACCATTTTTGCCCTTCGTCTGTTTTAAGCCAAAGACAAGAATCTTCATGCTGATTGTCGATTTTAATTGTGGCAGAGATGTCTTCAAGTACAATTCTCATAAGAGCCATAGCACTTCGATAATCCTTTTCATTATATAGAAGATAGATGCTCTTAATAGTAGTAATTGAATTCTCCAATTCTGAATAAATAAGGCTCTTTTCAGCTTGAGGATATTTTTGTTTGATTTCCTTATGCAATTTATTAAAAGAAGAAATCCAATCTTCAAAGACAATTACTTTTGTTCTTTTTTCCGTGACTTTGGACCTCTAGTGCGTCTTTTATTGCCGTGCCGATTTAAGATTTCTGTCTTCTTTGTACGGCGCGCGCTTGACCACGCTTGACGACGCTCAGAAGCTATGCTGAAAACACCCTCCCCCCTATCGTTTTTGGGGCTGCCCTAGCAGTTGTTCTTGCAGCTTGTTTTCTAAACAGATAAACCTGCAATCTGCTTCAGAGCAAACGGGTTACATGCCAAGAGCTTAACCCTTCACTGCTCAGGCCAAAACGTGTTCTTTTTAGTTGAGAGAAGTAGATATTTGACCTGCTCAAAAACACTGTGCCATATTATTAGTAGAACATAGTAATTGAACAGCCGACTACTCATAAAACCTCAAAAACTCGCCGAACGGACGCAGCGGCGGAACTTTAGGCGGCATAGTCAGAACCATTTTACCATACTTGTTCTTTATAGGCGGACGAGCTAGAATAGCATCCCGCGTCGCATAACCGATAATATGCATCTTCCCACTCAACCAGTCATTGACTCCAATCCTAGCACGGCCTATCCAGTGGCAGACGATGTATAAATCACAGTTAACAGAGTAAGGGCTAGGCTTAAGCGATAAGCCGCAGAAGTCTTTATGATGAGCTTTGACGTCAAATTTTAAATGCTTGCCTTCAAGAACAAGCCCATCTTCTTCAGCTTCAGGCTCTTCATATTCTTCAATGACAGCTTCTTCATCTTGCAAAAAATCAGGAGGTTCAGGTGAAAGCGATAAAAACCGGGATGAAACCTCACCGTCGCATGGGTTGTGTTTTTCCTTAGGGTCATTATACTTGAAAACATCGTGCCAATCACGTCTGAGAAGAGAGTGCACCGCTATCTCACCGTAATAACCGATTTTATGGTCGTATTTCATGTCTCCGACAAGTTTCATAATAGGGTAACTAAGTTGATGAGAGCTATAAAGCTCAGCGAACTCTTCGCATTCCATATAGTCAGGCAGCCCGACTTTAAGGAGTCTCTGCTTTAAACCATCTTCGCCTTCAAAATGCTTGAGCATCTGCTGATAAGCGAGTTCTAAAAGCTGGTCATTTATTTTCTCGAACGTTTCGCCTTCTCTTAGCTTTTTTTCGATGACTTCTTTAATGTCTACAACCATCATCTCACCTGTTCAATTACTATGTTCTACTAATAATATGGCACAGTGTTTTTGAACAGTCATTCGCGTAGCCTTCTAACAGTGCTGACACTTACGTTATATTCTTTCGCAAGTTCAGCATGCGTGACTTTTTTATCAGCAGCTCTTATCTCATCGATTTCTTTCTGAGTTAGCTTCATGATACCGCGGGGTCTCCCGCCGCTCGGTTTCTTCGCCGGGAACTCTGCATGATAAGCCTCTTCGACGCTCTCATACGGTTTCGTCATCGTGTTTTCAGCCCATAAGTTAACGTCTCTGTCTAGAACGCGTTTACCATCGTAGAGCCAGCGCACCTTCTTCACTTTGAAAAGCGTAGAGTTTAACGGTGTGCCTTCATGAATGTAGTCTGCGACGAGGCCGCTTAACCGCGAAGTATTGCTCTCTAACCGAACTTGCGTCTTCGCTGCTAAGTTTTCACGGACGATGCGCTCAAAATCAGCCTTCTTCTCTTTACCGGCTGAGCCTTCTACAGCGACTCCTCCCATCGCAACGTGGACAGCTTCGCCTTTAGACCATGCGATGTAGCACATCCTGCGGCATATCCAGAACTCATCTATCGGTTTCTTCAAGTCCTCGCGTCTTATACCGCTGTGGAGGCTCTCTAACTTACGGCTGACGATGCTCTCATCTAAATGCGGGTTTCCCAGCCAGAAACCGCCGTCTGTTGAAATCGCTAAGCATGTCCCCTCATTGATTGCCCACCCGACTAAAGCGCGTGCTCTGCCGAGAATCAGAGAAGCCCACTCGATAGACCAGCTTCCACCGACTTCGCTCCTCGTATACATCGCGCGAATCGCTTTCTTTCTTCCGTAAGCCTTGAACTCTTCGCTTTTTAGTCCGCTAAAATGTAGCAGCCTCATTATGTCTTCAGCGTTGCTCCCGCTTTTCATGTATGCGAAGCGTCCGATAAAACCGACCATCTTCGCTTTCTCGATAGCGTAGTCAGCGCTTTCTTTTCTGCCGCTTTTTTCAAGCTGGTCTTTCTTCGCAAGCATGTCTATCAGAAACTGTCGAAGGTCGCTGTTAACCTCGTTCTCAGTCGGCATGAAACCGTAGCCGTTAAGCATTCTGATTTCTGCTCCTAGTTCTAAAGCCCCGCGGACTTCAGCAGCGGTGCAGTAACTTCGCCCGCGCAGAACGAACATGAGTTTCTGATACCAGTCTTCTTTAATCGGCAGCGTCGGATAACGAGTTCCGTCAGGGAAGCTGAACTCAACTTCGCAGAAGCCTTCAGCGCCGTTCCGCACGTCTTCAAGCGTTATCGGTTTGTATACGGTTTCTTCGTTGCTTAGCGGTTGCAGAATCCCAGCGATTATGTAGAGAGATTTAAAGTCCCACTGAGTTATCTCGACGTTTTTGAAGTAGCCTCTCGCAAAACTTTGATTATTTCCTCCCCAGTAACATAAGCATGCTAAGCGTCTAGCGTTAAGGTCTCCTTTGAAGGCTAAATGCTTCGCTATATGCTCCCGCCATGAACCATCTTTCATCTTCTGTCTACTAAGCGTTTTCTCTTCACGTGTCGCGCATGGAAGTTTCTTCATTGAGTTGCGCCGGAACGCTGCGACAGTTATCGAGCTATACGTTCCGTAAAAGTGCGGGTCAATGTGAAGCTGAGTGTAGCGTTCGACAAGCTGCTGCCACATCACGATTGCGACTTCAGCGTCTCGAATCGCGTAAGCAACGTAAAGCTCTAGGTGTTTAACCTGCAGCTCTTTCATGTGGGTTATCCAATAACTATGACCTAGCCCGTCAGCTTCGATGCTCAGCTTCTTCACGCCGACGCCTTCACCGACGGCTTCAAGGGACATTTTAAAGTGGCCGAATAAGTCCATGATGTGAAGCGTCACGTCTTCATCATCGAAGCGGCGGCTCCATGAAATCGCTTTATTAAACTCTGCGACGCGTGGCCTCACTTTAACAGCATGCCCGTTTTCAATTTTCTCATACTCGTCGTAGAAGTCGCTTATTTTCGAGAGTTCAGCGGTTGCGAAGTGTGAGATTAAGAATATCTGCTTCGGTTTCTCGACGCCGTTCTCCTTCATGAAGCGGAGTGCGTAGTCTAGAAGTTCATGCGACGTGATTCCTTCGCGCTTGTTAACAGCGTAGCAGACGCTTTTACCGACGCCTAGTGAGAATTGAACGCTTAAGAGTTCACGCTCGCTGCTAAAGTCTTCAGTCGTGAACTCCGTATCAAAACCTATGTCAACAACGCTCTTGAGAAAACGGTCACGTTTCAACGGTTGAACGACGTGCTCCAAGTCTTTCTGCTTAAGCTCACCGAAGTCTTCCTTTCTCATATCAAACTTCACACCATCTTAATCGTTTGACTTTTGGCTCGTGTGCCTCTTCGGGAATTTTCTCCATTTTTTCTCACCTGTTGTTGATCTCGTTACTAGTTATACGAGTATGCCTGAGTACCACTAGTATAACGAAACCCTTATAAAGTTTGCGTTACTAGTAACACTAGTGTGAAACACATGGACAGACCAAACAAAGCTCGGTTTGGACTAACGATGAGTCCAGAGTTGCTGAAACACATAGATGAAAAGCGTGGACTCGTTCCAAGAGCAACATACATTGAATATTGCATGAAACAGTATTTCGACTCGGAGACTCTTAGGACCGAGGAAATCAAGTTTTATGAGGAGATTCTTACGGCGTTGCGAAGCTTAATGAGTGGAGAAAAGAAAGGAAAAGTGCAGAGTGGGATAAGTCTAATTAGTTCAAAGATATCTAAAAGGAGAGAAGTATTATCCATTATCAAATGATTTTGAGACGCCTAGCCAACGAAAGAATGACGCATGCAATCTGTGCGCGCGCTTTGAATAGTCCTTAACACCATGATTGCAAGTGCGGGCGTACTCTGCTTGCTCTTGAAAAGGCGATGAACCAACTATTAAATAAACGAATCTGCCATATCTAACATGCGTCTCTTCATGTCCTCTGACAAATCCTTGGACGATTTCGGCATAGGATCATTCAAAACCACTGGTCATGCTACAGAGAGCACGATTTTGGATTTGTTCATGGAAGAGTTGGGAAAGAAGGTAAAGGTTCTAAGTCAACTAAGCTACCAGCAGCTCTCAGGTAGAAAGCAGCCTGACGCAACAATCGGTGAAAAACAGGATTACTTTGTTGAAGCTGAATGGGAGGGCAATGAGACTAAAGGGTTAGTTCAAGCGGCAAGATATCAAAGACTCGGCGGCAAGGGCGTTTTCGTTGTGCTGTTCCCTGACCGCCTGCGAAGGTCAATGCCTCGTCAAATGCTTCTTAGGCAAGCAATGGGTTCTCGGTTTTCTGGAATAGGCATTTTCAACGACCAGCGTAAGGAAGACTTTTTTTCAGGCAATCTTGACGAAGTTACGACTAAAATTTCTGAGCACGTGTTAAAAGAGATACCTGTTGTTGAAACTAAAACACCCAGAGTCATATCGATAATTCAGAAGACTGTTGACTACATTTCAGCCACATTGGCTGGAGTGACTGAACAAAGCATTGATGAAATCTTTGGTGGCAAGTCGGTCTTCGACAATATCCTTCAGTTTGAGGAAAAGAAGTATCCCTTAAAAGAGATGCGCAAAGGTGCAGCCTATCTTCTCGTTAATCAATTATTGTTCTATCATCTTCTGTCAAAATCTAGGCCCGCTAATTTCGATGAGCTAGATGAAGAAAAGATCCAGTCTCTCGAGAATCTGCAGCAATACTTCGACAAGGTTCTTGCAATTGATTACCGTCCAACTTTCGGTTTCAACATAGCAACCAGACTGCCCAAAGAAACACTGGATCCAGTAAAGGAAACGATAAACATAATAAAGGCTCTAAAACCCGAGAAAATTCAACAAGAGATTCTGGGCAAAATATTCCACGATCTCATCCCGTTTGAAGTACGAAAGGCAGTCGCCGCCTTTTACACAAACAATGAAGCAGGAGCCCTGCTGGCTAAACTTTCGATTCACGCCGCTACGGACAAAGTCGCAGACTTGGCCTGCGGTTCCGGTACTCTGCTGGTGAGTGCATACCATCAAAAGAAGAAACTAATAGAAATGAGAGGTCGAGCATTCACTCCTAAAGATCATGCGCGGTTTCTGGAGCAGGACCTGACTGGAGTCGACATCATGCCATTTGCTGCACATCTTGCTGCGGTACATCTCTCGTTGCAGGCACCTCTGTATGAGACTCAGCGCGTCAGATTGGCAGTGTGGGACTCTACGGAAGAGACAGTGCGCCCAGGAAAAATCATTCCTACGATATCACGCGAACTGCGGAAAGCATATGCTAACCCAAAATTAGACGTGTTTTCAGATCAAAGGGCAAGGTCTCAGTTCTCTGATGAAGCGTACGTTAAGAAAGGCTCTGTGACTTCTGAAGGAGTAGGTGGGGACTCTATTCCTCTTGAACTCGTTGATGTTGTTATAATGAACCCGCCCTTCACACGTCAAGAACGTCTTCCTGATGAGTACAAGAGCAAGTTGGCAGATCGTTTCAAGAAGTACTCTGATGTTTTGACTGGACAAGTGGGGCTTCATGGTTACTTTATACTTTTGGCTGACACGTTTCTCAAAGATGATGGAAGAATGGCCTTTGTCCTCCCAGCCACAGTCCTTAGACTCCAAAGCCTGGAAGGAATCCGGAAATTCCTCGTTGAAAATTATCGATTAGACTACATTATCACAACCGAGCAGAGATCTGCTTTCTCAGAAGCTGCAAGATTTAGAGAGATGCTGCTAATCGCAACAAAGACCAAAAAAGGATTGGATACGTCCAAGTGTCTCTTCGTCAATTTGAAACGGATCCCTGTTGATGCAGCAGACTCGGATTTTCTAGCAGATGAGATAATTTCATCAAAAAGCACGCCTCAGGAACTAGATGACGCAGATTTATCGACAAGGCTTGTGGAACAGAGTCAACTGAAGCTTTCAACTGAGAACTGGTTTGGCAAGATATCAACGCAAACTGAGGAGTCTCTGCTAGACGTTTGTTCACAGCAAGCGGGAGACAAACTTCAGACTCTGCAGACACTCCTAGATTCTAGGAAGGGAAAGATAGTTAGAGGAATAGAGCATTGGACAGGCAAGCCGGTGTCAGTCTCTTCTGCGTTCATTTTGTCATCAGAACGGCATGCCATGAAGAAAGATGACAGGTGGATTCTGAAAGAGACAGGGACAGACTTTGTCCTAGTTAAAGATAGACTTGTAGACGTAGAAGCAAGAATTCCCAAGAAGGCGTTAATCCCTGCATTGAGGAGACCAGCCGGTCTTCAGTCTATAGACGTTTCAGATGACCTGGATTACGCCGTAGTTTCTCGCTTCACAGGCGATCAGCATTTCTTCATAAAGGAACTGGTTGAGAAAGGGAAGAATCTGTCAAATTATGTCAAGAAATGGCGAGAATACCTGGAAAACAGGGAGACCAAACTGACAGTTTCCAGACGCTTCAATCTCTCGGCACAAAATACATCAGCCATGGCTTTCTACAGCGAATCGGCAATAGCGCCATGCAAAATGCTCTGGGCAATTCAAGGATTGAGTGATGAAGACGCCAAGCTATTGGCGCTATGGTTCAATTCAACAGTTAACATTGCACAAATCCTATCGAGGCGAGCAGAAACGGAGGGAGCCTTTATGGGGCTTGACCAATACATACTTCAGAGATTTCTTGTTCTTGACCCATCCAAAATAAAGCGGGCGCAGAGAGAGCAACTTGTCGAAGTCTTCCAGCGGCATGCGAAGACGAAGCTTCCGTCGATAATTGGGCAACTGAAAACCAATAATTCGGTCAGACGAGCTATCGATCTTGCTATCTTGCAGGCTCTTGAGATCAAGGGAAATCACGAAGAATTGCTCGACTCTGCCTATGCATCTATCCTGAAAACGATAGAGACGTTAGCAACACTCATGAAAGAAGGGCACATAGAGGAATAGCTCTTTGATTATTCGCCACTATCCATTGCTCAAGCGCCTATCTCCTCCCCTCGGTTCTTAGACGAGAGATGTAGCTCATCGGCCATGGAAATCAATTGGATAGTTCACGCGCGCATGATTTGAGATAGAGGTTAGAAATTGCTGACGGGTATAGAGATCAGTTGTAGCGTCCTCAAAACGTCGTCCCTGTACGCTTTCGTTTTGACTTCTCGAGTTAACTCGCCCAGAACGTCAGACATCTTCCAAATCTGAATGTCATACATCCTTCTTGCTTGTTCAATTACGCTTTCATCTTCAACGGCCCAAACCACCAGCACTTTCCTGTACTCTCCGGTGCCAAAGATTTCCCTGACGGCTTTAACCACAGTCGAGTGCGAGAACTTGATCGCGTTCAGCGTGTCCATGCCCCTCCTGTGTTTTCGGCCGTTCTTCGTCTGGGTGTCAATCAGCCTCAACCGGAAGCCTTTGCCTATGGCCACCCGGACCTCAATGTGATATTTCTTGCCTGAAATCGGATTGACTGCGAGCAGGTCGATCTCCTTGCCGCCTTCCAGCATAATGTTTGTCATTGTGAAGCACTTCTTGACGAGTTGCATATAGCGCTCTACGATGTGAACTTCGGGTTCCACCTTAGGCTGGCCCCGCCATATGCTGCGATGTTTCAGCATAAAAGGTTAGTGCATCAACTTAGTAATCGAATATAGTAACATAGCCGCACAAGCATGATTCGAGAACCGGTGTTACAGTTTGGCACGCACCGGTATCGGGACAATTATCGGCAGAAAATCTGTAAGCAAGGGAAGAGAATATGCGAGGATTTGGATTTACGTACCCACAAAGGTAAGTGAGGACACGGCTTTTCCATTCAAAATAGGCATGCCGTGCTTGGTTGCAATTAAAGAAAAGGAAGGTCAACTTGTCGTGAAACCAATTTCAGAGAAAGAAGCAGCGAAACTTGGTTGGCGAAAACGAATGAGAGGAAAGCAAAGCGCCACCAATGCTCGCGGGCGTGAACTAGAATGATGTCAAGGTAAAATACTTGAACTTCTCATTAGCACCAAGCAGCCAAGATGGAGCGATTCGATCATTGGCAGAAGAAATCATGAGAGATTTGTATTCTTGTCGAATATGCCAAAGCACTTGTCTAGAGGGCCTGGTATGCTGTCCATTTCCAGAACCCTTAATTGGAAGTTGGAAAGCAAGTTTTGCCATCGTTGGAATAAACCCAGGATCAAGCTCAGGCAATTTTGAAGATTTGAATCAGTATATCGCTTATTACTCAAACTCCAAGGAGTGTGGTTTAATTTTAGATCCAGAAAAACGTTGGCAAATAGGGTATGTCAAGGCATACACACTCCTCTTCTCAAGACCTGGAAACACAGAATTAGCTATTGACGATTTCAACGAGAATGCGGTGATACTTAGCGTGATAAAATGCTCGACCGCAGATGCAAGCAAAATTAGAGGTCAGCGTCTTGAGATGGCAAAAGCCAATTGTATCGATTACCTAGCAAGACAACTTGAAATCATAAAACCCAAGGTAATTCTCACGCATGGAAAACCCTCTTGTTTGGCAATGATAGATGTACTAAAGAACGAAACGAAATTTACGATTGTTTCCACATCCTCTGACAAGAGTATTAACACCTTGGCTGAAGAAATGCGGCGCCCATATTCTATGGATGAAATCTCAAAAGAATACATTGAGGCAAAAAGTGAAAACGGACATAGAACTCTATTTTTGTTCAATACGCATCTTTCATATTATGGACCAGCCGCGAAGAGCTTGGACAAGAACCTTGAAGAGAAAAGGAAAAAAATCGATGACGTTCTTCATGATTAGTAATCAGCGGATTTTTGTGATTGGAATAATGCGAAAGTCATCGAATACAGGCCGAGTGCCAGCTCAAACAAGTTAAGAGTGAAAGCGTGAACGTGCCCAAACACTACGTCAACGTTAAGATTCCCGTTGAACTCGCTGACGAAGTCGATAAAATTCTCGATAAGAAGCTCTTAGGATACCGTAGTCGAGCCGAGTTCGTGGCAGAGGCGGTTAGAGACAAGTTAATTCAAGTTAGAAAGTAGTTCACTTTTACTCCACTCTCCCCATTTCTCAAGAATGTTGCATAGCCAAACTTCTTTTAACCTTCAAGCCATGCCCTCTTTATTGTGGCAAATCTCCCTTCCATTGGGCGTAACAAAATGTCAAATGACTGCTTAACCAAGCCTTGCACCATGTGCGGCAATCGCATTCAAGGCGGCAACTACTACTACCCCTCGTGCAAGATTTGTATCTGCTTCGGCTGCGGATTGAAAATGATAAGCAAAGAAAACTATCCTCTCAAGTGCCCAAAGTGTGGCGCAAAACTTCAATAACAGCGCGCTATGGGTAGTGTTGTAGGAAGTGGAGACCCAGTATTATCGCATCCAAGATGTTTACGACGCCGTCGCCGTTTATGTCGGCGTTGGCTCCGCCTGTGCTCCAGCCTGGGCTGCTGGGTGTTTCAAGGAAGTGGTTACCGAGCACTATAGCGTCCAATATGTTGACAACCCCGTCACCTTTGATGTCGCTTGGGATGCCCACGTAAACTGTGCCACCAGTCAGGTTGTTATCTGCCGTGTTTGTTTCGTTTTGAACAGGCCAAGCATAAGCGCTTATGGTGTAGTTGCAATAAGCAAAGCCAGTAGTGTTCCATGTAAAGACTAGGATGGTCCACGTTCCATTTGGGAAGTTGTCAACTGTTTGTTTTCCGACGATTGTCGTATTAGCAAAAAGCGTGACGTTGAAATCCTCTGGGAAATCGCCTTGGTTCTCAACTATGACGTCGATGGGCATTTCGTAGGTTTGACCAACCACTGCTTTCGAAGCTGTGATTGTCAAGAGAGTCATGTCATGGCCGGTTGCTTCTATGTCTCTGTTGGCTATGTTGTTCGTGTAGTTTAGTTCCAGAAATTCGTTGTAGGGGCTCACTTGAACATTTATCTGGTGTGTTCCCCGCGTAGCACTCCACCCTATAGAAGCGATTTCGGCTTCACCAGAAATCACGTTCAGTGTGTACTCTCCTATGAGCGTCCCGTTCGCCGGATTTCCATCATAGAACAGAATTGATGCGTTATTTGCGTCTGCTTCACCGATGTTATGAACTGTTGCGTTTATTGTTATTATTTCACCTTCTGTAGCTGTTTCCTTTGAAAAGCCGATGTCTGATTCGCTCAGACACAGATCTGGATACTGTTCCACCCATGCTGTGGCGAATGCTTCTCGGGCAAACTGTTCGTTGTTAACCGATCCGTTGGCAGTTATGGTTATGTAATATGGTCCCCACAGGCTCGTGTTCGTAAACGTGTTTGCATACACGCCATCATTTGCTTGGGTGTCGTTATGTAACCCATCATCATAGAGTATCATGGTTTCGGTGGTGTTATCGGGCTTCAGTATTTTCGCGTCAATAGACGCGTTCATAATTGATTCGTTCCCATTAGCAAGGCTTGCCGTTATCAGCATTGGCTCAAAGATATCATATTGACTTTTTTGCCAGTCAAGTGTAAGTGTGACAGTCGTATTCAGCAGAGTCATCAACGTGTACTGCCCTTCTTCTGTGATGTTCGCAGCCGCTATGTTGACTTTCCATATTCCAGTTTCGGGATTTTGGACGTTGTAGCTTTCCATATGTTCATCGCAATAATGCGTGATATTAAGGTCGATCTCAGCTGCATAAGGGTCAACCAGTCTGCCGCTGGGCGCATTCAGTGTAAGATTCAGAGTGCCAACGGGCCATGTCAGAATAAAATTGGCTTCTGACGTTGAGCTGATTGGTATTTCAAATGATTGCTGCCCATCTGGTGATATATTTCCTGCAAAGCCGGGACCAAATTGGAAGCGGGGAATTTGTTCTTCGAGAATTGTTGGTTCAGGATCATCATTGAGTAGATACACGATGCGTGAAATGACATCCGTATTCTTGATGAGATCGCCATGCCATACGGTGGGAAATATGTTTTGGCAAGGGACCCCAACCGAATCTAGATCCCACCATACGCGAAAAGTATCGATATACACCTTACCTCCCAAGATTTCGTATTGAACGTTTGGACTTATCTCATCATTGTTTCCATTGAGATTTCGTAGAAACTGGCTTCCCGTCGTCATATCATCGACAGAATCCCAATGCAAAACCCCCAAGTACCAACGTGCTGGGTATAACATCGTGAGTACCTGAGAAGGAACGCCATGGTTCGGTGTCTCAAGCATGATTAGTTTCCTCACATACTTTTCTCCTCCCAGCATCTCTATGTACCATCTTGACACCAACCCGCCCATGCTATGGGCGACAATGTCCACTTTATCAACCCCATAGGCTTGTCTGACAGCCTCGACTTCATTCGCAAGTTTGCCAGCATATATCTGGATATGATCCCTCGTTCCTCTGTCGGCCGGAGAGTACTGTGAAATCCATACGTTGAAATCAAGTTGTGATAGACCAAATTTCATAAAAAACCATTCATTATCCAAATCCCAAGGATCCCAGTGAAAACCATGCACTAAGAGTACTGGCGGCTTTTTGACAGTAACTTTTCTGTTTGTCTCTGCGCGCCCGTTGAAGTTCATCGCTGTCAGTTTTACGTTGTATGTTCCGGGCGTTGTGTATGAATGTGTTGTCCACGAACTCGCTGTTGATGCTGATTGCCCATCACCAAAGTCCCACGTGTAAAACGTTGCGCCCATAGACTGTGAGGCATCGAATATTATCTCTTCGCCAACTACAGGGTTGAGAGAACAAGGTGAAAAAACGAAGGAAGCAATGGGACGTTGTGAAAAGACTTCAAAAACTGCCTGCAACGTGTGGGCAGCACCAATTGTCAGTGAATAGGGGTTAACCGATCCGACGTTGACTGCGTCAAGCTTCCAGTGACTAAATTGGTATCCACTGTGCGGCCATGCTCGGACTGTCGCCACTTCGCCATTCTCATACTGGTAGGTTCCAGGCGCTGGGCTGGTTGTTCCACCAACTGACGCAGTGATTGTCAAACTGTAGATCGGGGTGACAATCCAATTCCAAGTTATGGTTGAGTCCTGAGTTATGGTGAAGGTGACAGAGGTGCCGCTACCACTTGATGGAACAGAACCAGTACCAGACCAACCAGTACAAGAGTGAGAAACACCTCCCTCAGTCACAGGGCTAGAAACACTGCTAGTAACTGAAGAACCATCATTATACGTATGCTGACCGTTGCTTGGATTAGGGCTATCATGAGCTGAACTAACAGTCAAAGTACGCTGAACAACGCTTCCCTGCCAGTTCCACGTGATTGTTGAATCCTGAGTTATAGTGAATGACACTGAAGTGCCACTACCACTCGGCGGATTGACAGAGCCCGTACCAGACCAACCCGTACAAGTCCAAACAGTACTCCCTTCAGTAACTGGACTCGTAACGCTGCAAGTGACTGGATCACCGTTATTATACGTGTGCGGACCAGTACCCGGAACCGGACTATCATGAGCAGAAGAAACAGTCAACGTACAAGGCGGGATACCCCAAATCCAGGTTATCGTTGAATCCTGGGTTATAGTGAAAGTCACTGAAGTGCTGCTGCCACTTGACGGGACAGAACCAGTACCAGACCAGCCGCTGCAAACCCAAACTGTACCGCTCTCAGTCACCGGACTCGTAACACTGCAAGTCACCGATTGACCATTACTGTAAGAATGGGCACCGTTGCTTGGATTGGGGCTATCATGAGCAGAAGAAACAGTCAACGTACAAGGCGGCACGATCGGTGTGAATTTGATTGCATCAAAGGCTACCATCGTAGAAAGGTACGGCTCTCCTGTTCTGTCATCCAAATTGATCATAGAACCCGAGGCAAAGGTGTAGCTTCCCAAACTGTACCAACCTCCCAGCCTCAAGGCTTGGTTAACAATTCTTTCTATGTATCCGCCAGAATGGTAAATCTGGTATTTCGCACTGTGAGTTGGCACATAGCTGGGGAAAGATGTAGGGTTTGGGATCCAAACGTAGACTTCGTATTGTCCATACGGGGGATCCCATTTGCCCCAGTATAGATCACCACCATGTGCCGCGTCGCCGCAATAAGTGTACCAGAAATTGCCGTTGTAAGCCCCAGAATCCGACCGCGACCACCAGTACGCGCCTCCGATGGGGTACTTTGTGAATCTGCTGTCACCATGCGTGTCTATGATGGTGTCGCTCGCCAGGGCTTTTTGAATGTTAAACGCTACTGCAACAGTGCTAATCAGAAAAATACTTAACATCAAAAAGGAAAATGTCCTTCTCAGAGATTGGTTTTCATGCAATTCTTCTCCTTCCCCCCGGAAGCAGATTGATATCTCGTTCAATACAATATAACTCTTATGGAAGGCTTTCTATCTAGAAAAGCAATGACCGTATCTATCTATCATTTGAAAAGACTGATTGCAAAAGACATAATATATTCTTCGTCTCCGAGATGACGTTCCTTTCGTGAAGGCTGTCCAGCGTATCGCATGCAAAATGTGCCCTCAACTTGATTCTTGAACCTGGCCTTCGAGCTTCTTTACACGTTCGGGCATCAGCGCGCTCTCTCTGCGGACGTTTAAACTTCGGCAGGGAGACTCTTTGAGGCTCGGAAAACTACTAGGGGGGGAGGTGGGTTACCGGACGCGCTTGATGATGACCTCGCCGTTTGACAGTTCTTTAATTATTTCCCAGCCATCTTTGAGGTGCCCTAAGAGCTGGGCCTCAGGTATCTGGGAGAACTCTGGGCAGTGCTGCCCGTCTGGGCAGTCGTGGGGTATTCCCTTCTTATCCATCTCTTCCACATCGCGCGCTTCTATCTCTGCTTCCTCCTCTGGGGTTAAGATGTTCTTTATCTTTCTCCCACGAATGATGCCTACTCGCCTCCCAGCCTCTAGCTCCTCAGGTGTCAAAGTTTTCTTAAACTCCTCGAACTTCGCTTTGAGCTCTGCAACTTCTTTCGAGACTACTGTCTCTTTCTGGAAGCAGGTCTCAGCCATCGCGCGCGCATAGTCTTTTCTAAGTTCGTCTGGACTGATGTAAGCTCCTTCGCTTATCTTTTTCCCAACTACCTGTTTCCATTTCGATTCGCTCATATGGCTTGCTAAGTGGTCGCTCAGAAACTTCCGCATGCAGTGGAACCGGACGACCTTGTTGCCCACGTTTATGTTCGCTCTTTCGGCAACCCGCTTAATGGTCCTTGTCAGTTCTATGTCGTTCTTAAAATCCAAGATGCGATCCGTCGGCTTGGCTTCGCCTTCCTTAACCCTTCTTTGGAGCATTAGCTTTATGATCGGCTGCGCATCGCTGTCTATGAATGGATAGGCTTTAACTCCTTCTTTTTGAGTGTAGTATTCGCCTATGCTTATCGGTGGTTCGCGGTCAATGTATGGTTCCAGGTCCCCGCGTCTCAGGTTTAGAAAATCGCCCGCTCTCAAGCCAAAGCTCTTACCCGCTGTGACGACGTATTTTTCAGTCAAGTTGGCCACGTCGCACATCTTCTGCAGGTCGCTGAGGCTGAAGCGGTAATCTTCGTTCTTCCTCTTCGCTTCGCTGAGCCTTTTTCTTTCTCCTCGCCTAAAGTTGAGGGGTAAACGGTGGAAGCTGAAAAAACTTCTTACCGAGCCGACTCCGGTATTAGCGGAGTTGTCGCTAAGGCCCTTCTTACTAAGCCAGCCTTTAAACTCTAAGGTCTTCTTTTCCCAAGCGTAATCTTTGTCGTTTTTCCGAGCAGCTAAGATTTCGTCCCCGCTTAACCCTGAGAACTCGAGGAACTTGCACCAATGGCTTTTATAAATCGGCATTGAGCTTTTCTTTTGGGCGTTAAGCCACTCGTTAGTCGCGCTATCGTTTGGGAATTCCTTCGCTTTATTCGTTTTCTCACTTCCTTGCTTCGCTTTTGTCAAGAACGTATAGGCACAGGCTTATTTAAACTTCTGCCTTAAAGTTACTTTGAGAGTAAGAAAAGAATTGTTTAAATGAACGTTCTTGATGGATGAAGGAAGGTCCCCAGCTAACGGTAAGTATTTTGAGATGTGCCCTGCATATCTTTTTTCGGTGGTTTCCCTCCCATTTCATCTGCCCACCCAGGGTGAAGGCTCTCACATCAGCGTAAAACTTAGCCTTTGAGAAGATGGATGGGCCGTCACTTATGTTTTGAATGTGGTCTTTTGCGTACTGACTCTGTGCGAGGCGTCGAAGACTGAAACGAATATATAACGATATTGACTCTAGGATTGCATAGAAGAGATCGGTGCCCAGCGTTGAAAGTCAAGGTTGAATATCTCGGACACATCAAAAACTTGACGGGCGACAAGAGGCAAGAAGAAGTTGAGATGAGAAACGACTCGTCAATCGCCGATCTGCTTGCGTTGCTGTCGAGAAAATATGGTGAGCCCTTCAAGAAAGCTGTCTACGAATCTGGCGGTATAGACGTGAAATCAAACTTCATGGCCACTGTGAACGGGTACCTGCTCAACCAGTTAAAGGGTGTTGAAACTAAACTCAAAAACCAGGATCACGTTATCTTGATGCCCGTGGTCAGCGGCGGCTGAGAAGAGCAAAGCATTTTAGCCAAGAACCCGTAGTAAGAGATTCTTTCATAGCGGTGAACACCATTGAAGAGGATCGATGCTCTTAAAGAACTAGCCTTTAAAAAGAAAGATTTTGATGCATTTCTTGTCACAAACGAGGCTAACCTGCTGTATTTAGCAGGAACCCCCGGCGCAGCGTGCCTTCTGATTCCGAAGAAAGGGGAAAACACGATCTACGTGTACGGCGTCAACTACGAGCAGACAAAGGCAGAAGCGAAAGGGTTCGAGGTTAAACTTCTCAAACGAGGCGAAAAACTCGGTGAGAAAATCGGGCCAGGTCTCAAAGCGTTGAAGGTCAAGAAACTCGCGGTAGACACGCTCAGCTACGAACTCCACCGTCTACTAGCAAAAGCCATTCGTGGACACGCAAAACTGAAAGTGCAAGGCGACCTCGTCAGCGGACTGCGCAGGGTAAAGGATAACGAGGAACTCAGCCGCATGCGAAAGGCTGGGGAAATAACGGTAGCAGGCATGAAAGCCGCTTACGAAACAATAAGGCCTGACGTGACTGAGATCGAGGTCGCAGCCGAAATCGAGTACGCAATGCGGAAGAAAGGAGGCTACGGAACAGCGTTTGACACCATCGTGGCCTCGGGCATTCGCTCTGCATACCCTCACGGTGGTTGCGCTGAGAGAAGAATCCGCAAGGGCGACCTGGTAGTCGTTGACATCGGGGCAACTTACGAGTATTACCGTTCAGACATGACAAGAACTTTCGTCGCTGGAAAACCCTCAGACAAGCAGGAGAAACTCTACGAGATCGTGAAGACAGCCGAAAAAGAGGCTTATCAGGCAATAAAGGCCAAAGCACGAGGGAAAGACGTGGATCAAGCAGCCCGCAAGATAATAGAGGATGCAGGTTACGGCGTGTATTTCAATCACGGTTTGGGTCATGGAGTAGGGTTAGAAGTTCACGAAGGGCCAGGGTTGTCTCCGATTAGCAAGGATAGACTAGCTGTTGGAAACGTAGTAACGGACGAACCAGGCATATACATTCCGGGTTTCGGAGGCGTCCGAATCGAAGACAGCGTACTTGTGAAACAACGCGTGTCGGAGAAGTTCACTGATGGCTTCTACAGTCTGGAGACTGCAAGATGAGCCTACCATAAACTATTTTTCGTCCCTTTCCATTCAGATAGTTACAGGAGCACGAATCTATTGGACAGAAAAGCCCTAATAGTTCTTGACATGCTCAACGACTTCGTCACTGGAGACTTAAAGTGCGAGAGAGCGTTGCACATAATTCCAAACCTGAGAAAACTTATCGTGGCCGCCCGCAAACACGGAGTGCCAGTCATCTATAGCAACGATGCGCATCTTCCTCTAGACGAGGAGGTCGTTGCAAAGTGGGGAAAACACGCCATAAAGGGCACTGCGGGAGCAGAAGCGATTCCCGCGCTGAGACCCACCAAGAAGGATTATGTCGTTGAAAAGAGAACGTACAGCGGCTTCCACGAGACAGGCTTAGACATGCTGCTGAGAGGCTTGTACCACGGAGAGGGTGTCAAGACCGTGATCATCACAGGCTTGCACACGAACATATGTGTCAGACACACAGCTGCGGACGCTTTCTTCAGAGGATACAAGATCACAGTCGCAGAAAACGGAGTTGAAGCCTTCACCCAGGAAGACCATGAACAAGGACTCAAATACTTGAAAGACATCTACAACGCGAAGATAATGACAGTTGAGCAGATAATAAGAGAATTCGGTTAGGATTATGTGGCTGTTTTCAGCATGGCCTACACGCATTTTTCTTGGAAAAGGAGAAATTCAAACAAGAAATCGGGCAAGCCATGAGCTAAAAGCACTTTTTTGTCATTTTTTTGAGAATAAAATTCAAAAAACAGGAAAAAATTTAAAAGTAACATATGCATTGATTAGGGGAATTGAATGAGGGAAATGGAAGAGTTAATTTCTGCTCCCTTCTCTCCTTTCTCCCATCGAAGTGACAGACCATTTCCCTCATTTACAGTCTCTAGTACCATTTTGACCACTTATAGCTTATGGAACAATCTTCTAGTCCACCCAGAAACAATGAGACCATGTTGACTCAAATGTTGCAGTTTGGGAATATGCCTTTTTAACGTCGCTCCCAAAATAATTCAGTGTATCGCTCAGACAGTTTGGGTTGATGACAAGCATGGTTAGAAAGATCTTTTGCGATAGATGTGGATGCGAATTAAAGCCCTCCGAACTCATTCAATTACTGGACCGCGATTTGTGCTCCATCTGCAGCAAAGAAGTTGTTAAAGCCAAGTAAGGAATTTCTCCAGCAGCGCAAACACGTAAGAACAGTTTTGATACACAGCCCGCAAGCTGCTGGCGAGCCAAAACCACTAATTCACCATTGTTCAAATTACGACGTTCTAGGAACAATCTTTTCGTGACAAACTTGCAGTATGAGAGAATAGTGCGAATGAAAATGAAGGAAGCACTCTCAAGAGCAAGAGGAAAACGATAAAAAGGCAGAACCCAAAGTACGAGAGCCTTAAAGCCAATTGCTGACCGTGGATTGAAATGGCAAGAATCCTAGTCGTATATGATTCACGAACAGGTAACACCCAGAAAATGGCGCTTGCCGTCGCTGAAGGGGTCAGAAGAGTCAAAAACGTTGAAGTGACCTTAAAGAAGGTCAGTCAAACAAGTCTTCAAGACCTGTGCAATGCCGATGGGATCATGATCGGCTCGCCAGTTTATTACGGTCAAATGTCAGGCAAGCTCAAGACCATGTTTGACGAATCGGTCAAAATACACGGAAAACTCGACGGAAAAGTGGGAGCAGCCTTCACAAGCTCGGGCGGAACCGCGACGGGCGCAGAAACCACCTTACTGTCAATCGTTGAGGCAATGTTAGTCCACGGCATGATCGTCCAAGGAAGGTGTGATGACAAACACTATGGTGCCGCGTCAGCGGGTTCGCCGAGGGGCAAGGACATTGAATCATGCAAGGATCTTGGGGAGAGGGTCGCAAACCTGGTTACAAGGCTAAAGCCATAACACACTCGTTTCTCTTCTAGAAGAGGAAGGAACACCAAAGGTGGTCACGAAGAAAGTCCGTGGAATTGTTGGTAGCCGAAAAAAGAACGGAGACGCAACCTGTAAGGGTCTCGGGTTTTCAACGGCATGCGCACTCAGGAGAGGTGGGCCCGGGGCGATTTGAACACCCGACCAACAGGTCTCTCAACGCGCTGAACATTTATGAGCCTGGCGCTCTAACCTAGCTGAGCTACGGGCCCAGACTGACTTT
>Ga0315282_10005513_pt1 | contig 21526 bp, 17 predicted proteins | sample YL17G07_20_MG_FD_203693 | JGI IMG/M metagenome (GOLD analysis project Ga0315282, IMG submission 203693) | Sediment microbial communities from Yellowstone Lake, YNP, Wyoming, USA - YL17G07_20 | ecosystem: Environmental > Aquatic > Freshwater > Lake > Sediment | place: USA: Wyoming | collected... | reverse complement strand
TCGGGGCGCTGTCATTTTGATCTCCGCCCATCCCGATATGATCGAACCCGATCTCTTGAGCCGGCTCTCCATCAGCCACTTCTTCGCTAAACCCCTTGACTTGACGGCCTTGAGCAGGTCCATCGATTACCTGCTCAATATGCGGGACCACCTCGAAAAGCGCGTCTAGAAGCTTCTCCCTTCCGAACCGATCGGGCTGCTTTCCGGATATGAGGATGAAGAGCCGGCTTCTTCCCTATTAAAAACTGTCTGTCGTTCGCAGATTTCCGAAAATGATTTCTCATAAAAAGCGGTGCATTCATTCCATTATTTATTATAAAATGGCTTGTGAGGAGGGAAGAGTCATATGAGAAACAACAAACATCCCGATCATCAAGAAGAAGGAATCCCATCCTGTGGATTCCCACGGAGGGATTTCGTCAGATACCTGCTGGCGGGCTCGGCGCTTTCAATCGCCGCGTTCAACAAGCTGAACGCCGGCGTCTACCAGACGATCACTTCGCTCAATCAGAAGTACGTCGAAGACATTTCTCCGGACGGCGCTTATTGGGACGAGATTCGTAAGCTTTATCTTTTCGAAGACAAGTTGATCATGATGAACAACGGCACCGTCGGGCCCATGCCCAAGCCCGTCTTCAACACCCTGATGAGATATTTCAAATACCAGGTCCAAAATCCCTATGATGTCTATAATTTCCTGCCGGGCGGAACAGAGGCCGTCCGGGACAAGCTGGCCCAGTTCATTCATGCCTCTTCGGACGAAGTCGCCCTGACCAGCAACACGACGGAGGGTCTCAATTTCGTCATCAACGGGCTGGATCTTAAAGAAGGGGATGAAGTTTTGATCTCGAGCCTGGAGCATCCAAGCGCTTTGGGGCCGTGGAATCTCAAGTCCAAGCGCTGCGGCGTCGTCGTCAAGGAAGTCAAACTGAGCCTACCGCATAAGGGAGTGGAGGAGATCGTCGACGCCTTCGCCGCCGCCATCACGCCCAAGACCAAGGTCATCAGCGTCGGGCACACGGTCTTCATCACCGGGCTGATGACGCCCATCAAGGAATTGAGCAAGATGGCCCATGAGAAGGGCGTGCTCGTGCTCGCCGACAGCGCTCACGGCCTGGGGATGCTCAGCTTGAACATGAAAGACATGGGCATGGATTTCTTCGCTTCGAGTCCCTACAAATGGCTCGGCGCGCCCACGGGGATCGGACTTCTTTTCGTCCGGAAGGAAGCCCAGAGCAAGCTCTGGCCGACGGTCGTCTCGACGGGCTGGGAGACGACAGCCAGCGCGCGCAAATATGATCCCGCGGGCCAGCGGGCGGACGCCATGGTCTATGCCCTGGGCGAGGCCGTCGATTTTATGAGCCGCATCGGCAAGGACCGGGTCGAACGGCGGATCAAGGCCCTGGCCGCCTATTTAAAACAGGGGTTGAACAAGATTCCGGGCGTCAAGATCAACACGCCCGCGGATCCCTATCTCAGCGCCGGATTGACGGCCTTTTCCGTGGACGGCGTTGAATGTTCGAAGATCGTGGATTATGTCCGGGAAAAATACAATTTGGTCGTGAGGACGATCGGCAACCGCGACGCCGGGACCCTGGCGGTCCGGGTCTCGACACCGATTTATATCTCGACAAAAGAGATCGACCTGTTGTTGGAGGGCGTCTCCCAGCTCGTCCGGCACAAAGGGTGAGCGCCAGCGCCGAGCCCGTCGCCGGTTCAATATCTTTATCCGGACAGCCGAGGTCCAAAGTGTAGAGCTGGAAAGAGGCGGGCTTGATCCGGACCAGCTTTGCCGCCCAAGAAAGGGAGGATGTAAAACGTATTTACATCCGGGTCCCAATATTGCGCTTGAGATCGTTTTTTTTCCCCTATCGCCAAGGATTTTTTGCCTTTTTATTTGGCATAAAAAATGCATTCATCATCGATGATGTTCGTTTGGGCTCCTATCCCGTCCCGAACGAGACTCTTTCAACTCTCTTCCTTTCAGTGGGGAGGCGAGACGTATAAAGCCGAATCTTCTTTCGAATCGCCTCCCTTCCTTCCTTTCCCGGAGCAAACCTTCAATTTTCGCGTTGAGGCGATAAATTGAGGGTTTGATCCCGAATTTCTCTTGACAAGAGCCGGACGATGAAATATATTCCTATACGTACACTATACATTAAAAATAGATATATATGAACGTATAGGTGTAATATGAAAAACGGATTTTTCACGAAGGCGGAGGTCCTCGAGAGCGCCGGGATTGTAGAAACGGATATATCCGAATGGCTGAAATGGAAACTCCTCAAACCGGCCGGCTTCACGGAAGGCCGGGAGCCTCTTTTTTCCGAAGACGCCTTGACCCGGGTTTCTCATATCCGCAGGCTGACGGAATTGGGCTATGGTCTGGAAGAGATCCAAAAGATCATCAAGAAAGTCGGCCTTCCTCGAAAGAAATCAGAGAAAAAAGCGGCGGATAACAACCGTTTTCTCACCGTCGGGGACCTGGCCGAGAGGTCCGGCGTGAGCCCGCGGACGATCAAGCATTGGGAGGACAAGGGCATCATCGAACCCGACATGCGGAGTGAAGGAGGATTCCGGCTCTATTCTGAAGCCTACGTCTTTTTGAGCAAACTCATCCGGGATCTGCAGCTCTTCGGTTATACCCTGGAGGACATCAAGGGCATTTCGGATCATTTTCGAAGCTTTTTGGCCATCCAGGCCGACCTCCATGCTTTTCCCAAAGCCGAGGTCGAGGCCAAGCTTGATTCCATGCTCCAAGAAATCAAAACGCTTTTGGAGAGAATGAAGCTCCTGGAAGAGGGGATCGAGCGCTGGAAAGGCCTCCTCAAGAAAAAAAAGAAGGATATCCTGAGCCTCAAGAACAAAAACGAGAAAAGGTCAGAAACGATCAAGGGAGACTTAAATGCCTAAAATCATTTTCATCGAACCCAAAGCCCCGAACCTTCACATCTTTTCTCAATTCCCCTTGCCCCGTCTGGGGACCCTGATCCTGGGAACGATGATGAAGGCCCGCGGCTGGGATACGGAGGTTTATGTCGAGGATTTCCGCAAGATCGATTTCGAAGACATCGCTTCGGCCGATCTCGTGGGCATCTCCACGATCACGTCCACGGCGCCGCGCGCCTATGCCATCGCCGACAAGGTCCGGACGATGAACATTCCCGTTCTCATGGGAGGACCGCATGTCACTTATCTGGCCGAGGAAGCGCTGGAGCACGCCGACTTCGTCGTCCGCGGCGAAGGGGAACGGCCGCTGATGGCTTTCATCGACGCCTGGGAACGGGACAAAGATTACTCCCAGATTCCCAACCTGTCCTACAAGAAAAGCGGCCGGGTTGTCCACAATGCCATGCTTTCTTTGCCGGAGAATCTGGACTGGCTTCCTTTTCCGGATTTCTCGCTCCTCAGGCCCAACCTCGAACGCCGGAACAAGATGTCTTCGATTCCCGTTCTGACCTCGCGGGGCTGTCCGTTCGATTGCTCGTTCTGCTCCGTGACCGGTATGTTCGGAAAAAAATACCGCTTCCGCTCGACGGAGAACATCATCGACGAGCTGCGCCGCTACAACAGCCGGAAGAATTTTATTTTCTTCTATGACGACAATTTCGCCGCCAATCGCGAACGGACCAAGGACCTTCTCCGGGCCATGATCCGGGAACGGTTCAAGTTCAGGTGGACGACGCAAGTCCGGGCCGATGTGGCCCGCGACCCGGAGCTCATCCGGCTTATGAAAAAGTCCAAATGTCACACGCTCTACATCGGCTTCGAATCGCTCAACCCCGAGAGCCTCAAGGACATGAAAAAAAATCAAACCGTGGCTGAAATCTCGGAGGCGGTCAGGATCCTGCGCCAGAATCGGATCAACATCCACGGGATGTTCGTCCTGGGCTTTGACCAGGATGACTGGAAAACGGTCAAGCGGACGGTCAAGTTCGCTATAAAATCGAGGCTGAGCTCGACCCAGTTCCTCATCCTGACGCCGCTCCCGGGGTCGGAGTTCTACGAAAAAATGGCCTCCGAGAACCGGATCCGCTTCCATGATTGGACGCTTTACGACGCCCATCATGTCGTCTTCCAGCCGGCCCGGTTTTCCCTCTTCGATCTTCAAAAAGCCCAGATGGTCTGCCACAAAAAGTTTTATTCGTTCAAACAGATGGTCCAAAAGCTCTTCGCCGGCCAATGGCTCGGCCTGGCCATCGCCCACTATGCCCGGAACCTGAACCGGATGTGGAAAAAAAGGAACAAGACTTTTCTACGGGTCGTGGAACTCCTCAAGCCCAAACCCGGGACCAAGATCTCTGTCGATTACCGGGAAGACGTCACGCTCGAGCGTTGACGAGCGGCTAATAAGCCACTCGAGAGGGATCCAAGGGAGAGTCGCTCCCTTGGATATTTAAATTCCGGAGATGTCTTTGAAGATTTTCTTCTAATCATCTTTATCTCCCCTTCCCCTCTTAAGCTAAATAAGAGGGGCCCCAAAAAAGGCGGGCATCTCCGGGGAGGCATGCAGGGCGGGGCGGGACACCCCGCCCGAGAAAGGAAGGCAGGGAGCGAAGCGAACGTTGGAAGGGGGAAACGCAAAGCGGGTTCCCCCTCCAAAGTGACGAGCGGCCGGATAAATTCCTTTGTATTTCGCTACCGATTGTGGTTAACTAGGGATTTCTTTTTATAGTGAAGGAGATGCGGATGAAGAAAATCACGATTCTTTTTCTTATCCTGGTCCTAGCCGCGGCCGGATGTTCTTCCAAGAAAGAAGAGGCCGCCAAGCTTGAGGCCGGCACACCCGCCTATCAATTGGCACAAGACTTGGCCAAAACGATTCCCGCCCTCGATCCCGAGAAGGACAGCATTCTCATCACGACGAAAAAATTCAAAATCGCGGCCGGCGAAGTCATCCGCTGGATCCAGAATTCCATGGGCAACCGCGTTTCACAGCTGAAAGGCTTGGATGTCCAGCGGCTGATCGGTGTCATCGAGCAGGGTGCCGTCCAGCTCGCTGAAAGAAAACTCCTGATCGCAGCGGCGACGGAAGCCAAAAAATCCGCGACGCCCGAAGAGATAAAATCGGCCCTCGAAGCCCAGTACAGCCAGGCCGGCGGAGAGGCGAAATACCTGGAAATGCTGAAAACAAACGGCGTCGGGATCGAATACGTCAAGAAGAGTGTCTCGGAAAACCTGATGATCCAGAAATATTTGGATGAGATCCTGGCTTCAGATACCCGGGCGACCGACGCGGAAATCCAGAAAGCTTATGAGGAAGAGAAGACCGCCTCCGTCCGGCACATCCTGCTTCTGACGCAGGGTAAGGCCGAAGCCGATAAAGCGGCGATCCGCAATAAAATGGAAGACATCCTGGCCCGGGCGAAAAAAGGCGAAGACTTCGCCGCTTTGGCCAAGCAATATTCCGAAGACCCCGGTTCCAAGGATATGGGCGGGCTCTATGAAGATTTTGAGCGCGGCAGGATGGTCAAGCCCTTCGAGGACGCCGCCTTCGGAGTTCCGGTCGGCCAAATCAGCGGCATCGTCGAAACGCAGTACGGGTTTCACATCCTCAAGGTCGAGAACCGGAAGAAAGAGACGCAGCCTCTGGACCAGGTCAAAGCCCAGATCGAAGCCAAGATCAAAGAACAAAAGCAGGCCTCGGCCTTCGAAGCCCATATGGCCAAGCTGAAAGAAAAAGCCGGTTTCCAGAACCTCGGGATCAAGGCCTAGCGGAAAAAAGCCGAAATCTTTTATTTCCCCCAGAACTCGATTTCTGCCCGGCGGGTGTTCCTGATCAGGCTTCGGTAGCGGAAATCAATTTGCGCGACGCGTTTGGGTCGGCCCGGCAGGTCGACGATTTGGTTATCCCGATTGGCTAGGAGTTTCACCCGGATATCCGGAGAATATTCCTCGCCGTTTTCAAATCTGATCCTGAGGCCATACAATTCCAGGTCGTTCACCCGGACGACGATCAGGAGACGAGAGATCTCTTTTGTCTGCGACCGGATCGTAAGCGAGTCGTGTTCGACACTGAAACTGACCGATTGCTTTCCTTGGAGTTCCCAGCCGGGAGGCACAAGATTCGGCATGCAGGCGAAAAAAAAGAGGAAGAGAAGACCTAAGACGACGATTCTTGTATTCTTCATGTGTCCTCCATCTGGCCTTATGGTCTGCGTTTTTTCATTCTGGCATATTTTTTCCGTCTTGTAAAATCCATTTTCCTGAGGCAAGGCGGGATTCTCCTGAAATATGCAATTTCGGGAAAATATTTTGGCAAAATATCTGGAAGATTGCTAACCTGATTTATTCATGAATTTTCATATCTCATTGAAATGAAAAGAAATATTGTTTATCAGGGTTGTCGTCGTGAGGGACGAAGTGCCGTGGCGACCTCTATTTTATTTATGATGAAACACGAAAGCTCGAGGGGCGGAGCTATCTTTTTAGCCGGGCAGTCATGCTGAAAGTGAGTTTCCTGTTCAAATACTCATTCCGCAGGATCGACGCTCTTCTTTAAAAATGAAAGCTGAATCCGGCCCTGAATTTGGGCTGCATTCCTTTCGAGAGGGGATGGATGACCTCGGAGAAAAAGAGGAGAAAATCCGTCCCGAGCACGACATAAGGATACTGGTAGCCTTCGTTCCGGGACATCTGAACCCCGCCGCCGCCGTAGAGCCTGAAGAAGAGGATTTTGTGGGGAAAAAGATAGATGGCGCCGGCCTGGAATTCCAGGTCGTCGGCCGAGTCGAGGTATTGGACGTTTCCCGTGGCATAGATATTCCAGAAAAGTTGCAGCTTGAGCCCGGCCGCGACATTCCCCTTGAGCAGATAGAGGTTGACGAAACTTCCTGGAGCCTGGGATTCATGGCTGGAGTGTTTATGGCCGGAGTGTTCGTAGTCGGCGGCCGGCAGCAGTTGCCCCGCCAGGATGGTGAGCGTCACGATAAGGACGATGATTAATGCTTTTTTCATATAAAACCCTCCTTTTTATCCACCGGCAAAATTTATGCCAGAATCCAGGTTCTGGCCTATCCATCCGACAAGTGTCATTTTTTAATGCCGCTCCTGTCGTTTTTCATCAAACGGATAGGCCTGACCCTGGATATTGTCCCTCTGGTTGTTCTTTTCATGGGACATCTGTCCTTATGACAAAACTTTAAATCCGGTGTGGATTTAAGCCCACATCAGTAAAGACGAAAAATCAACCCAAAAGGTTTCCTCGAACGCAGATTGGATAAATTCTCGGATTTTCTGTATAATTCGCCCATTGTCAATGACTAACGAGGAAGATTCTTTACATTCGGAACGTCTAAACCATTGAGATTATGATTGCCCCGGAGTCTGTTCTCCTCTTCCAGCCTCGCCCAAGAGAGGATGAGGGGGAAGGGATTCGCCCTTTAATTTCATCGAGGAGGTCAAGCGTGTTGAGGAATCTTCGTCTGGCTTTTCGCCTTGGCTTTTTAGTGGTGTTCGCCTTCTTGTTGACGGGTCCGTTCTTTTCGCAGAGCCCGAGCACGGACGTGAACCTGGTCAAGGACCTGAAGTGGCGCAACGTCGGACCGGCCAATATGGTCGGCCGCATCTCGGACTTCGAAGCCCTGGATAGCGATTTCACCCAGGTCCTCGTCGCCGGCGCGTCCGGCGGCGTTTGGAAATCGGTCAATGCCGGCACGACCTGGGAGCCGATTTTCGATAAATACGGCTCAGCCTCGATCGGCGACGTGGCCTTCTTCCAGAAAGATCCCAACATCATCTGGGTCGGCAGCGGCGAAGAGTGTGTCCGGAACAGCGTCGCCTGGGGCGACGGCATTTACAAGTCCACGGACGGCGGCAAGACATTCACGAGGATGGGCTTGGAGACGACCCAGACGATCGGCAAGGTCATCACCCATCCGACAGATCCCGATGTCGTCTATGTCGCCGCGTCCGGGCATCCCTGGGGCTACACCGGCGACCGCGGTTTGTTCAAGACGACCGACGGCGGCAAGACCTGGACGAAACTCGGCGGCGGACTCCCGAACGACGGGAAGACGGGCGCCGTAGACCTCGTTATGGATCCCTCGAATCCGGACGTTCTCTACGTCACATTCTGGCAGCGACTTCGCCAACCCTGGCGTTTTGATTCCGGCGGCCCGAACGGCGGCATCTTCAAGACGACCGACGGCGGTCAGGCTTGGGCCAAGCTGACGAATGGTCTTCCGAGCGGGGAAGTGGGCCGGATCGGCATCGCCATTTCCCGAAGCAATCCCAAGGTTCTGGAGGCGGTCGTCGAGCACAGCTTCCAGCCGCGGCCCACGCTGGGAGGAGGTCCGGCCGGAGGGATGGGGGGCGGCGGCCAGCGCGGACAAGCCGGTGTCCAAGCTAAGCCCAATCCCGACTATGCGGACATGACCAAACTCGGAACAGGGATCTACCGCTCCGAAGATGCCGGGGCTTCCTGGAAGTTTATGAACCGGACGAACAGTCGTCCTTTTTACTACAGCCATATCTACATCAATCCCCTGGATGACAAGCTCATCTATTACCTGGCGACGAGCATGCAGTCTTCCGAAGACGGGGGGAAGACGCTCAGGACGATCGGCGGGCTGCATCCCGACTTCCACGCGATGTGGCTCGACCCGACGAACAAGAACCGTTTTTATGTCGGGCAGGACGGCGGCGCGTCCCTCACCTACGACCACGGCAAAACCTGGGTCTTTTTCGACAACCTCTGTTTTTCCCAGTTTTATGCCGTGAGCGCCGATATGCGCGACCCGTATTATGTCTACGGCGGCCTTCAGGACAACGGCACCTGGGGCGGCCCCTCGATGCACCGCGAAGGCTCGATCCTGACCGATTTCTGGTTCAACATCGGCAGCGGCGACGGCTTCCACACCCAAAATGATCCTACGGATTGGCGGACGGCCTATTGCGAAAGCCAGGGCGGATCGGCCCAGAGGGTGAACGTCGAGACGCGCGAGTCGAGGCGGATCACTCCCGGCCCGACGAACGTCGCCAACTTTAAAGAATTTTATCCCAACTGGCCTCCACCCACGGGACAACAGCCGGGGGCTCAGCAAACGGGCCAGCGCGGCCAACAGCCTCCTCAGACGCAAGCGGCGACTCAGGGGCAGAGAGCGGCCGGCCAGCGGGGCGGGCAACAGGCGGCCCAAGCCGGACAACAGCAAGTCACGCCCGAAACTCAAACGGCTCAGTTCGGTCCCGGGGGACCGCGGTCTCCTTTCCGCTTTAACTGGAGCACGCCGATCTTTCTATCGCCGCACAATCCCCGGATTGTTTACATGGGAGGCCAGCATCTTTTTAAGTCCATGGACCGCGGCGACAAATGGATGATCATCAGCCCCGACCTGACGACGAACAATAAGAACAAATTGGGCAGCCAGGATGGCGGCACCGATAAGCCGACGGGCGGCATGACGCCGGATGTGACCGGCGCCGAAACGCACTGCACGATCATCACCATCTCGGAATCGCCCCTCACGCCCGGCCTCATCTGGGTCGGCACGGACGACGGCAACGTCCAGCTCACGCGCAACGGCGGCGTCAACTGGACCAATGTCCGGGCCAACGTCCCCGGAGTGCCGGCAGGCATCTGGGTGAGCCGGGTGGAAGCCTCGCATTTCGAGGAGGGGACCTGTTATCTCACCTTTGACGGTCACCGCAGCGATGTCTTCAAGCCCTTTGTCTTCAAGACGACGGACTACGGCAAGACCTGGACGAGTATTTCCAACAACCTGCCCGACGGACAACCGGTCTATGTCATCCGTGAAGACCTGAAGAACAAAAACCTCCTCTTCCTCGGTACGGAATTCGGCGTGTTCTTCAGCCGGGACGGCGGCAAAAATTGGGCCGACCTCAAGCTCAACGCTCCGACCGTGGCCTTCCACGACCTGCTCATCCATCCTCGCGACAACGACCTGATTGCGGCGACGCATGGCCGCGGCATCTGGATCCTGGACGACATATCCGCGCTCCAACAAGCGAAGGACGAGGTTGTGTCGGGGGACGCCTTCCTCTTTGACAGCAGCCGGCCGGCAACCCGCTGGCTGCGGATTTCGCGCGGCGGCTATAGCCGCGGCAACCTTTACTACAGAGGCGAGAATCCTCCAACCGGAGCCCTGATCCATTATTACCTCAAGGACAAACCCGCCGGACCGGTGACGATCGAAATCACCGACGTGACCGGACAGAACAAAAAGACCTTTACGATCGAGAGCGGCAAACCGGGAATCAACAGGTTGGCCTGGGATTTCCGGTTCGATCCGGCGCCCGCTCAGATTCAAAACGCGATCAATGCGGCCAAGCAGCTTCTCCAGACAATCAGCCAGCGCGGTGAATTGACCGCCGAGCAGAAAACAGCCGCGCAGGAGGCCCTCAAGCAGATCGATGCCGCCGGCAATAACTACAGCCGGGTCATGGAGATTCAGCGGAACCTCATGCAGCAGTTGGGCATGGGCGGCGGCGGCGGCATGGAGTTTGGCGGAGGAGGATTTGGCGGCCGGGGCGGCGGAGCCGCCGGCGCCACCGCCGAGCCGGGCGTTTATGCCGTGAAGATGACGGTCGGCGGTAAAACGTTCGCCGGCAAAATCACGGTCCGCCAAGACCCGATGTTGAATCAGTAAGCGGATTTTTTCCGGGGACACGCGCCGAGGTGCATGTCCCCTTTTTTTCAAATGCCATCGCCAGGCGCCTAGCGCCGTGGCGGTCTCAAAGGAGGAGCGACCGGCATGTTAAGAGCATTTACAAAAATTGCGCCTATATTGGTTTTTTGTCTCTTTTCCTTTGGCAACGGTGTTTCTGATTCTTTCGATTTTGAGAATATTTCTTACAGGGGCATCATTCCCGGCATCAGCACTTCAGCCAACGTGCTGTCCATCTTAGGAAATCCTGAGGTGCAAAAGAGCCGAGTTTATGTCTACGAAAAAGAAAGCGTCGTTGTCGAGTTGGTCCCCGGCAAACAAGTCGTCATGACCGTCCAACTGATCCTCATCCCGAATAGCGACGTCCTCCGTATATATAACCTCAAAGGAAACCCCGGACTCGCCGAGAAACTCGGGTCTTTATACCCCCTGGAAAAAATGAAAAGCTATCCAAAGGCTAAAATCACACGCCCCCCGGGCTACACCCTTGTCTGGATTTCCAAAGCCGGCCGCTCCGTTGGCTTCACCTACGAGGGGGCCGACAACAAACTGACCCAGGTCAACCTGATCAACTACTGAGACTGCGATCTTCGATCCGGGCCGGGGATAATTTGCTTTTTTGCGCTGCTCAGCGTTCCCGCCAGATAGGCTCGGAATCGGCATTTCTATCCGGACGCTTCTTTTCTATTCTCGCGGCAGTTGCAGGGTCGAAGCTGCTCCCAGTTCTCGTCCTCCCCGAATTCGGATTGCGGACAACGATTCGTTCGCTGCGCTGCCTTTGGTCTCTCGCTAGGACGCGAAAAGAATGGTCAGGCGCGTCGATCTGATCCCGCCGCCGTGTTCTTGTCCATGTACGTTTTGAAGAGCCGTCCCCATTCTGATTCGACCAGCCATTTTTCGAAGATCTTGCTTTCCCTGAGCGGCCAGTGGAGGATATCGTGATAGACAAAGGAGTAGAAATTTCCCAAGTACAGGATCGGCGGCCGGGTGAGCAGCTTCTGAAGAAAGCGAGTCGGGCCGAACCAGGTGAACCATCCGGCGAACTTGTGGAAAGAGAGCCCGACCTTGAAGCCCCAATTTTCCCGGGCGGCGTCTTCGTCGCCCGCGATTTCGATATCTTCCGGCCGGCCGATCCCCAGGCCCGTTTCATGGGCCAGGCGGATGTAGGGGATGGCCATGGGATCGAAGCCCATCATTTTTGAGGCCGCGGCGTCGATGGCCACTTGGTCCGAAGAGGCCAGGAGGATGTTTTTTTTCACGGGTTCCATCACCCGCGGCCCGGGCCCGTTTCCCGCCGTCGTCGCGTCCATGATGCAGAAGATCCCGGGATGGATCTCTTTCTGGATGGCGAGCAGGTCCACGAGCGTCTCGTGGATATAGGTGTGGGTCTGGTGACGCTTATGGCTGAGCAGGCCGCCGAAGGCATTTTTCATGGCGCCGGTCGTAGTCGTGTAAATATGGCATTTGGCCGTGGGCAGATGGAGGATGTTCTTTCCGATAAAATAATCGGGAATGGGGATGCGGCTGCCGTAGATCCTGTCGAGGACGCGCATCTTGGCCTTCGGCCTGTAATCGATCCATTTCATGTCCTTGTCCCGGAAATTGAAAAGGACCTCGATGCCGTAGGCTTTGAAAATGGGCTTGTAGTTGTTGAGGTCCTCTCCTTTGAAGGCGTCCGTGACTTCGGTCTTGTTTTGGACGCACGCGATTTTAGGGAAGCCGCTCTTTTTCAGGGCCAGGATCGTTCCTTCCAACTGCCAGGGGGTGGTGTTGGCCGAAGGAAAGGGATAATGCCAGCTGATGTTGTCCTTGAGGATGGTCGTTAGGTTTTTATCCAAGGCCGCCGACCCGCCGGCGAGCTCGAAGAGCCGGGCGATGTCTTCTAAAACGGTTTCGGGCTTGGTCCGGAGAACGGCGACCTTCGCTTTGCTCATTTTCTCATTCCTCGCTTAGGGGCGATGGTGATTATAGCAAAAAACGGGGGTCAGCTTGCAAGACAACCGATGACTGACCGTAGTCCAGTTTGGGCCGGGTCCTGTCTCCGACCAGCCCCAGAGTTCTTGCTCATCACCCACCTTCGGGGGGTCCCATTCGCTACGAACTCTGGGGCGCCCCGGTCGGCGCCACCCGCTCTCCTAAAAATACCAAACCGTACTACGGTCAGAACCGGGGATATATTACATTTTCCTGAATCAATCGATCGTGATCCTTTATCTTTTGAATAATTACAGTAATGCGTTTCCGGATCTTCCGGACATCAGGCGTTCCGCCATTTGACGTAGACATAGCAGCCGGCGGCGACGAGAGTTCTGGCGATAAAAGAGACGAGATGCACGGTCGACCCGGGAAATATCTTCGGGACGATGAACGTTGTCGCCGCCAAGACGAATATGACGATTCGGCCTTTATTCTCGGCTTGGTAAAAAGCGGCGGCCATCAAGCCGAGGGCGACGAGCGTCCCGATCAACTCATACGGAATAGTGATCAATTATATCGTGACCTCGATCATAAACCCCGACGTGAGGAGTATCGCCTTGATTTTAATATGCAAGATGCCGCGGCGATCCCGGGCGTCGAAGAACCAGCCTTCGGCCGCGGTCTGGAATTCCTCCCTTTTCTCGAAGCCCGGGAGCGCCTTCTCGTTCAGTTTGACGCCCGCCGGTTTCGCCGGGATGTGGACGTCCACGACATAAGACCGGCTCACCGGCATGTCCTTGTATTTCCCCTTCGCCGGCCCGATTTTGACCGAAATTTGAGACACTGCCTTTTCGGAGGGAGCCTGGCTCTTTTTTGCGCCCGCCGGCTGAGCTTTTGGAGCCGGGGGCGGCGGGCTTCCCGCGGCCGGAGCGTCGAAGGACTTCGGCGCTTCGACCTCGACGAGCGTTGTGGCGAACTCTCCCTTCCTGTATTCCTGCGTCAGGCCGTCATCCTCATAGAGTCGAAAACTCGATTTTCCGAAGGGATAGATGTCGAACGTCACCGGGTCCTTGGGCTTTTCCCGGTCATGGAGCATTTCCGGATAGAGGGGGATGATCGCGCCCGCTTTGACAAAGACCGGAAGTTTATCGAGCGGCGCCTCATAGCCGTTGACGACCGAGGGCCCGTTGTATTCCCTGCCGTCCCAGTAATCGATCCATTTGCCGGCCGGAAGGTAGATGTCGTTGCGGATGGGCGAGTCCTCGTATACGGGCGCGACGAGGAGCCATTCTCCGCTCATGAATTGATACTGCGTCCGTTTCGACCAAGTCAAGGGGTCGTCGGGAAATTCGAGGACCATGGCCCTGACCGTCGGCAGGCCGGTGTCGTACGCTTCCCGGCAGTAGGTATAGATATACGGGCTGAGCCTCATTTTCAGTTTTAAATATTTCCGGTTATAACTCGTGTAGGGTTCGCCGAAGATCCACGGCTGCTTCATGAAGTTCGTCTGCTTGGACCAGCCGCTGATGATCATGAAGACCGGCGTGAAACATTTCCATTGGAGGTCCCGGACCTGGGTCTGGGCGCTGCCGCCGAAGATGCCGTCCACGTCGCCCGTGGCCGAGTTAAAACCCGAGAGGCCCGCCCCGATGACCGTCGGGATGTGAAAGCGGATGTATTCCCAATTTCCGGACTGGTCGCCCGACCAGATCGTTGCATAGCGCTGCGCGCCGGCCCAAGCGCAGGTCGTCCAGACGAAGCCGCGGGCATCGCTGTTTTTCTCGATGCCTTCGTAGGCGTCCCGCATCCCATTGAGCGCGAACTGGTATCCGCGTCCGACCCAGGCCACATCGAGCTTCATGACGCGCGTTCCGAACTTGCCGACTTCGGTGGCTATCCGTTCCAGGCCTTTTTCCGTCCAGAGGCCGGTGTAGAAGCCGCGTTTGTGGAGTTCCTGGACCGTAAAATCGAGGTCGACATAGCCGCAGCCGTAGCCGTCGTTGGGCAGGATCCAGCCGCCCGGCATGTCGTTGGCCCGGTAGGCGTCGGCGACCTTCTGGATGACGTCGGGTGTCTTGCCTTTTTTGTTGTAGCAGTCGGCGTCGCCGAACTCCAGGCCCCAACGCGGCGGAAAGAAGGGCCGGCCCGTGATCAGCGTGTAGCCCTCCAGGATTTTCTTGAGCGATGGCCCGTAGAAATAGATTCCGTCAAACCGCGTCTCGTCATGCGACAGACTGAGCTGCGACAAAAAATCATATTTGCCCGGCGCCATGGTGTTGCGGAAAACACCGTAGCCGGCCGTGCTCATGTAAAAGGGCGCCGGGTTGGGGGTTGTGCCGTCGCCCCAGCCTCGCGTGTTGAGCCTGATGTTGACCGACATATCCCGGTGAGAAAAGTAGCCGTTCTGCATGCCGCAGCCGTAGAAGTATTCGTTCTCGCCGCGCCTGAGGCTTTGGACGGTCGAAGGGCCATAGCTCAGGGGACGGCTCTCCTGCCAGACGATGACGGTGTTGTCTTTATTGAAAAGGGCGAAGCGCAGGGGTCTTTTATAGACGCGGAGGACGCATTCCTTGCTTTCCAGCTTGTAATAGTCCCCGGCGTCGCGCCAGGGGACGGCGACGGCCGCCGCTTTGTGGACGACGATCGGCGCGTCTTCGGGTGATGCCGGCGGCTCGCTGAAGTTTCCATCAGGCGCGAGCCATATTCTGAAGATGTCGTCCCGGTAGAAAATGATTCTGACCTGGTCGGGACCGGCGGCGATCTGGAAGACATTGTCTTTGAGGTCAAAGCCGGTGATGTCGCCGAGCGAAATGCTTCGGCCGCGGGGTTGCGGCTGCTGTGGCGAGGCGGGTTTGGACGGCGCGGTCTGCGGCGGAGGAGCGCCCTGCGGCGACTTTTTGACGTCCGGCCATTGAAAACCGGCCAGGCAGCAAACGAACAAAAGTATTTTAAAAAATACGGCGCTTTTGTTTTTTGTCACGGGCGGAATTCTCCTCGGATAGAGTTTTGTATATCGTCAAAACATTGTCAAGGGTTCCAAAATTCAAATCGCTCTCTCTCCCCACTTCTTTCTATTTTTGGGAATTTCAATATAATAAAATTCAAGGTTTTATGAGGAGGTTAGAATGAAATCCAGGGCACTCATCGGATTTTCGCTCGCAATTTGTCTTTTGTTGTCTCCGGCCGTTTCCCAGGTCCAGCCGAAAAAAGCCGTCATCGATTCCCTCAAGAAATCGGGAACCGTATGGGATTCTGAAACATCGAGGTACACATACCATATGTGAACCTGGGTACATATACGGTATGTGTACCCGATAGGAGCCATGAACGTTTTTCTTGTCGCGCTTGGATGCCTCGGGCTGTTCCTCCTTTATCTCTTTATTGAACGACTCGGACTCGAGCGTCACCGAGAGAATATCCCCGTCCGCATCGCCGTCACGGGGACGAGGGGAAAATCGACCGTGACGCGGCTCATCGCTTCCGCGTTGCGCGAAGCGGGCTTCCGCGTTCTGGCCAAGACGACCGGATCGAAGCCCGTCCTCATTTACCCGGACGGCGCCGAAAAAGAGATCGAGCGGCCCGGCAGACCGACGATCCTAGAGCAGAAACGAGTCCTCCGGGCGGCCTGCGCGGCGAAAGCCAAGGCGCTCGTCGCCGAGATGATGAGCATCCGGCCCGAGAACCTGAAAGCCGAGTCGGAGAGACTCCTCAGGCCTCAGGTGCTGGTCCTGACGAATGTCCGCCTGGACCACGTGGATGATATGGGCCGGACAAAGCCTGAGATCGCCGCGTCTCTGGCCGCGGCCATCCCGGCCGGGAGCACGGTTTTCGTGACCGAAGAAGAGTTCTATCCCGTCTTCAAGATATCGGCCGACCGAAAAAAAGCCCGCCTTATCAAAGTCCCGCAAGCCTCTGCCCAGGAAAGCCTGAACAGCCAAGAATTCGCGGAGAATTCTCGGTTGTCTTTGGCCGTGGCCGAATTTCTCGGGATTCGAAAAGAAGCGGCTTTGGAGGGGATGGCCAAAGCCGGTTCCGATTTCGGCGGCCTGAAAATCTGGAGGATGATGCCTGAAAGAAAGGGCGCTGCGTGGTTTGCGGCCAGCGCCTTCGCGGCCAATGAGCCTGAATCCACGGCGCGGGTCCTTCTGGTTATGCGGCAACGGTTTCCCAAGCTTCCCCAAAAAATGATCGCGCTCCTAAACTTACGGGAGGATAGGGGGGACCGGACTCTGCAATGGCTCGTAGCTCTCAAAACGGGATTCTTTGATGGTTTCGAACATCTGGTCTTCATCGGAGGCCATGCCCCGGCTCTCGGCCGGACAAAGTTCGGCGGGACCTCGGCTAAAGCCAAGATTTCAGCGCTTGCGGAGCGCCGTCCTCAAGAAATCACGAAAAAACTTTTCAGCCTGGAAGACGGAGAGGGCGTCATTGTCGGGATGGGCAACATGGGCGGACTTGGAGCGGCGCTCGTGGATTATTGGGACCGGATCGGAGTGAGCCTGTGACGGCCGTGACGATTCTCATCGGCCTCTTCCTCGCCCTGCTCTACACCGAAATCACGGGGATCCTGCCAGGCGGCATCATCGTTCCCGCCCTCACGGCCCTCTATCTAGATCAACCTTGGCGCGCCGTGGCCACGGTCGTGGCCGCTTTTCTCTGTCTCGCCTGCGCCAAATTCCTCGGCCGCTATTTTCTCATCTTCGGCCGCCGCCGTTTCGTGCTCATGCTCCTTCTCGGCGCGCTCTTCGGCCAGCTCTGGTTCATGCTCTGGCCGCGTCTTTTCGCAGGACCGCTTGACCTCCGGGTCATCGGCTGGATCATCCCCGGCCTGCTGGCCAACAACCTCGCGCGCCAGAAGGTCCTTCCGACACTCGCTTCCTGGGCCACCGTTTCCGTGCTCACATATTTTATCGCCAAGATCATCGCGCTAATATGAATGTCATTGATTAGGAAAGAGATATATAAGGAGGAAGAGAATTTGATGACATGAGAATTTGGGGACACTTCCAAATTTCATAATTTGGAAGTGTCCCCAAATTCTGTCCCCGTATTTTTATGGTCGTTCGCGATGCAGCGGAAAGAAGTGAATAAAAAAAACAATATTTTAATCTTAGGCTTGATCAGCCTGGTCTTTTTTTGCCTTTACAAATTCCTCCCTGCCGGCTCCGGAATCGTCAAGGATAGGGACATGGTCAGGGCGTCCGAAATCATGGCCCAGGCCATTCAGGTTCTGCGCGGCTGCGCCCTCGGCCAGAATATCGCCATCGACGTCCGGGAAGACATCAATCGAACGGGCCTCGTAGGGCCGGAATCGTCGCCGCTCACGACCTCGCCCGGCCATCTGGAGGCCAAGCGGACGACTACGAATCCCAATTTCGCCGGACTCTTAACGCTATTATTAAAAAAGGCCGGAGTGAGACGCGGCGACGCGGTCGCACTCGGCGCTTCAAGCTCCTTTCCGGCGCTGGTTGTCGCCTCGCTGTCCGCCCTCAAAGCCCTGCAGGCGAAACCGGTCGCGATCTGTTCGCTGGGCGCGTCGAACTGGGGCGCCACCTGTCCGGAGTTCAGCCTGCTCGAAATGCTCAACTGCCTCCGCGAGAACGACGTGCTCGATGCGCGCCCGGTCGCCCTGGCCGTGGGAGGGGAGGCCGACAACGGCTCGGATATGTCCGAGGAAGGCCGGGCGCTCCTTGCCCGCAAGATCGAAAACTCCGGGATCTTCTTTCTTCAGGTGCCGGACCTGGCCGCGAACGTTCAAAAGAGAATGAAGCTTTATGAAGAACAGGCCGCACCCGCCGGAATCAAGGCCTTCATCAACATCGGGGGAAGCTGGGCCAATATGGGCACGGATTCAAGCGTGCTTAGATTGAAGCCCGGGCTGGCCGAGGTCGTGGATATCCCGCCTCTGGAGAGAAGGGGCGTCATCCACGAGATGGCTCTCCGGAAAATCCCCGTCGTCCATCTCCTCTACGTCAAAGGGCTGGCCGAGCGATACGGGCTGCCGTGGGACCCCGTTCCTCTGCCGCAGCCGGGCGAGGGGAGTTTGTACCTCGTCTCAACAAAATCGGTCCGGCCGGATTTAATTCTGGCCGGCGCTTATCTTGTCGTCATGCTCGCGGCCTTGGCTCTGTCTCGCCGAAAGAAATAAAAAAAATGCTTGACAAAGAAAGAAGAGCGTTTTATTATTGCTTTGTAATACAAAGTACTTTGTACTAATAAAGGAGGCGACATGGACGAACAACAAGCTCGGGAAGAAATCCGGCTCATTAAAAATATGCTGGAAAAAACAAAAAAAGCCACGGCCGAATCCGGCACGCTTTTTATCTTTTGGGGCATCTGGGTCATCGTGGCGATCGCGGGAATGTATATCTTAGCGTATTTCGAGAAATACGGCTTGATCTGGCTCAACTGGATCGCCTTTGCCGTCATCGGCTGGGTTTATTCCGTGATCTTCGGGATCCGGAGGGGGCGAGTTCAGAAGACAAGGACATACGCTCAGTCGGCGACAGGCTATCTTGTCCTCGCCTGCTCGATCGGCTTTGCCCTGGTCGGATATGTCTTTCCTGCGCTGGGAGTCTATTCCTACAGCGCCATCGGCATTCTGATCGCCCTCGTGACCGGAATATTGCTCTTTGTCATGGGCGGACTTTTTGAATGGCGTTTGCTGGTCTGGATGGGGGTCGTCTGGTGGCTGGGTGCCGTAGGGATCATATTTGTCGCGCCCGATTACCGCGGCCTTTGTTTGGTCCCGCTTATTATCATCGGCTATCTGTTCCCCGGTTTTATCTTGCGGGCCAAGTATGCCCGGGAACAAAAGGAACAGGATGCCGGATGACAGCCGAGAAGTTTGAGCCTCTCGATCCGGTCATCCATGCCCAGGTCCGGCTGGCCGTGCTGTCCATCCTCATCGCCGTCAAAGAGGCCGATTTCAATCATTTGAAGAAAGAGACGGAGACGACGGACGGCAATTTGAGCACGCACCTGGCCAAGCTCGAAGAGGCCGGCTATATCCGGATGAAAAAATCCTTCCAGGGCAAGAAACCACTGACGACGTGTTCGATTACAGAAAAAGGCAAAGCGGCCTTTTCCGCATACCTCCGGGCCCTGGAAAGCTATTTTCCCGGAGGGAAGAAGTAGATCGATCCGCGTCATTAATTACTATGAGCGTATTATTTTACGAGTCATGGCGAGGAGCTCTTGCGACGTGGCAATCTCTAAATCGTTTAGAATCTTATGGTTTAGGAGATCGCCACGCTTCGCTCGCGATGACAATGTAACAATACTTATTGCATTCGTAATAATAAATATGCATGAAGAGACAGACCATGCAAATGAAGAAGGAGGATATCGTGAATTCGAAAAAACGGATGAATCGAACGAAAACCGGATATTTCTTACTGATGTTGATTCTTGTTTGTTTGACTTGGCTCTCCGGCGCCGAACCCATCTTATTTAAAAATGAGGCCGCAGCCGACGCCCAAAGCTTGAAGAATCCCGGCGTCATCAAAAACCTGGAGGAAGCCAAAGCCAAATTGCAGGCTGGAGTCAATTCCTGGAATCTGGAACTTCTCAGGGCAGGCCGGGATCTGTTCATCAATTGTTTTGTGAAAGAAAAGCCGGAAAACGCTTATCTCCTTTATTATGTCGCTCTTGCGGATTATCGGCTGGCCACATTCTATCTCTCGAGCAACAATAAAGAAGAAGCAGAGAAATATACCGTCGAGGCGCAGAAATACCTGGAAAAATCCATGGCCGCGGATCCCTCCTTTGGAGAATCGTATGCCTTTTATGCTTACCTTTTGGGTTATGAGATCGCTCTCCACCCGGAAAGAGCGATGAACCTTGGCATGGCGAGTTTTGAATATTTTTCAAAAGCATTAGAAAGGGAACCGAATAATCCAAGGATCAACCTTCTGAAAGGCACTTCTTTATTCTACACGCCGGAAGCCTATGGAGGGGGGGCAGACAATGCCCTGGAATACCTAAAAAAGGCCGTGGGCCTTTTTGAGAAAGAAGTCGTCACTGATCCACTCCGGCCCTCATGGGGAAAAGAGGAAGCCTACACATTTCTGGGTATGGCCTACGGACAAAAGAAAGAATATGAAAAAGCCAGGGAGATGTTTCGGAAAGCCCTAGAGATCAATCCTGATTTCGGCCTGGCTAAGACGGAGCTCGCGGCGCTCGATAAGAAAGAGCCGGTTTAGGATGCGGACATTAGATACTCCTAATTTGTCATGGCGAGCGACCGGAGGGAGTGCGGCCATCTCCAAAAAAAATCTACTGTGGAGATCCCTACGTCGCTTTGCTCCTCGGGACGACCAAGAGGTCGGATCGCCGCGTCACTTCGTTCCTCGCGATGGGCATTTCATTTACTGCGGAGTGCATTAAATAGATGTCATTCTGAGCGGAGCGAAGAATCTCGCTTTTCTTACAGCCATGAGATGTTTCGCTTCGCTCAACATGACAAGGATGCAAACAATAAAAGGATGCAAAAAATAATATGCTCTCCTTAATTATATGTTTAAGGTCAAACGCCCAATGAAAAGACTCGTCTTGGGGCTCGTTTTTCTCATTTTGCTCGGCTCTCTGTGCGCTCAAGAAACGGCGTTCATCGAAGGCAAAATCTTCGATAAGGAGACGAGGGATCCGCTTCCGGCGTATGTGATGGCCGAGGACGGCCGGGGCTCGTCGGCCGATGGACGGGGATATTTCAAGCTGTCCGTCAAACGTCCGGCGGCCGGCAGGATCAAGCTTTCCGTCTTTCTCCTGGGCTATAAAAAGAAAGATGTGGAGGCCAAAATCGGGGAGTTCCTGACCATCCTCCTCGAGCTGGAGCCTCTCTCGGTGAAAGAAATTTCGGTGACGGCCGACAGCGGCGTCTCGGACGCCAAAAGCCAAAAAACCATCACCCTCAATAAGATGGATGTCTACAAGCTTCCCGGAGCCGCCGCCGACCCCCTCTACGCGAGCCATGTTTTGCCCGG
>Ga0315282_10005512_pt1 | contig 21526 bp, 14 predicted proteins | sample YL17G07_20_MG_FD_203693 | JGI IMG/M metagenome (GOLD analysis project Ga0315282, IMG submission 203693) | Sediment microbial communities from Yellowstone Lake, YNP, Wyoming, USA - YL17G07_20 | ecosystem: Environmental > Aquatic > Freshwater > Lake > Sediment | place: USA: Wyoming | collected... | reverse complement strand
CTTCCGCGACTCGATCAGCTGACCGTCCGCCTCGAGGACGGTCACCCAACAACTCCGCTTGTGCAGGTCCACTCCCAGGTATAACTTTCCCATTGGGGGCTCTCCTTTCGAACGTAAGATTTAGTCTGCAACAACCAAATCCTACTCGAATCGAGCCGCCCCCTTCATGGCATCAGACATCGTTGTTGGATGTCTGCGATTCAGGGCAGCGGATCCATGGGTAGAATCGAAGCATCCTCCAGGAAGTAGAACCTCCAACTCGACCACGGCCAGTCCCCCGGCTCGTTCACCAGACCCCGCATCACCGGATTGTTGTGCGTATAGTTCAGTTTTTCCAGTCGTTTCTTCTCGCTCCAGACGTTCCCATCATAAAACCTCCGCTGCCAGACCCGATAATGCGCCTCGTCGTGGACGGTCGCAGGCAGCTTGAGCCGGCCGAGCGTTTTTTCGCACCAAGGATGCTGGCGATTCTGGCGCAGGTTTTTCAGGATGAACTTTGCTGTCCGCCCTTCTAATCTCCGCATGATCTGGGAGGGATTGGCCTGTTCCGAGGGCCACAGCAGAAGTTGGAAATGCTCCGGCATCAGAATGTAGCCCACGATGCGGAAACCAATCGGGGCTGGCCCAGACCTTGCGGTTCAGGTCCGCGGGCCGTCGGCGCAAGGGATGTGATCATCGAGGACCCAGAGAGTCTCCGCCAGCTCGCGACAAAGAAACGTAGAAAAGCAGGGGCCTGGGACGGTATGACGTCAGCGGGATTTCTTGGCGGGGATTGCGGTCACCATTTCGTGTGTATCGTCTTCGGTGGCAGGAAGGCGCCGGGCGGCAACGCCCAGCACCGGCTCGCGATACCCTCCCACGCCGTTGGTGCGTTCCACGCGGATGGGCTCGGCGATAAAGCGGAAGGCGAGGTCACCCTGGTGGGTGATTTCGTCGGGAACGACCACTTCCAGTTCCACGGGCTTATGGAGCTCGACTTCGGCGGGAGTGACGAAGTAGACGCCGGTGCGGGATAGGTCCTGCGTCACTCCATCGGCAGGCCGGATGTTGCCCTGGGCATCGCGAATGCCCAGCCGCACGGGGACTTGCACTTCGTAGCGGCGGTCGCTGCGGCGATCGAATCCTTCTCCGAAGGCGGCCTCCTCGATCAGGCCGCCGGGGAGTTCGAGCTCCATCCCCTCCGTCGCCCCAACGACGTGCGGAAATTCCTGCCGCGCGCGTTCGGCCAGCCCATCGACGTACGCATCGTCGTTATCGGGATCGTGATGGAAAAGGATCAATTGTTTGACGCCGACTTCCTTGGCAATGCGCGTCCCTTCCAGCCAGCTGCTGTGTCCCCAGCCCTTCTTTTCGGCCTGCAACTGTTCAGGAGTGTATTGCGCGTCGTAAACGAGAACGTCCGCGCCCTTGGCGAGGTCACGCACCGTGCGGTCATGGAAAGGCGACCCGGGTTCGGTGTCGGTGGCGAACACGAACGAGGCGCCGTCCGCATCCACGCGGTAGCCCACGCATTCTTGCGGGTGGTTCAGCGGCGCGGAACTGATGATGGCGCCATTCAAATCGATGGGCCGCTCGTCGAGGTCGAAGAAGTGGCGAATGCCGCCCATGGCGCTCATGTCGACCGGGAAATAAGGGTTCACCATCTGCCCTTCCACGGCGGCGCGTAATTCCAGCCCCTTGCGCAACACGGAGTGAAACAGGAAAACGTTCCCCTTGCGGTAGAGCGGGCCAAAGAACGGAATGCCTTGAATATGGTCCCAGTGGAAATGCGTCATGAAGACGTAGCCGTGGATGGGATGCTCGCCAAACTCGCGCATCAGGCTTTTTCCCAGACTGCGCAGGCCGCTGCCGCAATCCAGAATAATGATGGTTCCATTGGCAAGGCGAATCTCTACGCAGCAGGTGTTGCCGCCGTAGCCGGAATTCCGACGTTCCGGCGTCGGAGTCGAGCCTCGCACTCCCCAGAATTTGATCCGCATCCGCGACCACCCGATCCACTAACGACGGCCGATGCCCCTTGATAAGTCATTCAAAGGAATGACGCCCCAGCGGGCGGCCTACCCAGGCCGTATCCCGACGGCACAGCTTCGCTTCAGCGTATCAAACCTCACGGCAAGGTGTCCACCCCTCCGGGCATTTTCTCTGTTGCGAACGCGGTTAACATTTCCCCTGGCGAAAACTCGTCCTCCCGCATCGCCGCTGCCTTGACCCGCCCGGACACCGCCGCATAGAATCGCCGGCAGCAAGGACGGGGCATGTTATTAGAACTATCGATTCCTTTCGCGCCGGAGTTGGACCAAGAATCTCTGCTCGAGGCGATTCCTTCTCAGCCCGCGGTTTTTGCCCTGCACCTGCGCGCTGTGGAAGGAGTTACCGCACCCCCCTATCTGGGCCGGACGCAGGACTTGCGCCGGCGCCTCGCGCGCCTGCTCGGCCCCTCGCGCAGCCTTTCACGATGGCTCAACCTGCGCGAGCTGACCCAGCGAATCGAATATCAACCTGTTGGTTCGCAGCTCGAAGCACTCTGGTTGCTCTATCTTCTGAACCGCGCACACTACCCACGCCATTATCGCCAGCGGCTGCGGCTCAAGGCCCCGGCGGTTCTCAAGGTAAACTTGCGCAACCGGTTTCCGCGCTGCTATCCGACGCACCGCCTCGCGAACGACGGCTCACTTTACTACGGCCCTTTCCCCTCACGCCCCGCCGCCGAACGATTTGCCTCCGACTTCCTCGACCTCTTCAAGATGCGGCGCTGCGTCGAAGACCTGAACCCCGACCCCGCGCATCCCGGCTGCATCTACTCGCAAATGCGCATGTGCCTGGCGCCCTGCTTCCAGGGCTGCACGGATGAGGAATATCAGCAGGAAGTCGGGCGGGTCGTGGCCTTTCTCGACGCAGACGGCCAGCCGCTCGTGCGTGCCCTGGAAGCCGATCGCGCCCGCGCCTCCGAAGCGCTGGAGTTCGAAGAAGCGGCGCGCCTTCACCGGCGCATCGAGAAGGTTAACGAAGTGTTGCGCGAGAGGCCCGGTCTCGTCCGCAACCTGCACGAGCTCAACGCCGTTTTGATCGAGCGCGGCGCCGCGCCGAAGAGCGTGGTCTTTTTCTGCCTCGCTGCCGGCACCCTGCGCGGGCCGGTCACGCTCTCGCTCGACGAAAACGTTGCCGCGCCGCTGCCGCTCGATCAGCAACTCCACGCGCTGCTTGGCCCACTGGCGGAACCAGTAGGGGCGTCCGTCAGCCGACGGACTGCGCCCCTACCCCTTGCCCAACCCGTAGGGGCGCGGCTTGCCGCGCCCTCACCGTCCTGGGAACACCTCAGTCTGCTTTCGCGCTGGTACTACTCGAGTTTTCGCACCGGCGAGATTCTGATGCTGCCTCCCTCCGGCGAAATCCCCCACGCCCGCCTCATCCGCCTCTGCCGGAAGATGTTGGGGAGCTCCTCGGGAAATGCTGACACACTCCCTCAGGGCCGCGGCACCCAGACGTAAAATCGCGTCGGGGCGGAGTCGCTCTGTTCGGGGCGCGCCATCGGGAGAGTAGTCGCCAGCCGGTAGTTCTGCAAAATGGCCCGATGCACTGCCTCTTTCAGACAGATTTCGTTGGGCTGATGAGCCTCGCTTTCATTTTCGAGGTTGTGCTTAAAGAGGATTACCCCGATCTTGCGCTGTTCAAGTCGTGTGACAAGATCCGTGGCGGGGATCGTCCCCCGGCACATCAGCCAGGAGTATTGGTAGATGTCGGAGATGGGGACCTGGAGACCGGCGCGGATCAACTCCCCGGGGAATCGCCCCGCGCCCTCGGTGCCGGGCGGAAAGTTGTGGCGCAAGTAGTCCACTGCGGCCCGATCAAGGACAAAATCTTGGGGATTGGGAGCGAAGGCCGGCAGACGCGTTCCGGCGAGAAGACTCACCCCCAGCAGGCAGAGAATCTCTGGGCGTCGGCCGACTTCAGAGCGACACTCCACCACGAGCGCCGCCAGGGGCGCACAGATGATTAAGAAAAGTTCAAGGAAGTACCCCGTCCCGCTCCCCTCTCGGGCGAGCCCGAGGGCCGCCGCGAGCACCGCACAGCCCAGGTACGTGGAGAGCAGACGATCAGGATGCCTCCGCAGGAACTCGAGCGCCAAAAGGAGCGGCACTCCGAAAATCACCGCAAGGAGCAAGAGGCCGAATCCGAAGCGGTTCCAGGAGAACTTGATGATGTTGTAATTGACCAAATGCAGCAGAAGAGACTGGCCGGGATACACCAGGAAATGAAAACAGGCGAGGAGCGCTGTACCGCCACCCACCAAAAGGCCCACAAATCCGGCCGCCAGCCGGTATCGCCTTTCGAGCAGCAGGAAAAGGAACACTGCGAGCGGCGCTGCCACGAACTGCTGCTTGAAAAAGAGGCCCAGGAGGATCAGTGGAACCGAGTAAAGAAGACCACGACCGTTGCGGAGCTTGTAGGCAACAAGAAAACCCCAGAAGACAAACACCAGACCGGCCATGTCGCACCGCACCGACAAGCCTTTCAGGCTGATGAACCCGTAGCTCAAGAAGAAGAGCTCAACGAAGACTACCGCCAAGCGGCTGCGGCTGACCCAGAACGCGAACACGCCCAACGCAACCGTGCAGCCCAGGGTGGCCACGAGCGACATAATTCGTAGTGGGAGAAAAGCCGGACGTTCGGGATCAATCAGCCTCGCTCCCAAACTAAAGTAGAGCGGGCCGTAAATCATCGCGTCGAAGCGTTCCGGGGAGGCCGGAGCGTAAACAGGCACTCCCTGGCGGAGGTGTTGCATCTCGGCAAGGCACACGCCTTCGATGCCGTCGCCATCCAGCTCACCGGGATAGCGCAGGCGAGTGGGCCAGGAGGAAATGTTCCAGGCGGCCGGCACTCCGGCCAGGAGCAGAGTGAAGGCCACATACCAGGCGGCGCGGCCCCCGCGCGGCCCGGGCGCTGGCGAAGGGTGGACACCTCCCGCCAATTCGGTCATGGGCGCATTATTGGCGACGCGGTGTGCCTTTGTCGAGAAGAAGTAGCACAGAACTCGAATGCCGGAGCGCGTCACCGTCCCGCCCCCTTGGGAGTGGCATGTCGGATGGCGCCGGCACTACGGTGCCTCGTCGCGCCGCGTGGCGGCCGTTTGACTGTCAAGGGGCGGAAACCTAGAATACAAAAGGAGCGAATGGTCAGTGGCGCAGATTATTAAGCTGGGGCTTTCGGACGACGACGAGAAGCGGTCGTCGCAGCCCGCGTCGGAGTCAGTTTCTCCGCCGGAACAAACCGAGCCCCACGAGCCTCCAGAGCCGCCCGGGCAAGCTTCTTCGGCGGGGGCTCCCATTCAGCCTGACTCCCCTGAGTCGCCGCCTTCCACGCCAGTATCTCCCGGAGATGTTCTCCTGCAGCCGGAAACGGCGGGACTGCAGGAAACCGAATTGGCGCTCTCCGAAACGTTCCTGGAGTCGCCCAACGTGCTCGAGGAGCAGCCGCCGCAGGAAGTTCCTCCCTCCGCCGCGGCAGCGCCGCCGTCTGCGCAGCCCGAGTCTCCCATCGAGAAGCCGCCGGCCAGTCCGCCTCCGCCGCGGCCCTTCAGCCTGCGCAGCTTGTTGGCCCAGTTTGTGTTCGTGATCCTGCTCTTGCTGGCGGCGGGGGGAGGAGCGCTGGCGGGGCTGGTCATCGTTCATTCCTCGGACCTACCGCAGATTCAGCAGCTCATGGACTACCGGCCGGACGTGATGACGGAGCTCTACGCCGACGACGGCACGCCCATTGGCAGCTTCGCCTTGGAGCACCGTGTCATCGTCACCTACGACCAGATCCCCAAGGTTCTGAAAGACGCTGTGCTCTCCATCGAGGACCGGCACTTTGAGGATCACTGGGGCGTGGACGTGATTCGTGTGGTGCGCGCCGCGCTCACCGACCTGATGGAATGGCGCCGCGCCCAGGGCGCCAGCACCCTCACCATGCAGCTCAGCCGCAAGCTCTTCTTCACACCGGAGAAGAGCTTCCGGAGAAAATTCCAAGAAGTCCTGATCGCCATCCAGATCGAGCGGCATTTTACCAAGCAACAAATCTTCACCCTCTACTGCAATCAGATCGAACTCGGTCACGGCAACTTCGGCTTCGCGGCGGCGGCGCAGTTCTATTTTGGCAAGCGCCTGGACCAGCTCACGCTGCCCGAGGCGGCGCTCCTCGCCGGCCTGCCGCGCACGCCCACCGGCTACTCACCGCTCATCTATCCCGACCGCGCCCGCCAGCGGCGCAATCAAGTGCTCCAGGCCATGCGTGAGAACGGCAAGATCTCAGAAGCCGAGTATCGCGAGGCCCGCGCCGCCCCGCTCGTGCTGAACGTCCAGCGTTGGAGCAACAACCTCGCGCCCTACTTTGTCGAGGACGTGCGGCTCTACCTGGAACGGAAATATGGCGCCGAGGCGGTGCACGAAAAAGGTTTGCGGGTTTACACCACCTTGAACGTCCACCAGCAGCAGATCGCCGAGAAGGCGCTGCAAGAGGGATTGCGGGTCTACGACAAGCGCCACGGCTGGCGCGGGCCGGAAGCGAACATCGTGAAAAATCCGCCCACACTTCCCAGCGGCTTGCTGGCAACGCTCGATACTTACACGCACCCTGACTGGCGCACCCCGCTCGAGCCCGGCCAGCTCGTCCACGGCCTCGTGATTGATGTCAAGCCGGACCACGCACTGGTGCGTTTCGGCGAGCAGACGGCGCGCGTCGTGCCGGGCGATTACGCCTGGACGGGACAGAAGCCGCCCGGCAGCGTCTTTGAAACCGGCGACGTCGACCTGTTCCTCATCAAGGAGATCAAGGGAGGGACACTGCACGTGGCGCTCGATCAGCACCCCCAGGTGCAGGGTGCGTTGGTGGCCATCGAGAATTCTTCCGGCGCCATCAAGGCCATGGTGGGCGGCTACGACTTTGAGGAGAGCAAGTTCAATCGCGCCCGCCAAGCCGCCCGCCAGGCCGGCTCCTCCTTCAAAGTGTATGTTTATGCACAGGCACTCCTGGACGGCGCCCGCCCCTTCGACACCATCGTCGATGAGCCCCTCAGTTTTCCTTCCGCCTCGGGCCCCTGGGCGCCGCACAATTACGACGGCAAATACCTGGGGACGATCACGCTGTTGCACGCCCTGGCGGAGTCGCGCAACATTCCGGCGGTCAAACTCCTGGAGCGGGTGGGAGTGGACAAGGTTATCAAGCTCTGCCGCAGCTTCGGGCTGACATCGCGGCTGGCGGAGAATCTGCCGCTCGCCCTGGGCGCCTCGGACCTCACGCTCCTTGAACACACTTCCGCCTTCAGCACCTTCCCGGACGACGGCGTGCATATCGCGCCCCGGCTCGTCGAGCGCGTCACCAACTACGACGGCCGCCTCATCGATGACTTCCCGCCGGAAGTCACCGACGTTATCCCGGCGCCCATCGCCCGGCTGGAAACTTCCATGCTGCGCGAGGTCTTCTTCACCGGCACCGCCACGCTCGCCAGGGCACTGGCGGAGAAGTATCCGATGGCGGGCAAGACCGGCACCACCAACGATTTCAGCGATGGCTGGTTCGAAGGCTTTACGCCTTCACTCACCTGCGGCGTCTGGGTGGGTTACGACGACCATCGCACCCTGGGGAACAAGGAAGAAGGCGCCCGAGTGGCGCTGCCCATCTGGATGCAATTCATGGCGGAAGTGTTGAAGGACCGGCCGGTGGAGGATTTCAGCTATTCGCCGCGTTTGACGAAGCCTGAGGAAGTGGAACAGATCCTCGCCAGCGCGGGCACCGATCGGCTGCTCTCGCAGACGGGTTCCGCCGCTCCGGCCGCAGGAGCGCCTCCGGCGGCAGCCGGTCCTGCACCGCCCGTGACAACCACTCCCCCTCCCACCGCAGGAACCGCAACCAACCCCGCCTCGCCCCCCGCCGCGCCCGCAGCACAGACTGCTTCGCGGCCGCACTGATTCCCTGCAGGATGATGCGCCCACCGTGAGGCAAGCGTTTCGCCCAGCACTTCGTCGCGCCGCAATGGCTATTGAACGGTCAAGTTGATCGTGATCTCGTGCGTGGTGCTCTGGGACGAAGCCTTAACGATGACGCTATAACTTCCCGCGGGGGTTCGCGGCCGTGGGGTGGGTGTCCCGCCAGACGATCGGCAACTCGCGCCCAGCGCCAGGACGAGGAGCATCAACGATCCCAGCGCCCAGGCGGGCCGGCGTCGCGCTGGATCAACATACTTCCCTGCAAGCGCGGCGGCGGCAAGAGCAAGGCAAGCAAATCCCAGGGGGATCGTCCGCTGCGGCCCGGCGGGAAGATTGATGGCAGTCGCTGGAGGAGTGGTGGTGATCGACACGGTGATCGTGGAGGGTGTGGCGGGCGAGCCACTCGGTGTGAGGCTTGCGGGAGTGATGCCGCACGCAGCTCCGGTGATGCTCGCGTTGCAGTTCAATGAAATCGCTTCCTTGAGGCCCATCAAAGGCGTCAGCTTGAGAGTGTAGGTCGCCGTCTGTCCTGCCCGGACGGTGACGTTCGGCGCATCCGTCGTCAAGGTAAAGTCCGGTCCGTAATCCGGCGTGTGGCCGACGGGGTCAATGATCTGCAAGAACGCCTGGTAGGTGGAGACGAGCTTAGGCGAGCCCCAAGAGTTTTGCGCCAGGCCGCGTAGGTGATTGACGATGCCGGCTTGGACTTGCGCCTGGGTCTGCTTGTCCGGGTAATCGCACCAGATGTGAAATTTGCCGCCGCGCAGCCCGGTCGTCATGGGGTCAAGATTGATGCTGCCGGGCCATTGCTCAGGCGCGGCCGGATCCGGAAACTGCCGATGGGGCGCCCAACTCTCGTACAGGTTGATTAGATTTGCGGGATCGTTCGTGAGCCAATCTCCGCCCAACACGTAATAGAGCGTCAGGTAATTGCAATTCATGATCGTGTGCCCCTTGCTCAAGGGGTCCTGGGGCGTGTTGTAGGGGTACCACATCTCCATAATGATGTCGGGGTTCGGGGTATTCACATTTCCGGTGACACCGTAGAGATCGTTCCAAGCGCGCAATTGTTTGCTGTGGTTATGGACGATGACATCGACCCAGTTCACGAAGCCGATGTAAATATCCTGGCCGTTGGCCTTGGGCCCGTAAAGTTGCTGCGCGTAGGTCTGCAACTGCGGATAGTTGGTGTACTCCCAGTTTCCGAGATACTCATCGCCGCCGGTGTGCCAGTAGGGCGCGGGAAACTGCGGCAGAAATTCCTCCAACAAATCCTGGACGAGCGTGTAGCTAGCGGGATTGCTGAGATCGAGTTTGCCCGTCCTGTCCGCCAACTGCAGGTCGGGATGCGGCGCGATCAGCGGCAGGGCATGGGAGGGAACGTCGATCTCGGGAACGATCATCACGTGATAGGCCTGGGCCAGCTCCACGAGCGACTGCATCTCGGCGGTAGTGTAGTGCTGCAGGGAGGTGATCTCGGGATGACTCACGCTCTGGAGGCGGAAGCCGTAGCCGCCGTAGGCGTCCTGGTCCGACAGGTGAAGATGGAAGTAATTCAACTTGAGGTAGGCCAGCTCCTTAATGTGGCGCTCAAGAAACTCCACGGAGTAGAATTTCCGTCCGGTGTCCACCATCATGCCCCGCTCGGGATAGTCGGGCCAGTCGCGCGCCGTGCCCCCCGGGATCTGAAAGCCCTGCCGGAGCATCTGCAGCAGGCTGCGTGTTCCGTAAAACACTCCCGCGTCGGTCTGAGCACTGATGGCGACGCTATCGGCGACCGTCAGGAGGTAGCCTTCCTGCCCAATCTGCGCATCCGCCGCGCCCAGGCTCAGGTAGATATCGCCCGCCTGCACGCTGGCCGCGCCGGTGACGACGGGAATCGTGAATCCGGTTAAGGTGAGCAAGTCATCGGCGAATACCGCGGCGGTGGTGGAAAGTTCCGCCTCGTTCGTCGCGTCTAAAACGATCCGCGAGCCCGCGCTGAAGGCATAAGAACCGGAGCCATCGGTCCATTCGCGCAGGGCGGGAATCGTCTGCGGCTGCGCGGCCTGCACGCCCGGGAGGCCGGCGCTCAGGAGCGCCGCCGCAATCCCCGCCACAACGCCAAGCTGCCTGATGCGCAAGCCGATCATCGCCCCGCAAGACATTGCCTTCCTCCACGGTTCGGGTAAGCCAGCGGTTCTCTCCAGACGGGCGGAGTATACCGCCACCGGCTGGGGAGTGCCACGTTCCAAAGGGGTCTGAGCCCCGCCTCAATGATCGCCGGACGGGCAACGCCATGCAGGCTCTTTTGATCTTGGCGCACGCGGCCGCGCGCTGCCGCTCACAGTCCTTCGTTCTTCTCAAGATTTCCTTCTGCCCTGCCGAAGATTGATAAGGAGGTTCTAAGAACGGGCCGGCGCGAGGCAACCGAGCCTGTGACCCTGATGAGCGACTGTGTCCCTCGGCGTCACCGGGGTGCAGTGTGTCCCGCGCGAAGAACCTCTCGGTGCAGGTCAAGAGGCCATCCACGCGGGTGGGCAATCGGAGCTATGACGGATACTTCAATTCCGGACGATAGCCGAAGGGAGACGGAGCGCGGCTCGCCGCCCGCTGCGCCCCAGGCCGGTACTGTCATCGACGCCGACCTGCGCGCCTGGAACCGGCACTTGCGCCTTCTCGTGGGGGTGAACTCCGTCCTGGCGGGAGCCTTCAGCCCGGAAATGGTGTACGAACAAATCCTCCTTTGTTTGAAGGAAATCGCCGATTTCGACCGCGCCTCGATCTACCGGTTTGACCGCGAGGATGGAACGCTGCATCGCGTCGCCGAGACCGGCGGCGGGAGTTCTCTGTCCTCGCCGACCCTCCCCCTCGATGCCTCGGATGCCGTGGCGGGCGCGGCCCGGACGTCGGATGCCGTGGCGGGCGCGGCCCGGACGATGGAAGCGGTCTACGTGTCTGGGATAAGGCGTGATGCTCACGCTCCGTCTGGTGATCCCATGACCCGCGCGGAGTACGCCGTGCCGCTCCTGAGTGGGGCGCGGCTTCTGGGGGTACTCGTCGTTGAATCCGGCCCGCCGGACGGCATTCGGGCCGCCACCCGGAAGCTGGTGGACCAGATTGCCAGTCAAGTTGCGCTCGCCCTGGAACGCGGCGAACTCCACCGCAACCTCCAGGAATCGGAAAATCGCTTTCGCTCCATTTTCGAGCAGGGGCAAGTTGGGATTGGGGTGGCGAATCAGGATGGGAAGGTCGTGGCCGCCAATCCCGCCCTGGCCCGTTTCCTCGGGTGCGAGCCGGGCGAACTGCTCAATCGCCACATCGTGGAGCTTATCCCCCCGGCGGAGCGCCCGGAGGCGTTGCAGGGCGTGCAGCGCGTCCTTGACGGCCTGCAACCTCCCTTCACGGCGGACTGGCGCTTTCTGCGCAAGTCCGGCGAGACGGTCTGGGGGATGACGACCATTTCCCTGATCCGGGATTTCGCCGGCCAGCCTTCCCACATTCTGGTGATGGTGCAGGACGTGAGCACGCGGAAACACGCCGAGGAGGAACGAGCGCGCTTGCAGGAGCAGCTTCTGCAAGCGCAGAAGATGAATGCCGTGGGCACGCTGGCGGGGGGGATTGCCCACGACTTCAACAACCTGCTGGGAGTAATTGCAGGTTGTACGTCGCTCCTCCAGTTGCGGCTGCCGGGCCAGGATCCCCGGCAAAACCTGGCCGCCATGGTGCAGCAGGCGGCGGAGCGTGCGGCCGGCCTGACTCGTCAATTGCTGCAGTTTTCGCGACAGGAACCGCTGCAATTGCAGCCCGTCGATATCGGCGAAGTCCTGCGCGCCGTGGTAGAGATCGTCTCGCAGACCTTCGACCGTCGCATCCGGGTGGAGGCCGACCTCCCCCCGCATCTGCCGCTCGTCGAGAGCGATGCGGGCCAGCTTGAAACCGCGCTGCTGAACCTCTGCATCAATGCGCGCGACGCCATGCCGGAGGGGGGAACGCTGTCCCTCAAAGCCGCCGTAGTGAATCTGACCCCGATGGAGTTTCCTCCCGGCACGGAAGGCGCGCCCGGGCAATACGTGCGGATTGTCGTCCGGGACACCGGCGTGGGAATGGAACCGCAGGTCATCGAGCGGATCTTCGAGCCTTTTTTCACCACCAAGACGTCCGGCCAAGGGACCGGGCTAGGATTGGCGATGGTTTACGGGACGGTGATGAATCACCAGGGCTTCATTGCCGTGCGCAGTCAGGTCGGGCAGGGGTCCGAGTTTACTCTCCACCTGCCGGTCTCGATGCGGCCGGCGGAAATCCCCCGCCCGCAAGCCCTGCCCATCGAGCCGGGCAGCGGAACCGTTCTGGTGGTGGATGATGAGCCCCTGATGCAGGCTTTCACCTGTGATGCGGTGCGGCAGCTCGGCTACGAGGCGCTTGCCGCCGCCAATGGAAGCGAGGCGTGCGAAATCTTCGCGCGCGAGAGCGCAAAGATCGACGCCGTGCTCCTCGACATGGTCATGCCGGGGCTCAGTTGGACGGCCACGCTGCAGTCGCTCCTGGCCATTAACCCGCGCGTCCGCATCATCATGATCTCCGGATACAACGCGGCCCGGGAGGCACGGCGGGCGCGGGAGCAAGGCGCCATGGCTTTCCTGGGCAAGCCTTACACGGTCGAAGGTCTGGCTCAGGTTTTGAAAGACGCTACACGGTAGATTTCTCCCCACCCGCAGGGAGACTGGCTCCCACTCCGAGGGCTTGGTTGGGCGTTTTTTCCGGCGGGTTTCCGCCCTCCCCGAAACTTCGTGCCCTCCTGTTGACGTTTGTGCGAAACTGTACTTCGATATTGCAGGGCGAAAAGGCGGCGCCCCCGACCCCGTTCCCTGGCCGGAAAACAGGAGGCAAGATTATGAAAATCCTCGTTGCCCATACCGATGCCCTTACGCGCGGAATGCTGGAGTCGGTGCTCGCGCGCTGGGGGCACGAAGTCGTCCTGGCGGAGAATGGAAGCTCGGCGCTCGAGAAACTCAAAGTGCAGGGCGGGCCCAGCCTGGCGATTCTGGACCGGAACTTGTCCGGCCTGGACGGGCTGGAGGTTTGCCGGGAAATCCGCCAGAGCGCGGCGGCAACTTACATCTATCTGATGCTGGTGATCGCCAAGGGAGAGGAACAGGCGATCGTCGAAGGCTTGCAAGGCGGCGCCGATGATTTCCTCTTGGCCCCGCTAAGTACCGATGAGCTGATGGTCCGCTTGCGGATCGCCCGGAGAATCCTGGAATTGCGGGAGGAACTGCAACGCGCCCATGAGGCAATCAATTACCAGACCACCCACGACTCGCTCACCGGCCTGGCCAACCGCGCCGGAGTGATCGATACCCTCCGCCGGGAACTGGCCCGGGTGCGGCGCGAAGGAAGCCACATGGCCCTGATTCTCGCCGAAGTGGACGACCTGAAGGCCGTCAACGAGAAATACGGGCACGCGGCGGGTGATGCGGCGCTCCGCGAGGCGGCGCGGCGCATCCGGTCGGTGTTGCGCCCCTACGACACGGTGGGGCGTTACGGCGGAGAGGAATTTCTGGTCGTCGCGCCCGGTTGCGACGCCAAGGCGGCCCTCACTCAGGCCGACCGTCTGCGGGCGGCGGTGGCGCAGGGGGGGATGGACCTCTCCGAGTGGGGGAAGTTTGCCTCCCCCGCCGATGGACGGCTGCGCGTGACCCTCAGCCTGGGCGTGGCCAGCGGAGACAAGATCACTGCCGAGCAGACCTTCCTGCGGGCGGCGGAAGTCGCCCTCAACCGTGCCAAGAAGGCGGGAAGGGACCGCGTCGAGACGGCGCAGGAAGCGGACTTCCGCTGAGCGCCGTTCACTCCACAGCGATGTGGGTCTCCGTGCGTTCCACTCCCTCGAGTTTCTGAATCTTGTCGATGACGAGTTGGTTCAGCTTTCTCTCGTCCGAGGTCTCGGCGTACACAAAGACGTCGGGCAGACCCCAGCACGCGTCGGCGTGCCGCACGCCTTCCATCTGGCTCACCGCACTGACCACCTCACGCACTCTGCCGGGACGAATGTTGATGAGGACGTAGGCTCGCATCTCCGCTCCTTCCTGTCCCCGGGCGGAACGAAGGCCTGTCCCTCACCGGAGGAAGCGGCCCTCCCCGGGAGTTGGCTCGCGCCGGCGCAGGGTCGGCCGGCTCATGGCGCTATTCTAGCACTCGGCCGCGCGGGAGTCGCGGCGCGGCAGGATTCGCGCGCCGCTTATGGGGGAGATAAACGGAATCTATTGGTTTAAGCGGGCGTGGCACAGCTACACTTCTTCCTATTCCAATTGGACCACCGGCAATCAAATACACGGAGGAAATAACCATGCGAACGGTCCTGGCTCTGGCGCTGCTGGTGTTCGTACTGATGATGGGAGTGGGAGCGGCGTACGGCCACGCGCAGACGGCGGATGCCACCGCGGCAGGCGGGGCGGTGACGGCGTCGCCACCCGTGCAAGATCAGGTGGCGCAATTGCAGCAGCAGGTTTCCGACGCCAAGAGCGCGGGCGATAATGCCTGGATGCTGGTCAGCGCGGCGCTGGTGTTGATGATGACCGGGCCGGGTCTGGCGCTCTTTTATGGCGGACTGGTGCGCAAGAAGAATGTGCTGGCCACCATGATGCAGAGCTTCACGATGATGGCGCTCATCACGGTGCTTTGGGCGCTGGTCGGTTACAGCCTGGCGTTCGGCCCGGGGACAAGCTTCATCGGAGGCTTCCGCTTCCTCGGCCTGCAGGGTGTGGGAGCGGCGCCTGACCCCGACTACGCCGCCACGATTCCCGCCCAGACCTTCATGGTCTTCCAGCTTATGTTCGCGATCATCACGCCCGGCCTGATTACCGGAGCTTTCGCCGAGCGCATGAAGTTCAGCGCCATGGTGGCGTTCATGGTGCTCTGGTCGATCCTCGTCTACAGCCCCATGGCGCACATGGTATGGGGCAAGGGAGGTTTGCTCAACGCGGCGCTGGGCGGGGCGCTTCCCACGCTGGACTTCGCCGGCGGGACGGTGGTGCACATCACCTCCGGAGTGTCGGCGCTGGTCTGCGCGCTGTACATGGGCCGGCGGCTGGGATACCCCAAGGAGCCGATGCCGCCGCACAGCGTGGTACTGAGCGTTATCGGCGCCTGCCTGCTCTGGGTGGGCTGGTTCGGATTTAATGCCGGCAGCGCGCTGGCCGCCGGAAGCCTGGCGACGAGCGCCTTCGTGGCCACGCATTTCGGCGCGGCGGCGGCGGCGCTGGGCTGGGCGGGCGCCGAGTGGCTGCGCACTGGCAAGCCCAGCGTTCTGGGCGCCATCTCCGGAGCGGTCGCGGGCCTGGTGGCTATCACTCCGGCCTCCGGCTTCGTGAGTCCGATGCCCGCGCTCGCGATCGGGCTCGTCGCCGGGATCGTCTGCTACCTCATGGTGGCCAAGATCAAAGGGATGTTCGGGTACGACGATTCGCTCGACGCTTTCGGCGTGCACGGGGCGGGGGGCACGATCGGCGCCTTGCTGACCGGCGTATTTGCCTCCAGCGCCATCAATCCCATTTTCAAGGACCCTCAGGGCCACGCCCTGGCTTCCGGACTGCTGGAAGGCAACGCGCGCCAGGTGCTGAACCAGCTCGCCGGCGTGGCGATCGCCTGGGTACTGGCCATCGTGGGAACCCTGGTCATCCTGAAGGTGGTCGATGCGTTCATCGGGCTGCGAGTCCCCGACGAGCACGAGGTGCAAGGTTTGGACCTCTCGCAGCATGGAGAGGAAGGCTACAATCTGGAAGCCTGAGCCGGGCGGGCTGCGGAGCGATGGTCCGCCACTCGCCCAGCGGGCGAACACTCGGGCTTTCATCAAATCCCTTCCGAGGACAAGACGCGATGACAAAAATCGAAGCAGTGATTCAGCCCTCGAAGCTGGACACAGTCAAAGAAGCTCTGCGCGAGGTGGGCGTGGACGGCATGACAGTGATCGAAGTGCGCGGGCACGGACGCCAGAAGGGCCACACCGAGGTCTACCGGGGCGCCGAATACACCGTCGATCTTCTGCCCAAGGTGAAGGTGGAGATGGTCTTGCCCGACAGCCGGGTGGACGCCGCCGTGCAAACGATTCTCAAGGCCGCCAAAACCGGCAAAATCGGCGATGGCAAAATCTTTCTGAGCCGAATCGACGAAGCGATCCGTATCCGCAACGAAGAGCGCGGCGACGCGGCTCTGTAGCGCTGCTTTTCAGGGCGGCACCTGCCGGGCTAATTCCCGGCGCTATGCCGCGATGGCGCAGATTGCATGTTGGGGCAATTTACGAATTGCCCCTGCGTAAGAGGGCGATTCATGAATCGCCCCTACGCAGCAATGCCTGTGAAAGAGTTGTCCCCCCTTGATCCCACCGATCGCGGAGTTTTACGCCAGCGAGTCGGCGCGCCTCCGGGCGCAGTTTGAGAGTTCCGGAGACAGCGGCGCGGTGCTGCGCGAGCGTACTGCCCTCGTAGACACGCTCGTGACACGGCTCTACGGCGAACTCTTTCCCCCGGAGCTCGAGGACTTCTGCCTGGTGGCACTGGGCGGGTACGGCCGGGGTGAGCTCTTTCCCTACTCCGATATCGATCTCATGTTCCTCTCCGCCCGCGGGCGAACGGAAAATCCGCTGCGCGAGGCCATCGCGGCACTGTCGCGAACGCTCTGGGATCTGCACCTGCGCGTCGGGCACAGCACACGCACCCTTTCCGAATGCAGCCAGCTGCACCGCCAGAATCTTGAATTCAACATCGCCCTTCTCGATGGCCGCTATCTGGCGGGCGATCGCCAGCTTTTCGAGCGCCTGCACGCCGAGGCCGTCCCCCACTTCGTCGCCCGCGACCGCGACGATCTGGTACGAAACCTCGCGGACCTCATCGAGCAGCGCCACGCCAAGTACGGCGGCACCGTCTATCACCTGGAACCCAACATCAAAGAAGTGCCCGGAGGGCTGCGCGATTTCCATGTCGCCCGCTGGCTGACGCTGATTGCCGAAATCGAATCGCAGGGCCGCGCCGTGGTAGCGGAGAAGGCCTGGCCGGCCTCCGTGCGCGCGGCGCGAGAGCAGGCCTTCGATTTCCTCGCCGCCCTGCGCTGCTTCCTCCACTACCGTTCCGAGCGCGACGACAATCAGCTCTCCTACGAGGCCCAGGACGAAGCAGCGCGCCGCGGCATCGGCAATCACGGCCAGGCGGTGAGGGCGGCGGACTGGATGTGCACCTACTTCCGCCACGCGCGCGGTGTCGCCCTGCTGACCGAGTGCCTCGTGGAAGATATCGCTCCCGCGCATTCCTCCCTCTACAGCTTGTTCAAGGACTGGCGCTCGCGCCTCTCCAACGCGGATTTCTCGGTGGTGCGCGGCCGCATCTTTCCTCGTTCTCCCGCGACGAGCGCCGAGCCCCGCCTGCTGCTCGCCCTTTTCGAGATGATCGCCCGCCACGGGCTCGAGTTGAGCCGCGAAGGTGAGCGTTGGGTGGAGGAAGCGGCCGCCCGTGCCAGGATTGCTCCGCTCGCCGGGGTCTGGCCGGCGTTGCGACATGTCCTGACCCTGCCGCACGCCGTCGAGTCCCTGCGCACCATGCGCCGGCTCAACGTGCTGAACGTCCTCCTGCCGGAACTGCGCGTCATCGATTGCCTGGTGATTCGCGACTACTTCCACCGCTACACCGTCGATGAGCACACGCTGATGACCCTCCAGCACTTGCAGGAATTGCGCGCCGCCTCCAAGGGCGGCTCGCCGGACGGAGCGAGCGAAATCTGGGCGCGCAAGCTGGGCGAAGTCCTTTCGGAGCTGGAACGGCCCGACCTACTCTTCTTCTCCCTTCTCCTCCACGACGTGGGAAAAGGCTTGCCGGAACCCGACCATGTGGTGGGCAGTCTGGCGGAGGCGGAACTGGCCTTCAAACGCCTGAAGCTCAATGAAGAAGAGCGCCAAGCCGTCCGTTTCCTGATCGCCAGCCATCTGGAAATGTCCGCCACCCTGCAGCGGCGCGACATCTTCGACCCGGAAACCATCAAGGCCTTCGCCGAAAAGGCGGGCACGACGGAACGCCTGAAGATGCTGACGCTCTTTACCTACGCCGACGTGAAGGCGGTCAGCCCGGGAGCGCTGACTCCCTGGAAGGCGGAGATGATGTGGCGGCTCTACGCGGCGGCTTCCAACTACCTGCTGCGCAGCCTCGATGACGAACGCGTGCGGGCCGGGGAGGCCAGGACCGATAAGGTCAGCCGAGTCCTCAAACTGCTGGGGGCCACCACCCGTCACGAGGAACTGAACGACTTTCTGGAGGGCTTCCCCAGGCGCTATCTCGAATCGCGCTCGGCGGAAGATATCGCCCTCCACTACGCCATGACGCAACAGTTGGACGCCCAGCCCGTGCAGGTCGATTTGCGGCCGCGGGGCCGCACGCTGGAGCTGACCGTGCTCACCGCCGACCGGCCGTTCCTTTTTGCCATGATTACCGGGACGCTTGCGGCCTGGGGCATGAATATTCTGAAGGCCGACGCGTTCGCCAATCGCGCCGGCACCGTGCTCGACACCTTCCGCTTCGAGGACTTGCACCGGACGCTGGAACTCAATCCCTCCGAAGTCGAGCGTTTCAAAACCAGTGTCGTGGAAGTACTTACAGGGAAGCGCAGCTTGCAGACTCTGCTCAAAGGGCGGATGAATGATCGGGACCTCCCCCGCCCCAAAGTCCGGATTCCCACTCAGGTGCGCTTCGACAACGAGTCTTCGTCGCACAGCACTCTGCTCGAGCTCCTCACCCAGGACTGTCCCGGCCTACTGCACGACGTGAGCACGGCGCTGGCCGAGCTGGGCTGCAACATCGAAGTCGCCCTCATTGACACCGAGGGGCAGAAGGTCATCGATGTCTTCTACCTGACCTACCAAGCCGCCAAGCTGGACGCCGCCAAGCAAGGTCAGGTCCGCGAGGGCATTCTGGGGCGATTGGAGAGGCGGTCGGCGGCCGCGGCGGAGGGAAGCAGTTAGCCCGCGGCTTAGCCGCCTTCCGGTTTAATTTCGAAGAAGTGGCGGGGATGTTGCTTTGCGGCCTGCTCCAAACCCCAGAGTTGGGCTCGCGAGCCCTCGGCCTCAAGTTGCTGAAAAGATACGGTGTTAGTACTTCGGCAGCGTGGGCAGGGGATAAGCGGGCGACCCCTTTGCAGGGTGGGAGGCCCCTCGCAATAAACGATCGAGCGCAAGGCGTTATGTGACGTCTGCTGTATACAGGCATAGCAAACACACCAGAATTTCATGTCTAATCTCCGAAAAGCTTTCGGTATGCCCATTCTCTGCCCCCCATTCGACTCTCTTAATCATGGCCCATTGCCCTCTTCTGGCAAGCTTCGCCCGGGCATTCGCTAGTGAGTTATTCTGCTGTAGCGGCGCTCTGTGAGCGCCGAAAGTTCTTGAAGAATGAAGTCCGGCGGCCGGAGACCGCCGCTACAGAGGACCAAACCGAATCTCTCCGGGGCATTCCGAATGAAAAAGAGGGAACTTCCGTCCTCCGTCTTGCGTTTGAATGGGCAGAAGGGAAGGAGAACCATAATGCTGGTCAAGCGGCTTCTGGTTTCATTCGGAGTGATTCTATCCCTCGCCAGTTGGGCGCTGGCGTCGGACATGCGCTGGCTTCACGTCAGGGTAGAAGACGGCGGGCAGGAAGGCGAGATTGTGCGGGTCAACCTGCCGTTGTCGCTGGCGGAGAAGGTCTTGCCCGCCATCCACACTAAGGAATTCCACGAAGGGAAAGTAAAGGTCAGCGAGGCGAAGTTCAAGGATGTCGATATTCGCGCCATCATCGAGGCGCTGCGAACCACGCCGGAAAACGAGTTTGTCTCGGTGCAGAGCTCGCACGAGGACGTTCGCGTGGCCAAGTCGGGCGGCAACCTGCTGGTCAAGGTGCGCGAAGCCAAGGACAAGGAGAAAGGCAAAACCGATACCGTGGAGGTCTCGGTCCCCTTTACGGTCGTCGATGCACTGCTCTCCGGCAATCAGGATGAACTGGACGTGCTCGCAGCGGTTCGCGCCCTGGGCGCGATTGGCGACACGGTGCTGGTCACCGTGAACGACAAGGACAGCAAGGTTCGCATCTGGGTAGACGCGCGGAATACCGCGGATTGAGGAGGTGCCCCATGCCCGTGGGAGCAGGTACAGTCGCGGGCGGCGCAGGGACGTTGTTCCTGGCCGCCGCCATTGCAGGTGGCGCCTTCGTTTATGACATGGGCGCCGTTTCGATCCATGTGCAGGGGAAGAAATCCGGGGGTGAGAATATCCGCCTGATTCTTCCCGCCGCAGCGGGGCCGATCGCCTTGTGGATGGTTCCGAAGGAAAAGCTGCGGGAAGGGGCGCGGGAGGCCCGGCCTTACTTGCCCGCCATTGAAGCCGCCACACAGGAACTTTCCCGCTGCCCGGATTTCACCCTCGTCGAGGTGACGAATCCGCACGAGACGGTCCACATCGCCAAACGCGGCGATCATCTGGTGATCGATGTGGACGACCCGAACGAGACGGTCCACGTCTCCGTCCCGCTGGAAGCGGCGCGCCTCGTCGCCTCGCAGCTCGCCGATATCCCGGCCGAAGAAGCCGGCAAAGAGAGTCCTCCCAACTCTGCTGCCTTGTGATTGGCTGGCCAATTGGAGGGGCGCCGGGGGATCTGGCGTGTCCCGAGAATCCTCTGCTGCCCCTCCACTTTTTTGCCAGCGCCGCTCGGTGGTCAGCCAACCCCCTCCCCCAGGGAGAGGGTCGGGTAGAGTTTTCTCGTCACTTGTCACTCGTCACTTGCTCTTCGTCTCCCGTCGCTTGTCACTGCGCTTCGTCTCTCGTCACCCGTCACTGTTTTTCGACACTCGTCACTGTTCTATTCGTACCGCAACGCCACCAGGGGATCGACCTTGGTCGCCCGCCGCGCGGGAAAATAGCAGGCTGCGAGGCCCACCGCCGTCAACACCAAGGCCGCCGCGGCGAGCGTCAGAGGGTCTGCCGCCTTGATCCACCAAATCCGGTTTTGGAGAATCTTTGCCAGCGCGATGCTCGCCGCCACGCCGATTCCGATGCCCACGGCCAGCCACCGCAGCCCCGACATCATCACCATCCGACGGACGTCGGTGGCTTCGGCCCCGAGGGCCATGCGCACCCCAATCTCGTGAGTCCGTCGCGAGACAGCGTAGGAGAGGACGCTATACAGACCCACACAGACCAGCACAAGTCCGAGACCTGCAAATGCCGCCAACAGAGTAAGGTCGGAGCGCGGCTCCGCGTACCAGAACACGGTTAGCATGTCTTGCAATGTCCAACCAAAGTAAGGAACGGACACCGGCAACTCTTTGTCTATGGCCATCACCTCGTGCCGCACAGAGTTCAGCAAAAGCGTGGGTTCTCCCACGGTGCGCACGTGGAGAAGCTGGAAATCCCAACCAGGATTCGGCACGCCCGCACTGTACGGGACATAGATCGTTTCTAGCTTGCACTGGACATACTCATAGCACGATGTCACCGTGTCCCCGACCACTCCAACAGTTTCGAACCCAGGGTCCTGGCCCAGGTAGGGGTGGTCCATCTCCATATCCCTCAGCTT
>Ga0315282_10005511_pt1 | contig 21527 bp, 15 predicted proteins | sample YL17G07_20_MG_FD_203693 | JGI IMG/M metagenome (GOLD analysis project Ga0315282, IMG submission 203693) | Sediment microbial communities from Yellowstone Lake, YNP, Wyoming, USA - YL17G07_20 | ecosystem: Environmental > Aquatic > Freshwater > Lake > Sediment | place: USA: Wyoming | collected... | reverse complement strand
GGACGCCCAGGCCGTTCCCGTTGAAGACATCGTCCACTATGGTGCCGTTCGCCGAACTGGCCCAATCGAGGCCGACGGCATTGTCGGTGATGACATCGGCCGTGAGTTCGGCCTTGGCACCGATGGCATAGATACCCGTGTGGCTCGACCACACCGTTGTGTGGTCTATGCGGGCCGTGCACGGGCCGAGATAGATGGCCGTGTCCTGCGCCCTGATATCGCCCGCTGTTATGTTCAGGGTCCCGCCGAGGCAGAAGATGCTCTGCTTGTTGTCGTAGAATTGCGAGTTCGCGATGTTCGATGTCCCGAACGATTGCTTGAGACCGGTGTCGCCCGAGCCGGTGACCCTGAGGCCGTCGACGGTCAATGAACGACCTTTGAAGAAGATCCCTGTCGAGAAGTTGTAGACGCGGCCGTCCTTGATGTTGACGTCCGAGCGGTCCGAGATGTTGATGCCGATGTTCGCCTGCGGCCCGGCGGCCTTGAGCATCGGTGACACCAGGGTTAGCGAGCTGTCATAGGCGTACAGACCGTCCACATGGCCCTGCACAACGATGCCCGACCCGGTCATTTCCAGTTGTGAGGCCGTTGCCGTTAGGGACGTGGCCCCGTTGTCTACGAGGTTCGTGGTGTCCAAGACGGCCGACGCATGTGAGAGCGACACGCTCGTGAAGTTCGAGACGACGGCGCCTCGGGCATTTATTGAGGCATTGCTGACAATGAGGTCGTACCTCTTGCCCGGGGCCATGGACCGCACGACCGTGCCGTTAAGGACGAGCCGCCCGCCGTCCTTGATGATTATGTGAAACTGCCGGTCCTTTGACAGGTTCATGTTCAGGGAGGAGTTCGTGAACCTGAGCGTCGCGCCGGTCCCTACGGTCAGGTTCCCTGTCAGCAGCACGGTCTGGTTGTCGAAGGCCTCGGTCCCGACCACGGCCCAGTCCCCCACCTTCTCGATCGGGGCCCGGGACCCGCTGGCCGCTGTGTTGCCCAGGAACGGCGAGGATGCTGGAACGGAGACGATCATGACCAGGATGAGCGCCAGGACCGAGGTCCTGACGATTGCCCTTTCGATTTTCATTGCATCTAATAAGACTGCTACTTGGATATATGAATTTTTAGGGCATTCCCTCGGTCAAAAATCAAACTATAAATATCCCCATGACGGTAAGTGCGCTGCATGGCCGAAGAGCAGCTCCAGATAGATACCCTATCTGTTGAGGACAAGGACCGGTTCCTCCGCTTCACGAACGACCTCCGGTCGTGCACCGACATGAAGGGCCTTGCCGCGACACTGACGGACGCCCTTCCCGAGCTGACGAAGTTCGATTTCTTCATACTGTTCCTGTTCCAGTCCGACCGCGATGTCCTCGTTGGAATTGGCCCGGCGAGGAGGGCGTACCTGGCCGAAAAAGGCGAGGGCATAGCGTCCCTCATGGAAGGGGAGTTCGAGGTCGGGATTGGTGACCTGAAGACCGTGCGGAAGGTCATCCAGGCCAGAAGGGCCGCGGAGCTCGACGACTCGGAGACGGTGGACCTGTTGCAGAAGGTGACCGGAAAGGCCAAGAAGGACGTCCATGCCCTGGCCCGCTTCCTGGGCATGAACCGCGGGATCCTCCAGCCCATATCCGTCATGGAGGGAAGCCCCAGGAGGGAGACCGTCGTCGGATTGATATTCGCGACGATGCCGGCCGAGAATGTCGAGAAGGCCGACGCGCTCAAGATCTCACTGCTCTCGAGGCAGATAGCCGTGGTCCTCAACGGCGAGCTCAACACGAGGCGCCTGCAGCGCATCCTGGACTCCAAGGAGGGAAATCAGCAGCTCCTCGAGGCCTTCAACAGGGCGACCCTCGGGGCCCAGATGTCGTTCGACGAGGAATCCATCTACGGCTCCGTTTCCGAGAGCCTCATGCAGTCGGGCGTCGGCTTCATGCTGATGAGGAAGGCCCGGGCGGACAATGTCATCTCCCTCAGGCACATGACCTCGCTGAGGTCCACACATTTGGCAATAAAGCATACAACATCCATCGACCTGTCCGAGATCCGTGTCAAGGCCTCCGAGGTGCCCAAGGTCAACGAGATGTTCTCGCTGACCAAGCCCATTTTCATGGACGACATGACCGACCTCATAAAAGCCGTCCTCAAGGGCATGGGCATGGGGGCCCAGATAAAGAATCTGCAGCGGATGTTCCCTGAGCAAAGGTGCATAGTCTGTCCCATCGTCGTTAAAGGCATGTGCGAGAGGGTCCTAGTGGTCTCGAAGGCGGACCTGGGCCCGCAGCACCTCCTGTCGGTCGAGGTCTTCGCTACGCATGTAAGGAACGCGCTCGAACGCCTGAGCGTTCAATCCGAAAGTGAGGAGAAGTCCCGGCAGATCAAGTTCATGCACGACCTCTCCAGCGCCCTGAGCAGGGTCCTGGGCATCGACCACATCCTGGAGGTCCTCCGGAAAGAGCTCGCGAAGTTCCACAGGTTCGACGAGCTCGGCGTCCTGCTGCTCGACAAGGACCTGCGCACCGGGCGGAACATCGTGGTAAAGGAGGTCGGCGGCAAGGCCGCGGTCTCGAGGACGACCCTGACATTCGACGAGAAAGAGGCAAAGGCCCTTGGGGAGGCCTCGGACATACTGGTCCTGGCCGGGGAAACGGCGAAGGCCGCCGGCCCGTTGGCAAAGGCCATCCAGGGGGCCAGGTCGAGGTCTCACATCGTGCTCCCGCTCCGGGTGGAGAACCGGATGCTCGGGTCCCTGAACCTGGGGTCCGATGACGAGGCCGGCCTTCCGGAGCATGTCGCTGTCCTTGTGGCCCTCATGAAGGACCCGCTGTCCACGGCCATCCATAATGCGGGCATCCTTGCCGACGAGAGAAAGCGGTCCGAGCAACTAAGGGTCATAGCCGAGGTCAGCCACGCCTCCAGGTCCATGGGTTCCCTGAAGGGCCTCTGCAGAGAGGTCCTCCGTCTACTGTCGACGACATTCGGCTACCAGTGCATCCATTTAATAAGGTACGACCGGGCCGCGCAGGCCCTTGTGCACATGTACTCGTCCGACCCCGAGGACGACAAGAGGTACAAGGACAGGACGCTGCCGGCAGACCGCGGGGTCATCAGCAGGGCCCTGCGGGAGAAGAGGAGCATCATCGTCCCGGACACGGCGGAGGACCCGGACTTCATCGATGTCATCGGGGGCATGCGGTCCGAGCTCGTCGTGCCGGTCCTAGTGGACGGCGAGGCGGTACTGATATTCAATCTCGAGAGCAAGGAGCTCAACGCGTTCAACGACGACGACGCCCTGACCGTGGAGACCATGGCGAACGAGGTCTCGTCCCTGCTGAAGGCCATCGGCCAGAAGGAGAACGAGGAGCGGCGGCTAGAGCAGCTCTCGGTCATCAACGAGATCGGCAAGGACCTGCTCCAGATCGTCGACGCCGACCGGATACTGCTGTCCGCTGCCAAGGTTATGGAGGACAAACTGGCCTTCCGTGGGATCCGGGCGTTCCTGATCGACCGGGACACCAAGGGCCTTGTCCTAAAGGCCGTGGCGGGCCTGGGCCGCAAGGCACCGAAGGGCTCCGCGCAGCCCAAGGTCGGCGACCTGATACAGCTCGGCGCTGGGCCGGTCGGCCTCGCGGCCACCAAGGGCGCCACCATGGTCTCGAGCGCCCCCGTGACGAAGGTCGTGCCCGAGGGGGCACACGCGCGCAAGGCGCTGCTATGCAGCCCGTTCAAGGTCAAGGATGATGTCGAGGGGGTCATTTGCGTCGAGGCTCCCGAGGACCGGTCGCTCGACGAATGGGACCAGTTGGCCCTGGAGTCCATGGCCCGGGAGGTGGGCAAGGCCCTCGAGCTGGCGCACGCATTCCAGGAGACCGAGCGGAGGTCCAAGCTCCTGGCCCTGGTCAACGACATCTCGCTGTTCATATCGAAGGACCTGAGCAAGAAGGGGGTCATGGAGAGGTTCGCTGCGGAGTTCCAGAAGAGCAGGAACTACCTCGATGTGGCGGTCTTCCTCATCGACAAAGAAAAGAAGATGCTCGTGAAACAGGCCCAGTCCGGGGACTACAAGGGAAGGTCGCCACCGGACTACTCGCAGGCCATCGAGGAGGGCCTCTTCGGCGTCTGTATCCAGAAGGGAGAGACCCTGATGGTCAACGATGTTACGAAGGACAAGAGGTTCAAGGCCAGACCATGGGTGAGGACCAGGTCCGAGATGGTATCGCCCATCAAGATCGGCGACGACATCGTGGGCCTGATCAACGTCGAGAGCGACAGGCTCAGGGCCTTTGACGACTGGGACCGGCTTGCCGTGGACACGCTGTCCAGGAGCCTGGCCATGGCGCTCCAGAACTCACTGCTATACGAGGAGGAGCAGCGGCGGTCGGACATGCTCAAGGTCCTGAACGAGCTGAGCCACAAGGCGCTGAAGGCCACCGACCTGGACCTGCTGCTGCAGGATATCGTCGACACGCTCGAGGCCCGGTTCAAGTTCCAGAGCGTCTGCGTCTTCATGGAGGACGAGCGCAAGTGGCCCCTGGCCGTCCTGAAGATGCGGGCCACCTCGGGGGCCTACAAGGACCTGGCATCACCCGGAACGGAACTGCCGTCGGACCAGGGCCTCATAGGGACCTGCTTCCGCAGCGGCAAGGTCATCCTGAGCAACGATACGAGCGTCGACAAGAGGTTCATCCCCGAGCCGAGGCACGGGACCCAGTCCGAGCTGTGCCTCCCGATAATCACCAGGGACAGGCCCGTAGGCGTCCTCAACATCGAGAGCGACCACAAGGAGGCCTTCAGCCAGTGGGAGGCCCTGGCATTGGGCACCGTGGCGGGCATGATATCGAGGGCCGTGCAGAACCTCAACCAGGTGGACGAACTGACCCGGCGATCGCACGACATATCGGGCGTCATGGAGATCGAGAAGGGCCTGACGGCGGAGCTCGACCGGGACACCATAATCATCAGGGCGGTCAAGCTCATCAAGAAGAACCTGGGCTACCAGAACGTGGAGTTCTACACCGTCGACGAGGAGGCCTACGATTTCGAGCTCAAGGCCGTGGCCGGCGAGGGGGACCGGAAGAAGGCGCAGCAGCCCGGCCACAGGCACAGCCTGGACACGGGTATCATCGGCCAGGCCTACAAGCAGAGGGCCATGGTCATGGTCAACGAGGCCATGAAGTTCGACAGGTACTTCGAAGGCCTCGGTAAGAGCGTGCGTTCCGCCGTGGCGGCCCCGGTTTTCGTCAACAAGGAGATCGTCGGGGTCCTGAGCATCGAGAGCGACGAGCCGAACGAGTTCGGGGACTGGGACTCGCTCGTGCTCACGGTCATGTGCGACCTTCTTTCGGGCTCGCTGGACAGGGCGACCCGCTACAGGGAGCAACAGGACCGGGAGCGCATCTTCGCCATCGCCTTCGAGGCCGGCAACGAGCTCGCCAAGGCAACCTCAATAGAGGGGCTCTTGAGGAAGGCGGCGGATCTCATCAGGTCCAAGCTAAGGCATTACCATGTCGAGGTCAGCAGCCTGTCGTCGGACGACGAGGGGAAGAAGGAGCTCGTTGTTCGGGCCGTGAGCGGCGGCCTGAAGAAGAAGTCCGTACCCGGGACGAAGGTCCCGCTGACCGAGGGGCTCATGGGCTGGTGCGTGACACAGAAAGAGAACACGATCGTCAACGACGCTACGGTGGACCCGCGCTGCTCCGAGGGCATGAGCGGCGAGGTCAAGTCCGAAATGGTCGTCCTCGTGAGGGTCGACACCGAGGTGTTCGGCGCCGTGGACGTGAAGAGCAAGCACTTCAACGCGTTCACCGAGCGGGACCTGATGGCCCTCGAGACCGTGATCAGGCAGCTGGAGAACCTGCTGTGGCACCTGAGGGCCAAGGGGCCGAACTAGTTCAGGTATAACCTTGCTCCTCGAGCATCCTCAGGACCTTCTTGTGGACCACTTCGTTACCCGAGGCCACGAAATTTATCCGCGTGGACATCCTGACCTCGACATCCTCGAGCGAGGCGCCGAGATTGTCGGTCATGAGGCCGCCCGCCTCGAGGACTATGCGGTAGCCTGCGGCTATGTCGATTATCCTCGAGCGCTGACCGCGCACGTCGATCACGGTGTCGAAGACGCCCTTGGCCACGAGGCACAGGTCCATCGATGCGCAGCCAAGGCTCCTGAATCGGGTGTCGTTGTCAACTACGGCCAGGCCCTGACGCAAGGCCAGCACCGTGTTGGGGTGGCACTCCAGGCCGAGGACGGTGACATCTGTCCTGTCCGCGGCCTTCAATGGTTTGCCGTCCGCGGTGGCGCCCTCGCCCTTGATGCCGACGTACTCCATCCCGGTCAGAAGGTTCCTGATGTAGCCGAGGGTTATGTTGCCCATCTTCGGGGCCCCTTCGACCAGGGCGAAGGAGACCGTGAAGAGCGGAATGCCCATCTTTGCGTTGAATGAGCCGTCCAGTGGGTCGGCTATGATCGTGACATTAGGATCCCCGAACTCCAGAAGGCCGCTCTCCTCGGAAATCAGTCGGACGTCCCCGACCTTCTTCAGTTCGCTTATCAGAATGTCCTCGAGCCTCCGGTCCATCTCCACCGTCCGGTCGCCCCCGGCGCCGCGGCCGAGCTCCTTCCGGGCCTCGGGCGTCCCCCATAACAGCTGGGATTCGTGCTGGGCCTTCCTGCCGACGGTCCTGAAGACCTCGAGCCAGAACTTGGGCCCTCTCTCCTTCCCGGTCTTCCGTCCTGCCATCGGATAGTGTAATGGACGAGGAGTTAAAAAAGATGTCAGGTTCTCCCAGGGGCCCGGTATCTCTTCTCCAGCCCCGCCCAGGTCCGGAGGCCGCCCTGGGCCCCCTCACAGAGAATGCATGCGCTGGCGGCGATGGCCCCGAGCGCGCAGGACCTGTCGAGCGGATACCCATGGAAGAGACCTGCGTACATACCGGCCCTGTACGCGTCGCCCGCGCCCGTCGGGTCCACGACCTTCGGGACCTTGACGGCCGGGATCCTCTTCTCGCCTTTCTTCGTCATTAGGAGGCTTCCCTTCTCGGCCCTTGTGACGAGCAATTTGTCGACGTGGCCCAGCAGGGCAGTCCGGGACCGTTTTCCCAGCAGTCTCAAGGCCACCCCCAGCTCCTCCTCGTTGACCATGAAGATGTTCGAGGCCTCGAGGGCCGCGAGGAGGTCATCCTTGCCGTAGTGCCGGGCAAGGTCGGCCCCCGGGTCGAAGGCCACCTTGCAGTTGGCCTTCGCACCTTGCCTCGCGATGCGTATGCAGGCCTCGGGTATTCCCGTCGACACATGGAGGTATTCCAGTCCCGCGAGGAACTGCTCCGGGAACCGGACCTGCCCGGTCTGGGGTCCATGGAATATCTCTTTCTTCTGGTGGCCGTCCGGGAAGGTCGTCATCCAGCATGTCGAGGTCGCGACCTTCGCGTTCCTCTGGACGAAGCTGATGTCCACCTTGAGCTTCCTCAGGAGGTCGGTGTATCCCTTAGGAAAATCACGGCCTATGGCCGAGGCCAGCCGGACAGGGATGCCGAACCTGGCCGCCCCGACGGCGATGTTCCCGGCGACCCCGCCGAAGAACGGCCCGTGGTCGACGGGCGGGTCCCGGGTCGCGTCCTTGATCCAGTCGACGTTGAGGTGGCCGAACACCCCGAGGAACGCTGCTCTCTTCTTGGCCTGAGGCATCCTTGACACGGTCCAGTTTGGTTATGTTCATTCGCGATTTAAGTATTTGTCCGGCGGACAGGGGACATTTCCGCGACTCACATCATTGTTCCACAAATGTTAGTAATTCATGAGGGCATGAAAATCAGCAGGGACCGTTCCTTGATCAATAGCATCTTCTCTATCATATCCGGCTCATATATCTGGAAGGTCGTGATATTGCACTTGTGTGTGTCCTTTGCGAGCGTGATTATCCCGAGCTTGAAGAGCTCATCCATGTATGGAGAGACCTTTGATCTGGGAAGCTTCAGATAGGACATGATCATCGTCATGGTCGAATGTGGTGACCCAAGGAGGAAACGAACGATCCTCTTGGGTATGTCCTGATGGATGAGCCAGATCATCTTCCTGTGCCTGAGGCCCATCGTGACGATGGGGAAATATTGTTTTTTCCCATCCTCAAGACGGAGGCAGAGCAATTCGTCGGCCTCGAACTCACCAAGGACCGTCTCAAGGACAGCTATAGGGACCTTCGTGACCTTGTGAAGCTCATGGATAAATAGCCCGGGGAACTCGCAGATGGCATGCCAGACCTTGCGACGGACCGCGAGGTCGTCCTGAGGCGGGGCCTTCTTTCGTGGCATGCCTGATGGATAAGATATAAAGAAAATAATTCTTACGGTTGGAAGAAAAAGGAAAAATATTGGAAAAACTGGCCTAGGTCCCGGCCTTCCAGCTTGACAGGTATGCCTTCTGTTCGGCCGTGAGCCTGTCGATCTTTATATTCATGCTCTTGAGCTTGAGGGTCGCGACCTTCTCGTCGATCTTGGTCGGGACAGGATAGACCTTTGGTTTTAGTTTCTTTGCGTTGCTCTTTATCCATTCCGCTGTGAGGGCCTGGTTGGCAAAGCTCATGTCCATGACCATGGCCGGGTGGCCTTCCGCCGCCGCAAGGTTGATGAGCCTGCCCTCACCCAGCAGGAAGAGCTTCCTGCCGTCCTTGAGGACGTACTCCTCGACGAACTTGCGGATGGTCCTCTTGGACTTCTTCATGGACTCCATGACCGGTATGTCTATCTCGACATTGAAGTGCCCCGTGTTGCACAAGATAGCCCCGTCCTTCATAATCTTGAGGGCCTCTTCACCGATGACCTTCTTGTCGCCAGTGGCCGTGATGAAGATGTCTCCTATCTTGGCGGCCTGTTTGATGGGTATCACGCGGAAGCCGTCCATGGCGGCCTCCAAGGCCCGCAGCGGGTCGACCTCGGTGACGATGACATTGCCGCCCATGCCCTTGGCCCTCATGGCGACGCCGCGGCCGCACCAGCCATAGCCGCACACAACGAAGTTCTTGCCTGCGATGAGGGTGTTCGTGGCCCTCATGATGCCGTCCATGCTGCTCTGGCCCGTCCCGTATCGGTTGTCGAACAGGTGCTTGGTGTTGGCATCGTTGATAGCGATGATGGGATACCTCAGGACCTTATCTTTCTCCATGGCCCTGAACCTGATAACGCCGGTCGTCGTCTCCTCTGTGCCCGCAATCATACCCTTGATGAGGTCGGGACGCTCCTTGTGGATGACCGACACCAGGTCGCCGCCATCGTCCAAGGTGACGTTCGGCCTATGGTCCAGGACCTGGTTGATGTGCTTGTAGTAGGTCTTGTTATCCTCACCGTTGATGGCGTAGACGCTGATTCCGTAATCCCTCACAAGGGAAGCGGCCACATCGTCCTGCGTGCTCAGCGGGTTCGATGCGCACAGGGCGACCTCGGCGCCGCCCGCCGTCAGGCACCGGATGAGGTTCGCGGTCTCGGAGGTCACGTGGAGGCACGCGCCCATGTTCAATCCCTTCAGGGGCTTGGTCTGCTTGAATGCCGCCGTTATCAGGGAAACGACGGGCATCTGTCTCTCCGCCCACTCGATCCTGTTCTTGCCGATGTCTGCAAGTTTGATGTTCTTGATGTCGCACTTGACGTTCATGAGGCTCCCTCGGGTGGATAATGGGTCCCAAGGGTCAAGAATTTTTCCATGATTTCATTAGACAAGTGTACAAAAAATCCATAAAACTTGATAAATTTATGGACAAATGGTATAAATATTTAAATATTGTGAGACAGATTATCTGCACATGACGAAGCCAGCGGTAGGAACGCCAGACCCCAAGGACGTCAAGATACTCCGCGTCCTGAAGAAGGACGCTCGGGCGACCATCCGGCACATATCCAAGAGTACCGGGATACGGCCCAGTACCGTCCACCAGCGGCTTGTGAAGCTCTTCAAGGATGGGACCATCAAGCGGTTCACCATCGATATCGACGAGAAGATGGTGGGCCTGAACTTCACCGTGTACATGCTCATCGCCGGCAAGCTGGACCGATACCTGGACAAGGAGATCATCGGCAACCCGAACATGGTCGAGCTTTCCGGCATAACGGGCGAGTACGACCTGCTGATGAAGTTAAAGTTCCATGACATGGAGGAGTTCAACGCGTTCGTCATCGCGTTCAGGGAGCGCTACGCCGACAAGGTCACGAAGACCGTGACCATGGTCCAGACCATCGGCCTCAAGGACGAGGGCATACCCATATGAGCCCCGGGACCCCAAAGTTGTTTAATGGGCCATAACAATCGAGGGTCAGAGGGACATGACCAGGCTGATATTCCTCGGGACCGGCGGAGGGCGGTTCGCCACAATCTACCAAATGAGGGCCACTGCCGGCATCTACATCGATGACGGGGTCCGCATGCACATCGACCCGGGGCCAGGGGCCCTGGTCCACCTCCACAGGGCCGGCATCGATCCGACACTGACGGACGCCATCCTCGTGTCCCACTGCCACCCGGACCATTACACCGACGCCGAGATACTCATCGAGGCCATGACCCAGGGCGGTTCCAAGAAGCGGGGAACCGTCCTCGGGAGCAAGAGCGTCTTCGAGGGCGTCAAGGACTTCTCCCCGGCCATCTCGAAGTACCACGCGCGGCTTGTCGAGCACATAGTCACCATGGTCCCCAAGACCCGCGTCAAGGTCGACACCGTGGCAATCGAGGCCACGCCCAGCGCCCATTCCGACGAGACCGCCGTGGGCTTCCGGATATTCACGAGCAACGGCGTGATTTCCTACGTCAGTGACACGGCCCTGGTGCCGGAGGTCATCCAGGCCCATCGCATGGCCCGCGTCCTCATAATAGCCTGCACGAGGCCGCAGAGGTCACGCATACCGCATCACCTGGCAACGGAGGACGCGGCCGAGATTGTCAAGGCCATCAAGCCCGAGATGGCGGTCCTGACGCACTTCGGCCTCAGGATCCTGCGCCATGACCCGGACAAGGAGGCCGAATGGATCCAGACCACGACCGGGATCCGTACCGTGGCGGCAAAGGACGGCCTCATCCTCGACATAGGGACGGAAATAAGGCTGTCCATGGTGGAGCCGAAAAGGATCGAGCCCAAATGGAGCGATTGGGCCGAGCGGGCCTGATCACCTTAGGACGCGCTCTTCCGCCGACACCTCGATGCCCGAGTTCGTTATCAGCAACGGGTGTATGGCGGTGTCGTGCTTCGTGAACCTCATCTTCCTGACTGTTATGGTCCTCCGCAGCTCGCCCTTCACGTCCTCGAGGCCCATCACTATGAACGAGTCGGCTATGAACTGCTCGATGCCGTACCTCGTCAGCGCTCCCTGGCCCTCCAGGGATTCCGTGATGAGCAGGGATGTGACCCGGTGGTCCTTGAGCATCCTCGCGAACCGGAACATCTCCCTCCTGAGTATCTCGACAGACTGGTAGTACAGCCCGACCGCCGTCAGGGAGTCGATGACTATGCGCTTGGCCCCGGTAACATTCAGGTGCTTCTGCAGGAACTCGTCCAGGGTGCTGAAGGCCAGGAGCCCGACCTCCATCTCCTCGTCGATGTTGCACTCCTTCCTCAGGTCGCCCAGGTCTATTAAATAGAACTTTCCGTCGGACTCGTACTTCTCGTAGTCCATGTTGTAGACCTTTAGGGCGCGCTCTATATTCTCGCGGGATTCCTCGAGGGTGATGTACACCCCGGTCTCGCCGTACTTGCTGGCCCCGTTGTACAAGAACTGGAGCCCCAATAGGCTCTTGGCGCTGCCCGCGGGCCCACTGACCAGGTTGACCGTGTTCTCTGGGAATCCGCCGCGGAGTAGCTCGTCAAGTCCCTCAATACCCGTCTGAACGCGGGTCCCCTCTGTACCTGTCTGAACGCGGCCCATTTAGATGCCCCCTAGCATTCCATCCGATATCCTCGAACGTGAAACAGATGTTGTCATGCTCATGTCCCCCCAGCGGGGAAATAGTCCCTCGGCAGGCCTGCGAACAGGTCCAGCTCGTGGATCAGTTCCTTGTTCTCCGTTATGACCGGCTTGAGCGAGGTCCTCGTCAGGTGCTGGCCGTAGAGCTTGCCCATGAACTTCTCCAGGGCCTCGATCATCTTCTTCAGGACCTCTATGAAGTCGCCCTTGACCTCGGTGAAGCTCTGGGCCGTGAACCCGTCGGAGCGGTAATTCTTGCTGAAGGCCTCGATGGCGCTCTCCAGGTTACCGCCCTTCTCGAGCAGGATGACGATCTCCTTGGCCTTGTTGTTGCCCACTTCCCCAGTGCTGTTGTCGACGATGTTCTCGAGCGTGGACCGGCCGCCGACCTCGTTGAGCTTGCTTATCATGGAATTGTAGATGCCTATGTAGACCCGGATGGCCCTGAGGGCCTTGTCCTGGTCGATGGTGGCCCCATCCTTGGAGATGGCCTTCTTGATGGCCCCGTCCGACTTATCGTTAAGCTTGAACCGGATGGTCTTCTTGTCCTTGCCACCATCGGTCTTCCTCACGATGAGGTTCGCCTTCTCGAGGTCGGAGATGTAGAGGTTGGCCATGGTCACGTTCATGCCGAGGAAGCTCGCAAGCTCATCGGCCGTGACCCAGTCGCGGTCCTGCATGTACTTGATGATGGCCTTGTTCTGAGGCCGTTCGAGCGCCCGCTCTAAATCATCTTTTGCAGGAGGCGAAATACTTTCCCTCTCCCCAGAAACTGGACATATTTGTCCAATTCCCGAAAAGATAATTGATTCCTACTATTTAACCTATTTGAAGGTGGGAATATAAAACCCTGTGGATAATGACTATACGATGGCCCGAAAAGCATCACATTTTGCATGTCATCCGACAGGCCCTATTTCTCCTCGTACTCGGGCCGCCGGTCCACAACGACCTTGCCGGACTTGATGACGATCTTCACGAGGTTGGTCCCGAACCGGTACGGCAAATGCATGTAGTTCGGCCCGTCCATGAGAACCAGGTCCCCCTGCTTGCCGACCTCGATGCTGCCGACCTTGTCACCGAGGCCGATGGCGTAGGCCGCGTTGATGGTGGAGGCGGTTATGACCTCCTCCGGGGTCATACGGAGCTGCGTGCATGCGAGGGAGGAGACCATCTGCATGGATTCGGTCCAGCAGTTGGGGTTCATGTCCGTGCCCAGGGCCACGGGGACCCCGTGCTCTATCAGGGCCCGGGCGTTGGGATGCTTGTCGTCCATCATGACGTAGGGCGTCCCAGGGAGCAGGATGCCTATGATCCCCTTCTCGCCCAGGCACTTCATGTTCGGTGCCGAGGTGACTATGAGGTGCTCGACGGAGGTGGCCCCGACCTCGACGGCCACGCCGACCCCGCCTATGTCCTCGATCTCGTCGATGTGCATCTTCGATGCAAGGCCGTGCTCCTTGGCCTTCATGAGCAGCCGTTTGGACTGGACCGTGTCGTAGACGCCCTTCTCGCAGAAGACGTCGCAGTACTTGGCGAGCTTGCGCTCCTCTATTTTAGGTAGCATCTCATCGATCATGAGGGTGATGTAATCGTCGGCCCGGCCCTGGAACTCGGGCGGCACGATGTGCGCCCCAAGGAAGGTCGGTATCACGGTCGCAGGGTGCCTCCGGTCGACCTCCTTTATGACCTCGAGCATCTTCAGCTCGTCCCTGGTGTTCAGACCGTAGCCGGACTTGACCTCGACGGTGGTCGTCCCGTAGCGCAGCATGTTCGATAGCCTCAGGCTAAGGGTCGAGGTCAGCTGCTGCTTGGTGGCGTTCCTCGTGGCCACCATGGTCCTCTGGATGCCCCCTCCGTCCCGGAGGATCTCCATGTAGGTGGCCCCCTGGACCTTCATCGCGAACTCGTCCTCGCGGGAGCCGTAGAACAATGCGTGCGTGTGCGGGTCCACGAAGCCGGGGAGTATCGTCATGCCCGAGGCGTCGAGTATCTCGACGAACCTGCGGTCGACCTTGTTCTTGAGCTCCTCGGTGCTGCCGACGGCCACGATCTTGCCCGCTTCCATGGCCACGGCGGCCTTCGGGACCGTGCCCAGGTGCCGGAGCTCCTCGCGGACCCTGGGGCGCTTCGGCCCTCTGAGCGTGCACATCTGGTTCGCGTTGATGACCAGCAGGTCAGCACGAATCTTGTCCGTCATCGAACAGCATCCTTTTTACGGTGCCCATTAGGTCCCCTTTCCCTATTGGGCCCTCTCTCCTTTGATGATATCAACTTTGGGCATATATTGTTTACTGGGCACTCCGTGCATCGCGGACCTATTGGCCTGCATAGCCGCTGCCCGTGGGTCACGAGCAGTTCGTTGATGTCGAGCCAGTAGCGCCTGGGAAGGGAACTCGCCAGCTCCGCCTCGGTCTCCTCGGGCGTCCGCGTCCTGACCCAGCCGAGCCGGTTCGATATCCTGTGGACGTGGGTGTCGACAGGGATGGCCTGCTTGTGGAACCCGTAGACCAGCACGCAGTTGGCGGTCTTGCGGCCTACCCCTGGAAGGGACAGCAGCCCGTCGATGTCCGAGGGGACCTTCCCATGGAATCGTTCAAGGAGCTGGCGCGCGACCTCGATGATGAGCCTCGCCTTCACGCGATAGAAACCGGATGGCCGTATGAGCCTCTCGACGCTACTGTTATCGGCCTTGGCCAGGGCCTGTGCGTCAGGGTATTCGGAGAACAGCGCCATCGAGGCCTGGGCCGTGTTCTCGTCCCTCGTCCTCTGCGACAGGATGGTCCCGACGAGGACCGTGAACGGGTCCCTGTTCCAGACCTTGACGGCGGGCCCGTAGAGGCGCTTCAGCCTCCTCACGACCTCGCCGGGATCGGCCCCCCTGCGCGTCCGGGCCATGATGGGCGACCGTCCTATTCCTCTGCGATGACCGAGACGCCGACCCTGCCGACCTTGGCGATCTCAGCGACGACCTTGTCCCCGGCCTTGAGCTGCCCTACGCCCTCGGGCGTCCCGGTGGCGATAACGTCCCCGGACTCGAGGGTCATGATGCTCGAGCAGTAGGAGACGACCTCGTTGACCTTGTGTGTCATGTATTTCGTCGAGGAATCCTGCTTCCTCGTGCCGTTGAGGTCCAGCGTTATCCTCAGGTCCGAAGTGTCCCCGACCTCGTCCCTGGGGGCGATGTCGGACATGGGCGCGAAGGTGTCGAACCCCTTCGGTATGGACCAGGGCCGGCCCTCCTTCTTGTACCTCGCCTGGATGTCCCGGGCCGTGATGTCCAGCAGGACGCAATAGCCGAGTATGTGCTGCTCGGCCCTGTCAAGAGGGATGTTCTTGCCCTTCATGCCGATGACCACTGCCAGCTCCACCTCGTGATGGACCTCCTTCGAGGCCTTCGGGAGGATGACGGAGCCCCCGTCGTGGATCACAGCCGTCGAGGGCTTCAGGAAGAACATGATCTCCTCTGGCTCCTTGCCCTTCATCTCCTCGACGTGCTTCGAGTAGTTGCCGAGGAGACAGATGAGCTTGCCCACCTGTACCTTGCCCTCGATGTTCCTCATCCTCAGGGTCGTCATGCTTGCGCGATTGGGGACAGCGGTAAAAAACCTTGTCATGGTCAGGGCAGGCCGGCTCAGGTCGGCATTATCCTTGCCTTCCCCAGCTTCTCAAGCCGTTCTGCCATGGTCTGCGGGAGGCTCACGTAGTCCTTCTTCTTCAGGGTGTAGACCTCTCCGCCCTCAACGGCAAATTTCGGGATGTCCTCGAGTATCTGTACGGGAACGGTCTTCTTCTTCTTGATCGGGGCATCGGCCGGGACCGCCTGGACATTCCCGACCTCGGCGGCCTTCCCGTCGGCCAGGACGGGCCCCGCTTCCGGTTGCCTGGCCGGCACGGTCGGCGCCGGTTTGGCCTCGACGTTCAATACCCTGGCTTGCAGGTCGGCCGGCACCGGGCATCCGTTCTCCACGCTGCCGACCTCATCGTAGCTCTTCTTCAGGATCGCCTTCAGCTGCTGGAAGACCGAGATCTCCTGGTCAACGAGGCCCTTCGTGTCCACCGTGCCTTCGCTGGCCTCGGTCAAGGCCATCAAGGCGATCTTCCGGATGCGGTACTCGTATATCTCGTGGAAGAGCGTCCGTATCTTCTTGAGCTCGTCGTACAGGATCATGCATTTCGTCGACGATGGATTGGTCTTGCTCTCGGCGTCGTACTCGTCCGAGAGCCCCTTGATGAGGTTCGCTACGCGGTCGTAGAAGTCCCGGTCCAGCTTGGACAGCGCCGCGGTCTGGCGCTCCTTCTGGTAGACCTGGTAGACCAGGTCATAGGACATCTTCTCTTTATCTTTCTCCATCGATTCATGTAACGTCGTTCAATGATATTTAGTTTTCACAAGAAATTTCGGTAGGACCTTGCAGAATGTTGCGTCCCAGCGCCTAGGCCTTCTTCCCCGACGAGAAACGCCTCAGTTCTTTCTCGGAAATAGCCACGAGCTCTCGGTCGCCCGCTCCCTTCCCGAGGGACAGCGCCTGCTGAAGATGGCCCTTCGCGGCCGCCCTGTCGCCGGTTCCTTCGCATACCCTGGCCAGGTTCAGGTGGACGGCGGCCTCTCCCTGCGGATCGTCGGTCCCGTCCAGCGCCCCGAGGGCGCGTTCGAAGTCGGCCTTGGCGGCCCTCATGTCCCCGGCCTCCTCGCTGGCCCTCCCAGCGTCTAGGAGCTTGCGTGCCATGGCCGCCTTATTGCCATCGGCCTCGTAGCAGTCTAGGGCCTTCAGATCGTATTCGAGGCCGGCCTTGGCGTCCCCCTTGGCCCTGCTGGCCGAGGCGAGCCCGTCGTAGATGCTTCCGAGGAGCACAAGGTCCTCCGGGGCCCTACGACGCGAGAGGAACGGGGCCCCGCTCCCGGTCTTGAACTGGTAGATGTCCAGCGCCCTCAGGTAGGCTCTGAGGGCATCCTTCGGCCTTTCGGCGTCGATGAACGCGTCCCCCAGGGTCATCTGGACGCGTATGGCCGGGCCCAGGTCCTTCCTCCGGCGGAATATCTCGGTCGCCTCGTCGAAGTCCTTCCTCGCCGCCTCCATCTGCCCCGTGTCCCTTTCCATCTCCCCGCGGCTGAACAGCACGACGGCCCGTCCGGCCTCGTACCCGGCCCCGTCGGTGAGCTCCAGTGCCTTGGCGATGCTGGCCTCGGCGGCCCTCAGGTCGCCCTTGGCCATGCCGAGCTGGGCGACATTGTTGTGAAGGACGACGAGGCCCTGGACGTCGTCCAATTCTTCGAGCAGCTTCCTGGCCCGCTCGTAGGCTGCCGCGGCCTTCTTCCAGTCCTTCCGGTTCCTGAAGACCATGCCAAGGTGCATGAGCTCCTTGGCCATGCCGCGCCCATCGCCTGCTTCCTCGAAGAGACGCAAGGCGCTCTCGTGGGAGCGCTGGGTCTCCTCCCATCGCTCGACGTGCATCTGGGCCATGCCGATCATGCCGTGGATCGAGGCCAGCGTCGATTTGCCGGCCCCCATGGCCTTCTCGGCCTCGAGGGCCGACCCATACAACTGGAGGGCCCTTGGCCAGTCCTCGGCGGCGGCGGCCGCATCGCCCCGCAGGACCAGGAGCTCGGACCACTGCTCATCGTCGACCTCGGCCCTGTCGAAGGATTCCAGCAGGGCCCGGACCTCCGTCCGGCCCTGCTCGATGAGCTCTGGACCTACCTTCAGCAGGAGCGCCGCCGACCCCTTGACGTCGCCGGACCGCTTCATGTGGTGAACGGCCTCGAGCGATGCCAGCTCGGGGGATAGGTGGAGTGTCTCAACCTGGGCGCCCTCGCCCCCCGGGGCCAGGACCGCAGGTGAGCGGTAGAACTCCGCGGCGAGCCCGTGGCGTTTCGCGCGGGCCTCGGGGGACAGCCGCGCGTACACAAACTCCTTGATGAGGTCGTGGGCCTCGAAGCTTCTGTGCGGGAGCTCCATGACGATGGACCGGCGGTACAGGGCGTTGAGGTCGTCGAAGGTGGCCCCCTCGACGAGAATGGCCTCGGCCGGGACCGGATACCTGTGCACCGAGAGGCCCTCGAGCACCGTCCTCTCGCCTGGCCGGAGCTCCGAGAGGACCTCCTCCTCCATGTACTTCCGCATGTCACCGATGGCATCCACGTTGTCAACGCCGCCGAGGATCTCCAGGAACAGGGGGACACCGCGGGAGATGCTGTGAATCCTCTTGATGGCCTCCTCGCCTCGGCCCTCGCCAAGCAGGGCCCTGGTCTCATCGATGTCGAGGCCGTCGAGCTGGACCTCGGACACGACCCTTTCGACCGTGACCTCCTTGCGCGAGTAGAAGCCAGGGACCGTCCTTGTGACGAGCATGACCCGGAGGCCGCTGAACCGCCGGGACAGGTCCGTCAAGACCCTGAACAGCGGGACTATCCCCTCCCCGGCCCGGTGGAAGTCGTCGAAGACCAGCAGCACCGGCCGCGCCTCCAGCTCCCTCGCGACCAGAAGCGCCAGCGAGTTGAGGTCCATCTCGCGCATGCCGGAGACGGCCTTGGACCTTATGCCCATTCGGGCGAAAAGTGCCTGGAGCGCGACGGCAACGTTTCCGAGTGAATCCCAGCTGTGGAACCGGTAGTAGAACAGGTGCCTCTTGCCGCGGAGGTCCTCGAGGACCTTCAGGGCCAGCGTGGTCTTCCCGATGCCCGCCATACCGTGGACAACGACGATGGGGGCCCCGGGCCCCTCGAGGTCCACCACGAGCTGGGCCAGCACACCGGCCCTGCCGACGAAGCGGACCAGCCGCGGCGCCGTGTCCGTCATGTCGACGAGGGCAGTCCCGGCCTCGCCCTGGCCCACGGCCGCCGTGGAGGCGTGGAACTTGGCCGCATCGAAGGTGCCGTTCCTGCGGACGGTCTCGATCACGTCCGTGGCGCCTATGGTCTCGCCGAGGTCAAGCCGGACCTGGCCGATGACCTTGCCGGCGGTCAGGGAGGAGGCCTTGCCGTCCTTACCGACGTAGGGGACCTCCAGGTCCAGGACCTCCTTCATGACATCCTCGGCGACGCGCATCCCCTCCTCGGTCAGCAGGTAGGCCCGGCGCTTGCGCCGACCGCCCTTGATGTGGGCCAGCCTCTCCGTGACCTTGCCTCCGGCCTTGAGGTCCTTCATGGCCCGCGAGACGTTGTTGAGAAGGATGTCCAGGGCCTCGCTGATGCCTTCCTGCGAGATGGCATTCGGGACCTCCCAGGCCTCCTGGTAGGCGCGAGAATATTTGTGGAGGTGCAGCAGTATGCGCCGCTCCACCGACAACTCTGGCACCGCGTCACCGTTCCTCGTCATGCGCAATCAGCCTTGGGGCTAGAAGACGGTGCCAGGAAAATAACCTTATCGGGCCTTCATTCCCGCGAGCTCCTTCGTGAGGACCTGGACGAACTTCAAGGCCCCGATGCTCCTGTGCATGGAGATGGCCTTGCGAAGGTACTCGGCGGCGAGGTCGTCGCTCCCCTTCTCGCGAAGCATCCTGCCGAACTCGGTGTACGCCCAGGCGAGGACCTGCGGGGACTTCAGGGTCTCGAGCTGCTCGAGACCCTTCCGGAACCGCTCCTCGGCCGAGTCCCACTCCTTCATGAAACGGTATGCGATGCCGTAGTTGATGTGCACGTGGGCCATGCCCATCTTGTCGTCGGTGTGGGACATGGCGCGCTCGGCCCGCTCACAGGCCTCGAGCGCCTTCTTCGGCTCCCCGCTCTTGGAAAGGCACTCGGCCATGTTGAACATGGCCCAGCCCTTCCAGCGCGGGTCGCGGATCTCGATGGCGATGTCGTTGCACCGCTCGAAGTACTTGATGCCCGAGACCCAGTCCTGGCGCTTGATGCATATGTCGCCCATGTTGTTGAAGAGCCTGGCAAGCTCGAACTTGTCGTCCACCTTCTCCAGGAGCTTCAGGGCCCTGTTGTAATATGTCTGGGCCTTGTCCAGGTTGCCGCTCTCGTTCTCCAGGTTCCCGAGGTCGATGTAGGTCTTGCCCTGGACATCCAGGTCGCCTATCTCCTCGGCTATGGTCAGGGCCTTCCTGTAGAAGTCCTCGGCCTTACTGAAGCTCCCGATGCGCCAGTTGACGTATCCCAGGAGCCTGGCGGCCTCGGCCTCGCCGCTGTCGTACTGGGTCGCCTTGGCCAGGTCCATGGCCTTCTTGAAGCTCTCCATGGCCTGCTCCCAGTCGCCCCTCAGCCTGTATATGTCCCCCTTGGCGTTGTGAGCGTCCGCTATGAACTTGGCGGCCTCCGGGTCCTTCTCGGAACCCTTGCTCATGTCCATGACCTTGTGGTAGTGGCCCAGGGCGTCATCGTGCTCGCCCATGACCTTGTGGACGTCGCCCAGGTACTTCTCCAGCTCGGCCACGGCCAGGTCCCGCTCCCTTGACGGGGGCTCCCGCTCGAGGTTCTCCTTGCGGCGGGCGAAGTAGGCCACGGCCTCCTCGGCAACGAACTTGGCCGTGGCCCTGTTGCCGGTCCGCTGCAGGCGGTCGAGCTTCTCAAGGATCCGTACGGACCTCTCGTCCTTCGACATGCGAACCCATCCCCTAGGGGAGCCCCCCTCTCGGCCCCGACATCCCCCGGTAAATCTCTCTTGAATTATATTATATAATGCTTGTGTAAAGATGGCCCGACCTTTTGACCATCCCGATGCCCCGGACCTCTGCGACCAGGCCATCTTTGATACATTTAGCGTAAAACAGCGAGTTTAGTATATAAATGCGCGGCGACAAACGGTAGTCCCAGAAACCGCCAAGCGCGGTGTCAAGGAGGAAGCAAGATGTCAAAGGGATACGGAAAATGGTTCGCGATCTTCGTCCTCGTGGCATTCATGGGGACGGCCTTTTCGGGCATGGCGACGGCAGCCAAGAAGGACAGCGCCTACCTCGATGTCAAAGAGGAGACGGGAACGACGACCGACCTGGGGGGCGGCGATTACGTGTTCATCAGGTTCAACAATGATGCGGCCTTCGGCGTGATCTACGGGACGCCACAGAACCCCAACAGCATCATAATCGTGGCGATGCACGTCAGGTACCTGGGCGTGGCGGATGTCCAGGACGTCAACGGGGCCAGCATGGGCAAGACGGTCCCGATACCGGTCCTCACGGTCTTCGCCATGAAGCTTGACGACATATTCGAGTTCAACGACACGGACAACGACGGGGTCTGTGACTACAAGCACTGGGGCACGGGCCTCACCTACGGCCAGTACTTCGTCCACGAACCTATCTACAAGCAGGTCAGCCTGACAACGGCCTGGACCAGGGGCAACATCACCTCAAAGGTCGACGAGTCCAAGAAGGAGAAGGACTGGAGCTTCTCGCTGACGGCCAAGGACCTGCCGTACAAGGCGGTCGGCAACAGCTCGTCCATAGCCAACGACGTGGCCAACAAGAAGATGGACAAGGCCGAGTTCACATTCCACCTGACGGCCACGGTGGTCCACTACGACAACATCACGGTGCCCACCTACAAAGTGACCGTGGAGAAGAACGCCAATGGGGGCTACGATGTCAGCAAGTCCGAGAGGACCACCGACAGGACCTTCAGCGGGGACCACGGGAACTACGTG
>Ga0315282_10005510_pt1 | contig 21528 bp, 22 predicted proteins | sample YL17G07_20_MG_FD_203693 | JGI IMG/M metagenome (GOLD analysis project Ga0315282, IMG submission 203693) | Sediment microbial communities from Yellowstone Lake, YNP, Wyoming, USA - YL17G07_20 | ecosystem: Environmental > Aquatic > Freshwater > Lake > Sediment | place: USA: Wyoming | collected... | reverse complement strand
CTTCATGAAAATTGTGACAACCCCGTCGGAGCTTTAATAAAGAAGGGGACAAACTCAGGTTGCGCGTTGTTGGCGATGGGAGAAGCCGCCTGACTATAAATAAAGCATCTCCTGAGCTGCTGTCTTCTACTCCACGGTTACACTTTTAGCTAAGTTCCGTGGGAAGTCTATGGGACAACCCCTCTCCTTAGCCGTATAGTAGGCAAGTAGCTGGAGGGCTACTACATTAACCACCGGTGAAAATTGGGCATCAACCTGAGGCACGGTAATGACGAAATCAGCTAATTCACTGATAGCCTCATCCCCCTCCTCAGCCAGTGCCATCAGGGGAGACTTTCTGGCTTTAACCTCCTTGATATTGGTCAGCATAGCCTCATAGGTATTATCCCGAGCCACAATGGCAATGACCGGTGTATTTTCACCCAGTAAAGCGAAGGGACCGTGCTTTAGCTCTCCAGCAGCATAGCCCTCAGCATGAATATAGGAAATCTCCTTTAGCTTAAGTGCCCCCTCTAGAGCTACAGGAAAGTTTATGCCTCTACCAATGAAGAATACATTTTCATACTTCGAAAGGTATCTGGCACACTGCAAAATTATATCCCCATTATCTAATACCCGTTGAACCTTGCTTGGCAGTTGTCTTAATCCCAAAAGCATGCTGGCTAATCTTCTAGCATCAACTTTAGAATATCCCATCGCTAGCCAATATAACACCATGAGTTGAGCAGTAAAGCTCTTAGTAGCCGCCACACTTATCTCCGGACCAGCCTTGGTATAAATTGTCTGGTCAGCAATTCGACTGGCACTGCTGCCCACCACATTAGTAATAGCTACCACCCGGCACCCCACCTCTTTTAACCTTTTTATAGCTTTAAGGGTATCTGCCGTCTCACCTGACTGGGTAATGACAATCGCCCCGGTTCTGGCCAAGGTCTGACCATAGTAGCTAAATTCAGAGGCTATCTCAACCCTCACCGGAATTCTGAGCAGCTCCTCCACAATATATTTCCCTACCAGTGCAGCATGATAGGAGGTGCCACAGGCTAAGATAAGCAGGGACTCTATACCTTCGTCCCTCATCCTCTCTAAATCGACTACCGGTTCAGCCGATGATGTATATTCCCCGAGGGTATCCCGTATTACCTTGGGCTGCTCATGAATTTCCTTAAGCATGAAGTGCTCATAGCCTGCCTTCTGAGCCTCTTCTATGCTCCACAAAATCTTGTGCTCTTCCCTATCAACCCCTGCGCCATTCCTCCTAATTTTTATGCTATCCTTGGTAACAACTCCAATGTCACCATCTTCTAAATATATAACCTTGTTGGTGTAATCCAGAATCGCCGGCACATCTGAAGCGATAAAGTTCTCTCTGTCGCCTATACCAATAATTAACGGGCTGTCTTTCCTGGCGACTACTAATTTAGATTCGCCCACCCTTAGTACTACGATAGCGTAAGAACCCTCTACATCAAGCAAGGCAGTCTCTACCGCTTTTTCTAAATTGCCTTCGTAATACTTCTCAATCAGGTGCGGTATTACCTCAGTATCTGTTTCAGAAGTAAATGTATGCCCTTCACTGATTAGCTGCTGCTTTAACCTCTGGAAATTAGTTATTACACCATTGTGCACTACAGCAATGTTGCCTGTGCAATCACAGTGAGGATGAGCATTTACCTGAGACGGCTCACCACAGGTCGCCCACCTAGTATGACCAATACCTACCATCCCACTAAGATTTGGCGCCATTTTCGCCAGTGCTTTTACCCTAACTGCATCCTTATACACCTTAAGGTCACTGCTCGACACCGCTATGCCGCAGGAATCATAGCCCCTATACTCCAGCCTGCCTAGTGAGCTGAGCAGAATAGGCTGAGCTTGTTTATCTCCGATATAACCAACAATGCCACACATAATTAAAACACCACACTCTTGTCAGGTAGCCTGCCGCTGAGTAGCTTTAGTGCCTGAACTTGACAATGGTTACCTACAATAACCCCAGGCTGAGCTACTACACTATTGCCTAGGCTACAACCCTCACCAAGCATCGCCCCTATATTCACCAAGTGGTGTTCATCATCAACCTTGACATCGGCTTGGCCACTGCAAGCAGTAAAGTGCCCTTTTATAACACAGCCCTTATCAATAACCGAATCTTGTATAATACAGCTAGATCCGATACTAACATCATTGCTTATAACACTGTTCCTTATATCGCAAAATGGTGAGATAACTACATTGTCGCCTATACTGGTAGCCGGCAGGATGCAGGTATTAGGTCCTATGTCACAATTATTGCCAATAACAACTGGCCCAACTATGTAGGAGTTCGACCGTATTATCGTGTCTTTCCCCACTGAGACCAGTCCCTTTAGTGAGACGCCCGTCTCAATAGTGCCACCTAGGTTAGTCCGAATCTGGCGAAGAACGGCATCATTAAGGCTTAATATATCCCAAGGATAGACTATATCAAGCCAGGTGCCCTCTGTTTTCTGAGCATTAATAGGCTCACCCTGAGCCAGCATATTGTTTAAGACATCAGGAATATCCAGTTGAGCTTCAATAAAGCTAAAAATTTTTGTAGTAAAGACATAAATGCCAGTATTAACCACATTACTTTTAGCCTCCTTAGGCTTTTCTACAATGTCCTTCACCATACCATTATCTATGGTTACCACTCCATATCTAGTTGGATTATCTACCCTCTTCACCAGCATTGCCTCGGGCTTCATAGCTACAAAATGGGCAATGGTATCAGCTTCAATTAGATTGTCTCCGGGTAGAACCAGAAATTCATTCTCGGTTACCGCCTTAGCCTGTGCCAGGGCATGAGCTGTGCCCAGTTGTCTCTCCTCAGTTACATAGGTTATATCAACACCAAATTGCTCCCCTGAGCCTAAATAATCAAATACCTGCTCCCTCCTGTAGCCAACTACAAGCACAATGTTACGAATACCGTTTTGAGCTAGCGATTCAACCACATAGTTTAGTATCGGCTTACCAGCTATGGAAAGCATTACCTTTGGCTTGGTAACCGTAAACGGTCTGAGCCTTTGCCCTTCACCTGCTGCCAAAATTACCGCTTGCTTCATTGCTCACCCCTCAAAATATTCTTGAATCTGGCGAAATAACTCCACTAACTATAGCCCCTGGTCCGATATGGGTATTATTACCAATGATACTACCAACATTAATAGAGGCGTTAATCCCTATTTCCACCCTATCCCCGATTATAGCCCCCAGCTTACGCCTTTTGGTATCTATACCGGCTGCCGTTATATCTTTCTTATCCAGCCTGAGATTGGCAATCTTAGTGCCAGCGCCAAAATTGCAGCCTTCACCAATAATGCTATCACCCAAATAGTTATGGTGAGGGATTTTACTGCCCTTCATAATTATGGAGTTTTTAACCTCTACAGCACTGCCTATATGACAATTATCACCAATAGAGGTGTAAGGGCGAATATAGCAGTTTGGACCAATATCACAATCCTGGCCAATTATCACCGGACCAACTATATAGGAGCCTGACCTTACTACTGTATTCTTGCCAATAGAAACCACACCCTTCACTACCACATTCTTTTCTACCTCACCCAGGTTCTGCGGCTCAATTTCAGCCAGTAGAGATTCATTGGCGGTTAGTAAATCCCAGGGATAGCTAAGGTCAAGCCAGTAGCTAATTTCCTGATAGGAAATATGATACCCCTCCTCTATCATCAACTGTAAGGCGTCGGTTATTTCATACTCCCCCCGCAGCGATTTTGAAGTCCGGGATACAGCATCAAATATATCTGGAGTGAATAGATATAGACCAACATTTGCCATATGGGAAGGAGGCTTTTCAGTCTTTTCGTAAATATGGATTATTCTATCTTCGTTTACTTCAACCACTCCTAAATCCCTAGTATCCTCAACTTCAAACACACTCAGGGTATTATCACTCTTATTGGTTAAGCTACTGATGTCTTTTTGGTTAACAATAATATCCCCATTCATAACCAAGAAGTTCCCATCAATTAAGCCGTCAACCATTTTAAGGGCATCAGCCGTACCTAATTGCCGCCTCTGGGTTGAGTAGTCTATACTTACTCCCCATTTCTCTCCCTTGCCGAAATAATCGCGTACCTGCTCATCACGATAGCCAACAACAAAGATAAACTGCCTAATACCAGCCTTATTAGCTTCAATGAGCAAATGCTCTAGAATAGGCTTATTGGCTAAAGGTAGCATCACCTTAGGTCTGGTGTAGGTAAGGGGACGCATTCGGCGACCTTCCCCAGCAGCTAAAATAATTGCCTTCAACCTATTCCTCCATACTTCTATACACTCGAGGTTATCTATTGACCTCACCCCTTTATCCCCCTTCCCTTAATAAGGGAAGGGGGTCAGGGGGATAGGTTGCTAAACAATCTCTACACTCCTTAATTGCCCTAATGCCGTTATCATATAGCTGGCGCACCCGTGCCTTGCCCTTTGCCTCGGCGGTTATCCTTATCTTAGGCTCAGTGCCTGAGGCTCTAATAAGCAGCCAGCCATCTTCAAAGCTTAGTTTAATGCCATCAATGTTACTTACTAATTTTGGCTCCATAGCCATTAATTGCCGCTCTAGCTTAGACATTACCACCCCTTCACTACTACTACTGCCCCGGAGCAGCGGGTAATAAGGTATACTATCAACCAATGCTGATAATTTTTGCCGACTAGCCATAGCTACCAATCGAGCCGCAGCATAAATGCCATCAGGGCACAGCGAGATATTAGGGAAAATCCAGCTCCCTGATGGCTCGCCACCAAAATCTCCACCCTTCTTGAGTTCCTCAGAGACATAGTTGTCTCCCACCCTGGTTCTAGTAACGCTAAAACCCATTTCATCAATTGTCATAGAGGCATCTATGGTAGTAACTACTTCTTTTGTCTCCGTCTCCTGAGCAAAAAGTGCTAGTAGCTTATCCCCAGGAATAAACCTGCCTTTATCATCCACCGCCATCATCCTGTCGCCATCCCCATCATGGGCAATACCTAAATCAGCACCGAACTCTCTTGTTGCCCGCATTAAATCACCTAGATTGGCCTCAGTTGGCTCAATAGCGTGAGGGAAGAAACCGCTGGGATAACAGTTCAGAGCTACCACTTCACAGCCCAGCTTTGTTAATAGATAAGGGGTAACCACCGAGGCAGCACCACAACCACAATCCAACACCACCCTAAGCTTCAATCTACCTGGAAAGTCCCATAGTATACGCTCAATATGCCTGTCAACTGCCCCGCTATAGATACTACTGCTCTTAATCTTATCCCATAGAGCCACAGAAAAGGAGTCATCTAAAATCATTCTCTCTACCTGCTTCTGCTGGTCAGAACCGAAGGCAGAGCCATCCGGGTTCAAAAGCTTTATACCATTATATTCAGGAGGGTTATGCGAAGCAGTAATCATTGCCCCGGCATCAAATTCCCTGGCAGCAAAAGCAAGCGTTGGAGTAGGTATAACCCCAGCATCACAGCTCTTAGAGCCAGCAGCCAGTAACCCTGAGATAAGGGCGTGCTTCATAGCATCGCTAGAAGTTCTGGTATCACTGCCCACTGCTACACTGCCATAAACCTTCCCTACAGCTAGTCCAATCTTCAGTGCTAACTGAATTAGGTTCTTATCGGCAACACTTCGTATTCCAGATGTACCAAATAACCCCATATTGCTTTGATTTTAACCACCACCAACCCGGATGTCAATTTGCCAGATGGCAAGACATAGATTATCAAGGAGGAGGGGATACAGGAGATAGAGTTACTAAACAAAACCCAATCTCGTTGACATATAGGAGCCAAGGCGTTACCATAGACTCAAGAATTCAAAGTTTAGAAGGAGATGAAGGTAATGGTGACCGAGGTTACCGACCAAGATTTCGAAGAGGAGGTCATAAAATCCACCCTGCCCGTGCTGGTGGACTTATGGGCACCCTGGTGTGGACCCTGCCGAATGGTGGCTCCTGTCGTTGATAAATTGGCGGAAAGGTATAAGGGCAGGTTCAAATTTTGTCGGCTGAATGTCGATGAGAATCCACAAACAGCCGCCAAATACAGGGTTATGTCTATACCGACATTAATGTTTTTCAAGGATGGGGAAGCGGTAGACACAGTGGTCGGTGCTGTGCCGGAACAAGTCCTTCAACCAAAAATCGATGAACTCCTCTAATCTGTCATCAATATATACCCAAAAAAAGAGGCTATAACCAGGATGGTAATAGCAGAGGTGAGCATTATTCCATTAGGAACGAAAACCCCTTCGCTTAGTAAACATCTAGCCCGGGCATTCAGAGCTTTGCGAGAAGAGAAGAATATAAAGTATGAGTTAACTTCAATGGGGACGATAATGGAGGGAGATTTAGGGGAGGTCTTGCGAGTGGTAAGGAACATGCACGAAGGCACTTTTGGTGGTGAGGTCATGAGGGTGGTAACCACAATCAAGATTGATGACCGGCGGGACAAGACCCTGAGCATGAGGGGCAAGATAGAATCACTGTTAAAGGAGTGGGAGCATTAGCTATGGCTAAATTTCACCGAACATCCACCCACAGGTGAAGCCTTTGATAAACCTCATTCTGCCCCTGCCTATATAACAAAAATTCTACCTTTTGATTATCTCCTGCTTTATCCGGGGTAAAACCTACTATCTCCTCCCACTTCCCATCGTGGTCAAGTGTTACCGGCTCCACCTCATTATTCTTAGCCCCATCTATGGCTACCTCTACCCGATAGGTTACCGTCTCATGCTCCCGGTTGATAATGCCCACAATTACCTTCCCCTTCTCCCCCAACGCCAGCTCCTTAGGATAGTCTATAGCCTTGCCCTCAAGCCCTTCGATGTAAAACTCGGTAAACCTCTCCCCTACCTTGGGACTAGCTATAGCATAACCCAGCGTGCCTAATGCCCCCAGAATGGTTAGCGCCAAGATAACGGACAGCGCCCTGTCCCAGGCACCCCCGCCCCAACCCGGCAGCCTCATCTGAAAGTCAACGCCAAACCGCTCCGGCTCGGGAAGCCGACTCCGCCTCAGCCAAGCAATAATTGAGGTAATAAGTATAAATGAAGCCACAGAATAGAGAACTGGCTCTAGCCTTATCCCCCACCGGGTATAATTAAGGATAAGCCCTATAAGCGGCACCACGGCAACGCTCATACCAAAACTCAGTGCCACCCTCTCAATATTGCCCATCCCTTCTTTCTTGGTGAACAGGGCTGCCACTAGCGTATAACCAGGGAAGAAAAGGAGAAATGGCAATCCCAGGATAATGCGTAGGATATTGAACGGGACAAGGATGATAGCGGCAATCAGCACAATAACCAGCAGATTCAGGGGTATAAGCTCATCCTTAACTCTGATTGTCAATAGATAACACCTCTATTTGCCATCTACTAAACTTGAAGTATAATCAAACATGCCTACAAAGACAAGGATTAAAGTCATCTATCAGGGGGAAGGTTTTATCGGCACCGGTAAGCCAGCCACCATCAGGTAAACCTGGTCAACCCGCTGTGCCAAGAGCTGGTTCGCTTTACCCAGCAAATCGCGATACAACCTGCCCACTCGGTTAGCCGGCACCAAACCGGTGCCAACCTCATTAGTAACTATAATAAAGCTGGCATTAATGTGGTTAATACAGCCCACTAGTTCATCAATCTCACTAGTAACCTTTTTCTCAATAAGCAGGGCATCAATTTGCTCACTAGTTTGGTCAATGTATTGACTAAAAATATTATTAACTAAGAGGGTAATGCAATCTACAATTACCACCTGAGCCTCACCGATTTTGTGTTCAATCTGGCTAGCTATATGGGTGGTAACCTCAAGGGTAGTCCAGGTGACTGACCTAGCTCTCTGGTGCTCCTCAATCCGATGCTGCATCTCCTCATCACCAGCCGCTGCTGTAGCTACAAAGAGCACCGATTCGCCTAGCTTCAGGGCAAGCTCCTGGGCAAAACGACTTTTACCACTGCGGGCGCCACCAATTATTAAAACGCTTTTCAACATCATCCCTCAGACCAGCCATTGATTGTGAGCCAGTAGACAAACCAGAATAAGTACGCAGACCTCAGTCACCTCATTTATAGCCCCATAGGTATCACCAGTAAGACCAGAAAACTTGCGCTTCAGATAGGCTGCCATGGCTATAACTATAACCCAGGTGCTAAGCATTATAACTAAGCCTGCCAGTCGAGCTAAAATCACAGCCACCGCCAAAGCTATGAGCGTTGCCGCGGTAAACCTCTGCCAGCTAGCTCCCTGCTTAAACATCTTGCCTAGACCAGATGGTCTGGCATAGGGGTAAGCAAAAACAGCATAGACCATTGCCCAGCGACTTACTACCGGCATAAGCACCAGGGTCGACATCAATAAAGGCTCAGGCACGCTGTTTAGTGAGACATACTTAACCAGTAGCAGTAAAAAGACACCAACAATGCCAAAGGCGCCAGCCCGGCTATCATGCATCACCCGCCACCTCTCCTCAACCGTCTTATGACCGGCTATGCCATCACAGGTATCAACAAAGCCATCAAGGTGCAGCCCGCCGCTGAGCACAACCAGAGAAACAATCAACAATGCATTAACTACAATTGAAGGTAAAAGCAGACCCAGAAGCCAATTCAAACCAGCTAAGATGAGACCAATGATGATACCGACCACCGGGAAATAACCTGTGGAGCGTCCTACCTCCTCCAGACTAACCTCACGCCGCCGGGGCGAGGGTATAATGGTTAGAAATCCTAGAGCGGTTAAGAATCTCAATTGTCTGGCTCATCCCTTCCCGATACTCCAGCTTCAGCGAAGGTGGACATCTCAGCTAGAATCCTGGCTGCAGCCTCAGCCAAGAATATTCCCAGTGCGGCACCAGTGCCCTCACCTAAACGCATGCCCAAATCAAGTAACGGCTTAAGTCCCAGATGCCTGAGCAATAACCGGTGACCAGCCTCAGCCGAAACATGGGCAGCGATAAGAAAGTCGTCTAGTCTTGGTGACAGTGCCGTGGCAATGAGGGCGGCTGCCCCAGAGATAAAGCCATCAATAACTACTGGAATACGGTGAGCGGCTGCCGCCAACATTACCCCAACCAGCCCTCCAATCTCAAAGCCACCCACCTTTGCCAGCACATCCAAAGGCTGTTTAGGGTCAGGTCGGTTCACTGCCAGGGCTCTGCTTATTACTTCTATCTTATGTGTCAACTGCTTATCGGCTATGCCAGTGCCTCTGCCAGTTACCTCAGCTACCGGTTTTTCGGTCATGACGGCACAGATAGCGCTGCTGGCAGTGGTATTACCGATGCCCATATCACCGGTGCCCACTATATCCAGACCTTTAGCCACCTCAGATGCCACCACTTCAATCCCTGTCTCTATTGCCCTCACTGCCTGTTCCCTGGTCATAGCTGGACCTTGAGACATATTCTGGGTGCCAAAAGCAACCTTCCTGGATAGCAACTGAGGATTAGGTTCCAACTCAGTTGCCACCCCCATATCAACCACAATAATCCTGGCTGCTACCTGACGGGCAATGACATTGATTCCCGCCCCACCACCAAGGAAATTGTAAACCATCTGAGCGGTAACCTGTTGAGGGAAAGCACTTACCCCTTCAGCCACTACCCCATGGTCACCTGCCATAGTAATAATAGCTTTGTGCCTGATTTGAGGTATAGGTTTACCCTGAATACCAGCCAGCTGAATGGACAGCTCCTCCAGTCTACCCAGGCTGCCCTGCGGCTTGGTCAACATATCCTGCCTCAACCTAGCTTCAGCCATTGCCTCCCTATCCATCGGCTTTATCATTTCAATTATATTAAATAGAAGCCCGGTCATGCCTACCTCCTTTGTATAAAGCTTCGGCTATTTAAATAGCTCAGGATGAATAATTTTTGCCATCTCTTTCAGACCCTGGACAATACGCGGTCCAGAGCGGTCGACCAAGTCCCCATCAATAATGTAAATTCTATCCTGCCTGACTGCAATTATGCCACGCCAAGCAGGGTGTGCCTTTAGCATTTCTGGTGATGTGTATGCTGTCCCATGCTTGGCTGGGAGTATGATAATCTCAGGGTCAGAGCTAACCACCTCCTCAATGCTGAATTGCACCCAGGCACCTTGGGCTTTAGCAGCAGCATTTTCACCACCAGCCATAGTAATAAGAGCATCAGCGAAGGAGCCGGGACCTACTGTCCAGGGGAGGGTTAAATCAGTAGCATCGATTATATAGAAGACCTTAACTTTGGGAGCATCCTTCACCCGACTGCTAACATAAGATATATCCTTCTTCATATCATTAATAAGTTTATTGGCCCTCCCCTCGGTGCCGGTAACTTTTCCCAGTAATTCAATATCCTTAAAAATACCATCAATATCCTTGGGGTCTACAACAAAAAAAGTAATTCCTAGACCTTCAAGCCCTTTAATGCTTTCGCTGTGTCCATCAGTAAGAACCAGGTCTGGGTCTAGGGCAACAATATTTTCAATAGAGGGATTAAAATAACTGCCGACGCTGGGTTTTAACTTGGCTTCCTCAGGATAATCACAATAATCGCTGACTCCAACCACCTTTTCGCCTAAGCCAAGGGCAAAAAGGGTCTCAGTGATGCTTGGTACATGAGACACAATCCTTTGCGGGACCTCGTCTATACTTACCGCCCTACCTATATCATCGGTATATGTTCCTGGCTGGAACTGCGGCTGACAGCCAACAACCAGGCTAACCAATAGGCCCAACAGAACCACAAAGATACCTAATCGCTTCATATTCATGAAATACCTCCAGCTAATATTATTAGACGAAAATAAAATCCCCTTGCCCGCTTGGACAAGGGGATATTCATGTCCCGTCAAACATTATCCCACCCCCTTTCTCCGCGGAGGTTCAAGGATACCCAGAGGTTCGGCGTTCTGGCTTCTGATAGAAGTTAACTATCAGTCACAGCAGGCGAGACTGCGTCGGACTTTCACCGACTTGCTCTCCGGTTATGCCCGAATCGTTTCAGGCACCTCCGAGTTATCTATTCTTTTGACACAGGATACAACAATTTAAACCAAAAGTAAAACTAGGTATTCACAGAGCCCCCGCCACCCCCACCTTCTGGAGGAGATAGGATAAAATGGAATAAAACTCGAATTCTGAGGGCGGACATCTTAATAAACTTGGCAACAGTCAATACACTATGGCTAAGATGCTACTTGAGGAGATAATCCTGGGAATGTCACCTCTTTGAAATGCTCAAATTTAGAGATGAAGGGGTGATAGCCTTCAGAAGTTCTTTTTACTTTCCCCTTTGCTTATACTATACTTTTTATATTAGGTTTTGCTGCGCCAGAGTTGGGAGTGATTATAGCTGACATAATTGGGGGTAATTCTATTCGTTGGGCTTACAATATATTGGGCTTGGGCTGTGCGTAGCTTTTCCTGAGATAATCCTCTGGCTACCCGGTATGATGATAGAGTAACAAGTCGCGTAATGTGGCAGGAATCAAAGAAGGAGGTAATGCGATGAAAAGAGCTATTATGATAAATCCCAAAGATAATACAGCCACTGCCCTCGACGACATTGAGGCAGGAGACACCGTGAGTCTAGCTTCGACATCAGGGGAGGTCGAGGAGATAACAGCTCGACAAGCTGTACCCTTCGGACATAAACTGGCTTTAGCAATTATTGGCAAGGGAGATAAAGTTCTCAAATATGGGGAGGTTATCGGCTTAGCCACCCAGTCAATCAATAAGGGGGATTATGTCCATGTCCATAATGTGGAAAGCGCTTTCCTTCCCGGAAGGAGGTAAAGTAATGGAATTTCTAGGATACGAGAGACCCGATGGTTCTGTAGGAGTGCGTAACCATGTGGCGGTGATCTCAGGGGGAAGGTGCGCCAACGAGATGGCAGCTACCATCGCCGACGCGGTTAAGGGCACAGTGCCCATTCTTCATACCTATCCCTGTGTCCGCCTCAAAGAAGACAACAAACGGGCGTTACGAACCCTGATCGGGCTAGGCAGCAATCCCAATGTAGCAGCAGCCATAGTGGTTGGCATTGGCTGTGAGAATCCGCCTCCCCTCGAGATTGGCGAGGGGATAGCCAAATCCAAAAAACCCGTTGAGGTCTTGACCATTATTGGGAGTAATGGGTTTCAGGACGTATTGGATAGAGGATTGGCGGCGGCCCACTGCATGGTATCTCAGGTATCCCAGATGAAGAGAAAGCCCTTTGAACTGAGCCATCTCACACTGGGGGTGAAGTGCGGCGGTTCCCATGCCACCTCAGGCATAGTAGGCAATCCCGTTACCGGACGAGTCTTTGATAGGCTAATAGCTGAAGGAGGTACAGCCATTTTCTCGGAGACAGAAGAGGTCATAGGGGCTACCCATCTGCTGGTCAAGAGAGCCATCAATAAAGAAGTAGCGAGGCGACTCCAAGAAGCTGTAGACCGGATGGAGGCAAGGACTAAGGCCACCGGGGAGGATATCAGGGGTTCGCAACCTACTCGTGCCAACATCCAAGGTGGCTTGACCACCATTGAGGAGAAATCTTTGGGCGCCCTTGCCAAATCGGGCACTGCCCCCTTGCAGGGCGTTCTAGAATATGCGGAAAGGCCCCAAGGAAAAGGACTGTTCTTCATGGACGGCTCAGCAATGACAGGCGAATTGATTGGAGGAGAGGCTGCGGCGGGGATCCAGATACATATTTACAACCTGGGCGGCGGTCTCACTTCTAGCTTCCGCTGCATGCCCGGTTTTGCAGGCGGACTTCCTATACTCCCTGAGATATTTGTTGTAAGTAATCCAAGCAAGCCACGAGATAGCCAAGAAAGGGAGTCCTTTGACATCTACGCTGACACCATAATTGAGGGCAAGGAATCCATTGCCCAGGTAGCCGACCGACTCTTTCAGGAGGTCATCGCTGTAGCCTCTGGTAAGTTGACCAAGCAAGAGATGCGTTCCGGTTATCGGGAGCTCCTGGAAATGTATACCACAGGTCCTATCCTGTAGCGCAAGGTCTTAACCAAGCTGTCGAGATTGCCATCCACAATTTGGAGGAGGGATATTTCATTGGAAAGGACCCATCTTCGGGCTTTCCTAATAAAATAGCCTATTCCTCCCTAATAAGCCTTCTGACCCATAGTTGGGGGTAGGAGGAAATAACTTGTCTTAGGACTTCCAGCTTATGTCTAATATCCTTAGCTACCACCTCATCGGTAATAAGCTGCTTAAGCCGGGATTGGTCAAAGCTCAGCACCCGGTGCCACAGCCCCTCAGGCTCAAGTAGTGCTCTGACTTCATCTTCACTAAAACCTGTTTTCTCCACAAGCTTATAGGTAATAGCATGTTCCTTGCCATAAACTCGATTCAATCCCTCCGCCTGGCAGAAATCAATAATCATCTGTCTTAGCTCTTCAAGCTGTGACTCTAGCTCTCCTATCTGACCCTGTAGTGAGACATAGTGCTCAATAGTCTCATCTACTGCCATTCCCCGCAGAATGTCAGTCGCCTCTAACTCAGGCGCAATCTTCTGCCTGTAGTATGGGCAGTGCTCAGCGAAATCACAGGGACAATACTGACTCTCAATAGCTGGAAACTCCCCATCATCAATATTTTTAGCTACCTCTAATACCAGATGCCTAGCTTCCTCAAGTCGCGCCTCGTCTCTAGCTACACAACTACAAGGGGTGTTTGACCTCAAGTGATAGAGGGTAAGCCTCTCCACAGGAAGATACCACATCTTTTCAACAGCTAACTGATATAAAGTCAACTGGAGATTCGTCTCTAAATCATCCCTGGTAAACAGCTCTTTATCTGTCTTATAATCAACTATGGATAATCCACCGCTCTCCAGCTTATCCACCCGGTCAATTTTGCCTGCCAACTTTACTCCCTCAATGTCAATATGAAACGGCCACTCAACAGCAATCGGCATCCTGAAATCGGCACTGTGAATCTCCCAGAATTTAGCCAGTATTTCCCGGCCATAAGCCCTATACTTTGCTTCCTCCTCGGCTGACTCATACCCCTCACTAATCCAGTTTTGTTGGTAAAACTGTAATAGCTTATCCAGCGACGGCGGTGGCGGCACCCTTACCTTAAAAAAGTACTCAGCACAGAAGTGCAATGTTAAGCCAAAGCTAAAATACCACTTATCCTTTGGCTTCAAGCCATCAATATATTGAAGTTTATAGTATAAGGGACAGGACTGGTATAGATAAATCTGGGTATAGCTTAATGGTCTCATCTTTTTCTCCCTCTAAGTATTTTCGGCTTGCATTTCTCACACTTACTGGGGTCATTATAGACTATTTCTAGCCTTGGAGTAACCTACTGGCAATGCCGGTATGCAGGCTATTGGCAACTAGCATTGAGCTTGATATTCTGAGTAAAATTAACTACTATTAAAGTTGATTACTTAAAGTAAATAATGGAAGAAATACCATTCTTAGTTGCCTTCGGCGCCGGACTATTATCCTTCCTGTCACCCTGCGTGCTGCCTCTAGTGCCAGTGTATCTAGCCAGCCTAGCCGGTCCTGAGATATTTGTGACCGGAGCTTATAAAAGGCGTATTCCCGTATTCTTTCATTCCCTTAGTTTTGTAATCGGCTTTTCCATAGTTTTCACAATCTTAGGAGCCGGTGCTGGGCTGGCTGGGTTTGCCATCAGCGCTCATTTAGTATTGATTCGCCAAATAGCTGGCAGCCTGCTGATAGCCTTTGGCTTGTTTATGCTGACTGCACTAAAGGTGCCGTGGCTAAATTTTGAGAAACGCCTAACCCCATCTCGGGGCGTTACTACCGGTTACCTACGCTCCCTCTTGACCGGGGGCATATTTTCCCTAGCCTGGACACCCTGTGTTGGTCCCATACTGGGAGGTATCCTAACCCTTGCCTTGGGTTCAGAAACAGCCTGGCAAGGTGCTTACTTACTAGCAGTATATTCCCTGGGGCTGGGGCTCCCTTTCCTGATTATGGGAATAGCCTTTGACTCTATTACTCCATTGCTAAAACGCATTCATCGCTACTCCGCTGCAATCTATATCTTTAGCGGAGTCCTACTTATAGCTGTGGGCATATCTATCCTAACTAACAGGCTGGTCTGGTTTTTAACATAGTTTAGAGGGGAAATTATGTTCAGGATGTTAACTACGAATAAAAGGCTAAAAGTAATGCTGGTAATAATATTGGTCTTAGCCCTGACCTCGGGGCTCGTGATGACTGGTTGCTCCCCACGCTCTGCTCAAGGCGTAGAAACTCAAGGCACCAAAGTAGGTAACCTGGCGCCCAGCTTTCAACTTCAAAATGTTGATGGGCAAACTGTTTCCCTCAGTAACCTACGGCAAAAGCCGGTGTTAATTAACTTCTGGGCAACCTGGTGTGGCTACTGCATTGATGAAATGCCCTATATACAGGAAATATACGAGGAATGGTCAGACAAGGGGCTGGTGGTGCTGGGTATTAACATGGGTGAGAACTCATCCACAGTAGCGGCGTTTATGCAAAATTACAACCTTTCCTTCATCGTGCTACTTGATACCAAACAGGATGTAGCCCAAAGGTATAACATCACAGGCATCCCGGCTACCTTCTTCATAGATAAAGATGGTATAATTCAAGCGACAAAAATTGGTGCCTTCCGAGATAAGGCGGAGATAGAAACAAGCCTGAGTAAAATCATTCCATAGGTTGAGAGGAGGCTAGATATGGGTGATGTTTTAAATGAAGCCTACGGGATAGTCCAATGCAAGGAGTGCCCGTGGTATAAATCCTGTGTGATACCGATGAGGTTCACTGCTGAAGACATCCGGCGACAGCTAGAGTCATCAGCGCCAGGGATGGGCGTTTCCGGGCAGGCTGACCTTGGCTTGCAGAACCTCCTATCCAGTATGGCAACTGCTGCCCAGAACTCGCTGCTGGAAGGCTGCCCCATCTTTATTGACCGCCTGCGCACCAACCCCAAGCTTGCCCAGCGAGTTAAGGAAATGATGCAGGACTGGGGCAAAGACGAGGGATAGGTAGCAGGACTTAAAACCTAGAAGGAGTAGGCAAGTTCGCTATTCAGCCCGGAGTGCGTCAATAGGATTAAGGCGTGAGGCGTTCCAGGCAGGATAAAAGCCGAAGAACAGACCTATGCCAACCGATACTGACACGGCAAGGATAACTATATCAGCGGTAACCAAGGTTGTCATCAGTCCCGTGCTAGAAATGATGTATGAGACTACCCAGCCCACGACAACCCCGATGATACCACCAGCCAACGTCAAGAAGGCTGCCTCAATCAGAAATTGACTCCATATATCCCGTTCCTTGGCTCCCAGTGCCTTGCGGATGCCTATCTCTCTGGTTCTCTCCAGCACCGAAACCAGCATGATGTTCATCACGCCGATACCGCCCACCAGCAGTGAAATGCCTGCGATAGCACCCAGAAGAAGTGTCATTGTCCCCGAAACTTCTGAGAGGGTGCTGGCTATTTCCTCCATGGACATGATATTAAAATCGTCATCCACGCCAACCCCAAGGCGGTGGCGGGCGCGGAGCAGGCTGGTGATTTCTTCTTCAACCTGGTCTGTCTTTTCTTCGTCAGTTACCGTCAGGGCTATGGATGACACCACCGTTTCGCCCTGAGCCGTGCGTGTTTGGGCAACGGCCTGGTGCAAGGTGGTCAGCGGGATGAAGACAGCATCATCCGAGGAATTCATCATACCGCCTTTACTCTCCAGCATACCGATGACGGTGACAATCATGCTGCCCATCCGCATCCGTTGCCCGATTGGGTCAGTATCAGCGAAGAGCGTCTCTTTCACATTGGAGCCAAGCACAGCTACTTTGGCGCCGCGCTGATACTCTTCCGTTGAGAAGAAAGAGCCACTAGCGACTTTCAGATTATTTACCTCTAGGTACTCTGGAGTTACCCCGGAGACCTGAGAACTCATATTCTCACCGCCAACGACCAACTGGAGGTCGCTTGAAGAAGAAGGCGCCACAGCAGATATATTGGAGACCTGTTGTGATATTGCCTCCGCATCTTCCATGGTCAGCGTGTTACTGCCACCCATGGCACTCCTCACTCCTCCAGGACCAAAACTCACAAAACTCGCCCCGGCGCGGATGGTAATCAGGTTTGACCCCATACTCTGGATATTGGAGAGAATTTGCGCCGTAACGCCCTTGCCAATGGACATCAGGGTAATCACGGCGGCGACGCCAATAACGATTCCCAGGATGGTTAAGAAACTGCGGAGCTTATGAGTAGCCACCCCAACCCAGGCGGTAGATAAAGGTTCAAACCACTTTTTCATACCGTTTCCTCCGCCACTATCTGACCATCCTTAAGATGAATAATACGCTGGCAGTGGTGGGCAATGTTGGTATCATGGGTTACCATGAGCAAAGTAATTCCCTGTTCAGCATGTAAAGCAATGAGAATGGAGATTATCTCCTCGCCGGAACGGCTGTCAAGGTTACCGGTAGGCTCGTCTGCCAGGATGAGGGGCGGGTTTTTCACCAGAGCCCGAGCGATGGCAACCCTTTGCTGCTCTCCTCCCGAAAGCTCGGTGGGACGGTGATGAGCCCGGTCGGAGAGTCCAACCTTGTCCAGTGCTTCCATCGCTTGGTGACGGTCGCCCCCGCCAGAGTACCTCATGCCCAGTTCCACATTAGCCAGCGCCGTAGCCCGCGGCAGCAGATTAAAAGTCTGAAAGACAAAGCCGACCTTCTGACCTCTGATTCTAGCCAGTTCACCACTGCTGAGGCGGCTGACCTCTTTATCCTCAAAATAGTAGCTACCTGATGTCGGTTTATCCAGACAGCCAATGAGGTTGAGCAGGGTTGATTTGCCCGAGCCGGAGGGACCCATAATCGCCACCAGTTCGCCCTGTTCAATATGGAGGGTTACCCCATTGAGCACGGTCAGCTCTCTTTTGCCCATAGGATATACTTTGGTTATATCCTGTAAGCGAATCACTGGCCAAATCCTCCCATCCCTGGAATCCGTATCCCTCCGGCTGGTTGTTGCGTCGTCGGCGTAGTGGTGGTCACCTTTGGAACAACCACCTGTTCGCCTTCACTGAGCCCTTCGGTTACCTCGGTATTCGTGTAGTCAGTGACGCCGGTCTTTATGGCGCGCTTTTCGGTAGTGCCGCTTGACGTTACCACCTGGACGTAGCTCTGCCCGCCCTCGCGGGTAATCGCCGAGCTGGGTACCAGCAGCACATCGTTCTTTTGCTGCACTATTAAGCTCACGGTGACGGTTAATCCCTCTCTGAGCTGGAAATTTTCCGGTATTGCCGTTGTCTGGCTAGTTGCGGAGCTTCCCTCTCCAGCTGGCGGTGTAAATCCCGCTGGCGGCGTAGCTCCCGCCGGTGGTGTAAAGCCGGCTGGTGGGGTAAACCCTGAGGGCAGGCTTTGGGAGCTACTCGCTGCCGATGTTACCGCTTCTAGCGACTGAACCTCTACCGTTACACTGTAGTTTACCACGCCGGACTGAATAGTGGCTGTCGGTGAAATATGGGTCACTTTAGCCGGAAGGGTCACCCCCGAAAAAGCATCCGCCTCCACCGTGGCTGCTCCTCCTACCACCACCTGGGAAATATCCATCTCATTGACCATAACCTCGGCTTCAAACTTATTGGGGTCGGCAAGCTGTACCGCTACCGTGCCTTTCAGTACCTCGTCACCACCGGAAACATTGACCTCGGTAATGAAGCCACCAAAGGGTGCCGTAATAACCGGGCTGTCACTTTTGGCTTCGTCTAATGCTTCCTGAGCATCCTCTACATCTTTCTGAGCGTCCTCTACTCCTATCTGGGCATCCTCCAGTTTCCCCTGAGCTAGTTCAACCTGTACCTCTTTTACAGCCACATCCTCCTCATTCTCAACTAACATTGCCTGTAACCTGCTCTCAGCGATGCTCAGATATTCCTGGGCCCAGTCTATCATACTACCCCAGATCGCCAATCCAGTTTCCCGTTTATACTTTTGGGCATATTTAAGACAGTCCTCGGCGTCATCTACATCAGCTTGTGCGCTCTCAAGTGCAGTCTCATAATCCGGGTCTGACCATTCGTATGTGTTATTGGCTTTGGCCAGAGTAATTTTAGCATTGCTTAAATTGATCTCCGCCTGAAGCAAGTCACGCTCCTTCGCTGTCAACTGCAGCTCATCTGCTGTTACCTGGTCCTCCAATACTGCCAGATTATCCTCCCATTCTGAGGTGTCCAGTTTAGCCAGCACCTGTCCCTCTTCAACGGACTCTCCCTCTTCTACCAGAACTTCTTCCACTGTTCCCGACATCTCAAAAGCGAGGTCCTCCTTAAGGGATAATGCCAGGTTGCCAACGGCGGTGATATCTATGGTCAGATTGCCTCGCTGCACGGTTACTATCTGATTCTCTAACACCGCTGAGTCTGATTTAGAAGCACAACCGAAGGAGGAGATAACAACCGCGCTTAGCACAGATACTATCAGCATTATCTTTAAGATTCTCATGAAGCTCACCACATCCTTTCTACATATTGACTCTTATATTATAACGCTAATAAAGCGAAAAAGTTAGCAATGAAAAGGCGCAATTACACTTTTTAGCGTAATGTTCAGCGGGTAGTACACTCACCAAATTGACACCGAATCAAGAACACGGCTAGAATATCGCTTAAGATTAATTAAAGAGGCAGGATATTGTATCAAAAGACAACATTGGACAACGGGCTGCGCATTATCACGGTCACTATGCCTCATACCCGCTCGGTATCTATCTGCATCTTTATTGGCGTCGGCTCCCGATACGAGACCGAGGCTGAGGCAGGTGTCTCGCATTTTATTGAACACCTGCTTTTCAAGGGCACGCCAAAGCGGGCAACAGCTAGAGCAATTTCGGAAGCCATAGAAGGAGTGGGCGGAATCCTCAATGGTGGCACCGACAAAGAATTAACCCTCTACTGGTGTAAGGTGGCTCAGCCTCACTTTGAGCTGGCCCTAGATGTGCTGGCAGATATGCTACTCCATTCCAAGTTTGACTCTCAAGATATAGAAAAGGAACGCCAGGTTATCATTGAAGAGATTAATATGAGCAAGGATTCCCCAGCACAACGGGTTGATATGCTCATTGACCAGCTTCTATGGCCTGAACACCCCCTGGGACGCGATATCGCTGGCAGCAAGGAATCGGTGGCTGCCATCACCAGACAGGTAATGCTTGATTACCAGCAAGGTCAATACCTACCTAGTAACACAATAGTTACCATTGCCGGTAATATGCAGCATCAAGAGATGGTAACCGCCGTCAACCAGGTCATAGGTAGCTGGACTAACCAGCGGGAGCGTTCTGGGTATTTAGCTTATAAGGAACAACCAGCTCAGCGGCTTTATGTTGAGACCAAAGATACCGAGCAAGCCCACCTGTGCCTGGCGCTACCCGGCTTATCACTCTTTCACCCCAAGCGCTTCACCCTTGACCTACTTAATGTCATTCTGGGGGAGGGGATGGGCAGTCGCCTGTTTAGTGAAATTCGTGACAAGCTAGGACTTGCCTACAGCATTCATAGCTATGTCGACCACTTCCTTGACTCTGGCTCAGTTACTGTCTCGGCCGGGGTGGAACCAAAAAACTTGTTAACCGTCATCAAGGCTATCCTGGAGCAGCTTTCCCTGCTTAGGGAAATAGTCCCTGAATCAGAATTGTCCAAGGCAAAGGAACTATCAAAAGGACGCCTGCTACTACGCATGGAGGACAGCCGCAATGTTGCTGGCTGGGTGGGAGGACAGGAGATTCTCACCGAGCGCATTCTTAGTGTTGACCAGGTAATATCCATTATTGATGCCATCACCGCTGATGAGCTTAAACAGTTAGCTCAGGAGCTATTGGTAGGTAATCAGCTCCGCTTGGCAGTAGTCGGTCGTGTTGCCGAGGATAAACCCCTGGAGGAACTGCTGAAGCTATGAGATAGTTTATCTACCTCACCCCCTTGATCCCCCTCTCCTTCAAAGGAGAGGGGGAAGAAAGATAAGAGGGGGCTTTGCCCCCTCTTAGACACTTTATTATACTTCCAAGCGTCCGCTCAAGCTCTTAGTCAGCTACTTTACGAGTCGCTTCATCTCTTTTTTATGCACATTCTTGAGAGGTTTGAGGGACGGTCCCCTGAGTCCTTTAGGAACAGAGGCTCGAAATCCAGGTGACCTTGGCTTTTGTGGCACTTTGTTAACCCCCTTAATTATTTGCCCACGGGCTACCATTCCTGGTGTCCGCTCAAGCTCTGAACTAGTCTTTCGGCATAATGTGACCACAGTTGGTGCAAACGTAATGAGGCTCGTCCCGTGTTGCAGTTGCGATAGGGTTAATTCTTACTTTTACAACCTTTACTCGCATCTGGTGTCCACACTTTGGACACTTCATTCTATTTACCTCCTTTGGATTATCTCATCTCTATTATATCACAATGGTTACTTGATGCTAGGGGAGTTTTGAGGGGCTAGCGCCCCTCAAAAGAAAATAATTTCCCCTTCCCCTTAATAAGGGGAAGGGGAT
>Ga0315282_10005509_pt1 | contig 21530 bp, 12 predicted proteins | sample YL17G07_20_MG_FD_203693 | JGI IMG/M metagenome (GOLD analysis project Ga0315282, IMG submission 203693) | Sediment microbial communities from Yellowstone Lake, YNP, Wyoming, USA - YL17G07_20 | ecosystem: Environmental > Aquatic > Freshwater > Lake > Sediment | place: USA: Wyoming | collected... | reverse complement strand
TGTATGGGGCGGTCGCAGGTTCGTTGCGTAACCAGCGTGGTCAAAAAAAATTGTTGCGTTCGTTTTTCCATCATGCACAATTAAGAATATGATGTGTTCTATTATTTATTCAAAACTCAATAGATTGTAAGTCTGTTGTGAATCGGGCTGTTTGTATATTGATTCGAACTTGCCTCTCAATTGTTCCTTGACAAGTCTGACAACTTTCCTGCCAATTAAACTTTTTGTGCATATGCCAAAGTGTCTACACCTCGAACAGGTAGAGCGTTTTACCCGGTAAATCTTTTTTCCCGTTTGTTGTTCAGTTCGTCTGTACTTTAGAATATTACCTTCCGGGCAAACGTAACAATCTCTTGTTTCGTCGTATTTAAACGCGGATCTGTCGAAGGCCTTCGGCGGCTTATCTGCAATTTGTCTTTGCGACGGCACTATCACCTTTATGCCTTGCTTGGCGATTTTTTCCAATTCATCGACCTTGAAAAAACCGCAGTCAGCACACGCAGCCCCAGGCTTTTTGCCCAGCGTTTCTCTGGCATTATTTACCTGCACCGCAAACTGTTTAAGGTCTATATTATCGTTCACAACATCACTGCTGACTATAAGGCCATGTTTTTCATCCACCACCGACTGAGCGTTATAACCTGTCCCGCTGGAGGTGCTTGTATGAAACCTGCAGCAATCAGCGTCCGTCGTGTTTATAAAACGTCTATCCTCTTCTTTAAGCTTCTTGAGGACATCATTAATCTTCGATTTTAATTGCTGCCGGTCTTTCAGTTCATCCTTTAGCTTCACCAGTGAAGGCTCCTGTGATTCTTCTGTATCCACATCCTCACATTCCCTGAGTATCTGCTCTATGTGTTTGTCCGCATCTTTGAGCAAACGCTCACAGCGTTCCCTGGTACATGTGTTCTTTATTGACGCATCGCCTCTTATCTTGCTACCATCGACGAATAACGTGTTACCTTCTATTAAACCGAGTTCAATGCATAACCTTGCACACTGTTTCAAGACCTTTGTTAACCCTGGCTTGTTCCTTCTTCTGAATTCTGCTATCGTTTTGTGATCCGGCTTCAGACCCCCGCTTAACCATATGAAGGACAAATTGTAATGCGTCTCACGTTCGAGTTTCCTGCTGCTGCGGACACCGTATGAATAGCCATACACCAGAAGCTTCAACATTATCTTCGGGTCATACTGCGGACAGCCGACCTTGTTTGTATCGAGGTCTATTCCGAGTTGCTTAAAATCAAGCGAATCAATTATTGCATCGTATGCTCGAACGGGGGCCTCTTCCGGAATATATTCATCTATGCTCTGCGGGAATAGCGTTTTCTGAGTTCGATCTCCATATCGATATGCCATTTGAAATCCTTTCAATCGGGCTTCATCGAATTCTAATAGCAAATATCGAAAAGAGAACTTAAAATCTTTCAAAAATCAGGTAATTGCGACACAGTCTGTTCTGCCGGGGACCCAGTCTTTCGTAGCGCAGCGCACGCTGTTCCTTGATCCGAAAGCCCCGTGGTTTATCCACGGGGCATATTTTAACCTCACCCCCCGATACTTCTAAAAATATCGCTAAACTCTTTTCGCCATACCTCTTGCAAATCATCCGGCAGGGTTTACACTATTGCTTATGGCGAAGAAGTCTGCGTCCGATTCAAAAGGAATACGATTACGAACAGATGGTCAGATTACGGGTATGGCTGGAGAATTTCTCGTCGCAGGGAAATTGTTTAAGCGCAAACTTTTGGTTTCAGTAACAATGGGGAATGCAAAGGCCATAGATTTATTCGTACACAATCCTAAAACAAACAAAACATTTGCAGTTCAGGTAAAGACACTCAGGGGTAAAAATTGTTTTCCAATTCGCAAAGAAAAAATTATACCCAATTATACTTATGTGTTTGTGATATTGAATCATGATGAACAAGACGAAGAATATTTCATAATCCCAGGCAAAATGATACTTAAGGACATAAACCTATTTTTTGGGACATCCTATAGAAAAGAAAAGCCAAGCATATTTCCGGCAATAAATTATGGGCCGTTGAAGCCGTTCAGAGATAATTGGTCATTGTTTGAGAAATAAAAATTGGTCTGGCAAATCGCCTACGAACTGGCATAGGAGATTAAAAAAATGATTAGATTGGAATTTTGGACTAAAAATTGGGCCTTACTCAAAGATATAGAGATTGAATCTCAATATGTTCCGAAAGTTGGTGAACTTATTGATGCTGGTCTTCTTCTGGGATTGCCTGAAGGGGAAGTTCAAAACTTTTTTGTTACGAAAGTTATATACGTGATCAACAAAGAAAAAATGTTTCCTGTTATTACATGTGTGCAGTGGTTACATGGTTCAAGGCAATGGGAACTTGAAGCAAGAGGTTGGCTTCCAAATACAACTGGTCATGTAATTCATGATGATGAATACCCATATATATGAAAAATCGATGGAACATTATACCTGGTGAAAAAATATTCGCGTAGCGTTTCGGCATCTCGTTTGCCCCAGAACGTTTTTATCTTGGGTCTGCTGTAGCCAAATCCGTGTCGAAGGCAACTAAAAACTTAAAACTAAAAACTCCTTTTCCCCTTTGCACGCCAAATCCTGTTATCCTGTCCCAAAAAATCAGTGTCAATCTGTGTCCATCTGTGGTTAGATTTCAATCAAAATCGAAGGGGGGTAAAATAGAAAATCCCCAAACCACCAAAATTTTTCCAACTCCCCTTACCCCTTATTTCATAATAACTTACCCCTTCTCCGTGTTCTCTTTTTTTCTCTGTGGTGAATGTTTTTTCGACCAAAATGCGCCTGTCCGCCCAATTATGGGAAGATTCTATATCCCGATATTGAGTGAAATAAAATTTAATGAAACCAAAAATTTATCTGCCGCTCCGTATGGCGGGCTTGCCTCGGCGTAGTTCCGATTTATCGGAACCGGAACGAAGCCGGGTCAATCAAAATAACAAAATTATGCGAAACGAACCCAATTTTTCAAAAAGTCAAATGTTTATAACCTTAATAAAAACAACTAATTACAACAAAAAATGGACAATGGACACTTGGTCAAAACGAACCCAAACGAACCCAATTTTAGCAATCAGCATAAGAACGGCTTATTTTTGCGGCAAATCGAAGAAATTTCTGCTGACAGCGGTTACGGACTCTGCAAACTCGGCCAAATCCGTTTCTCTCAGCTCAGCCAGCCGCCTGACGGTATGAATCATCAGGGCCGGCTCATTTATCTTTTGCTTTCGCATCGGCTCAGGCGACATATAGGGGCAGTCGGTCTCGACCATCAGTCTGCCGAGCGGCACCAATGCGGCGACCTGCCGAAGGTTTTCAGCGTTTTTGAAGGTAACAGCGCCGGTAAGAGAAACGTAAAAGCCTTTCTCTATTACAATCCGGGCCTGTTCAGCCAAGCCGCCGAAGCAATGAAAAACCACCCGCTTCACATCGCTGCCGAACTGTTCCAGTATCTCAATCGTATCATCGAAGGCCTCTCTCGAATGCACAACCACCGGCAGATTCATTTGCCGGGCTATCTCCAACTGTTCGGCAAAGACCCTTTTCTGGTCGCTCTGTTTCGAGAAGGCGTAGTGAAAATCCAGACCCGTCTCGCCGATTGCGACGACCTTTTCATTTTCTGCAAGTTTCTTCAGCTCCGCAAAATCGTCGGCGGTAGCGTTCTGTGCATAGTGAGGGTGAATTCCGACAGAGGCATACATATTCTCGAATCTGCCGGCAAGCTCGACAGCCTTTCGGTTTTGCTGCGTGTCGGTGCCTATTGTCACCCAGCCTGTAACGCCTGCCGCTTTGCTGCGTTCCAGAACGTCCTCAATATTGCCGGCATACTGCTCGAAGGCCAGATGACAATGCGTATCAATCAGTTCCATTTTTCAACAAATGTAGAATTTATCGCTATTGCTTGTTGGGGTTGCATTGCAGTTTTGAAAGCTGTTCCATCAGTGCGTACCTATCGGTGACATCGCTCCTGGCCAGCTCAAGCAATTCTTTTGCCGCCTGTGGGTTTATTGACTGCAAGGCACGGTAGCGGGTTTCGCCATATATATAATCTTCAAGTTTGAGAGTCGGCGGTTTAGAATCGAGCTGCAGCGGGTTTTTGCCCTCTTTTTTGAGCAGCGGATTGAACCTGTATAACGGCCAATGGCCGCACTCGACGGCCTTTTTCTGCTCCTGATAACCGTAGGTCATATCAATGCCGTGAGCGATGCAGTGAGAGTATGCGATAATAAGCGATGGGCCGGGGTAGCTTTCCGCCTCGACAAATGCCTTTACGGTCTGAACGGGGCTTGCGCCTATCGCCACTTTGGCAACGTAGATGTTCCCGTATGCCATTGCGAGCAATCCCATATCTTTTTTGGGTCTTGGCTTTCCGCCTGCGGCAAACTTCGCTATGGCGGCCCTTGGGGTTGATTTTGACATCTGGCCGCCCGTATTGGAATAGACCTCGGTATCGAGAACCAGCACATTGACATCGACGCCGCTTGCCAGAACGTGGTCTAATCCGCCATAACCAATATCGTAAGCCCAGCCGTCACCGCCTACGGCCCAGATGGATTTGCGAACAAGATAATCCGCAATGCTCGTCAGCCTTTCGCATTCGGGACATTTGCTCTTTTTGCACTGCTCTCGCAGTTTGTCCACCCTGGCTCGCTGCTGCTCAATGGCAGCCTGCGCGGGGTCATCGGCTATCGCAGCGGTTTTTATTTCTTCAGCCAGTCCCGCTTCGACACAACCCTGGCCTGCAACCCTGCCGAGCAGCTCAAGGGCGTGTTCTTTTAACTTGTCCGCCGTCAGCCGCATACCCATAGCAAACTCGGCGTTGTCCTCGAAGAGGCTGTTGCTCCAGGCTGGCCCTCTGCCGTCCGCTCTTTTGGTATATGGCGTAGTCGGCAGATTGCCGCCGTAGATTGAGGAGCAGCCGGTCGCATTTCCGATTAACGCCCTGTCGCCGAAAAGCTGCGTAACCAGCTTTACGTAGGCCGTCTCACCGCAGCCGGCACAGGCGCCGGAATATTCGAACAGCGGCTGAATAAACTGGCTGCCCTTTACGGTCTCGGCTTTGAAGAGTTTGATGTCGGTGTTCGGTATCGAGAGGAAATACTCGTAGTTCTCGCGTTCCTGCGCCCGAATCGGCTCCTGCGGCGCCATATTGATTGCCTTTCGGCCTGTAGGCTGTTTGTTCTGGTCTTTTTCGACGCCGGGACAGTTGGCCACACAGGCCCCGCAGCCGGTGCAGTCTTCAGGCGCAACCTGAACGGTAAACTTCATACCGGCGAATTCCTTGCCTTTTGCCTCGGCGCTTTTGAATGTGGCCGGTGCATCTTTGAGATATTTCGCATCGTAGGCCTTTATCCTTATAGTGGCGTGGGGGCAGAACAGCGAGCAAAAACCGCACTGAATGCAAACGTTCGGCTCCCAGACAGGAATATTCACCGCAATGTTTCGTTTTTCGTATTGGGTCGTCCCCGTCGGGAATTTGCCGTCAACCGGTATCTTGCTGGTCGGCAGTTCATCGCCGCGAAGGGCAATAATCTCTCCGGTTACCTCTTTTACAAAATCAGGGGCATCGCTCGGCACCGGCGGCGGCATCTTAACCTTGCTCGTAATCTTGCTGCCGACCTTGACCTCATAGACCCTCGCAATGGCACCGTCAACAGCCTTGTTGTTCATCTCGATAACCTTCTCGCCTTTTTTGCCATAGCTCTTTTTAATCGCATCCTTAATTGCCCCGACCGCCACGTCCAGCGGGATGATATTGCTGATTTTGAAAAATGCGGTCTGCATAATTACGTTGATTCTTGCACCAAGGCCCAGCTCCTCAGCAAGCGAAATCGCATCGATGACGTAAAACTTCAGCTTCTTGTCGATTATCTGCTTCTGCACCTCCTGCGGCAGCGTGTCCCAGACCTGGTCTTTGTTGTGGATGCTGGTCAGCAGAAACGTCCCGCCGTCTTTGGCCCTTGCAAGCATATCGTATTTTTCGAGAAAACTCGGGTTATGGCAGGCCACAAAGTCAGCCTTTCTGATAAGGTATGGCCTGCGTATCGGCCTGTTACCGAACCGCAGGTGCGAAATGGTTACGGTGCCGGCCTTTTTCGAGTCGTAAACAAAATAACCCTGTGCGTAGTTGTCCGTCAGCTCGCCGATAATTCTTATGGAGTTATGATTTGCCCCGACCGTGCCGTCCGAACCGAGGCCGTAGAACATTGCCGTATAAATTCCTTCGCTGGCAATCTCAAAAGACTCGTCAACATCCAGGCTGGTATTGGTAACATCGTCTGTAATGCCCACCGTGAAACTATTTTTCGGCGCTGCGGCATTGAGATTATCGAATACAGCCTTGACCATACCTGGCGTGAATTCCTTCGAGCCTAAGCCGTAACGTCCGCCGACAATAACAGGATATTTTGTGAATAGTGTTTTCCCTGCGCCCATCGCTTCGCCGATGGCAGAGCGAACGTCCAGATACAGCGGTTCGCCGATAGAACCCGGCTCTTTGGTCCTGTCCAATACCGCTATCTTTTTAACGGTCTTTGGCAGGCAGTTTATAAAGTCCTGCGTGCTGAACGGCCTGTAAAGCCGAACCTTCACCAGGCCGACCTTCTCGCCTTTTGAGGTCAAATAATCGACCGTCTCGTGAACGGTATCGGCACCCGAACCCATAATAACGATGACCTTCTCGGCATCCGGCGCACCGATATAATCGAACAAATGATAGCTGCGGCCAACTAACTTTGCGAACTTGTCCATTGTCTGCTGAACAATCCCCGGCGTGGCTGTATAAAATTTATTTACCACTTCCCTGCCCTGAAAATAAACATCAGGGTTCTGGGCTGTTCCGCTAATCATTGGTCTATCGGGCGATAATGCCCTTACCCGCACCTGCTCAATGAATCCTTCATCAATCATTGCCCGAATATCGTCGAAGGTAAGCTGCTCAACCTTTTGAATCTCGTGGCTGGTCCTGAAGCCGTCAAAGAAGTGCAGGAACGGCACCCGCGAGGCAAGCGTCGCCTGCTGGGCGATAAGAGCGAAATCCATTGTTTCCTGAATGTTGGATGAACAAAGAAAAGCAAAGCCTGTCTGCCTGCACGCCATCACGTCGGAATGGTCGCCGAAGATTGAAAGCGCCTGACAGGCCAACGAACGGGCCGAGACGTGAAAAACGGTCGGCAGCAGCTCGCCGGCGATTTTATACATATTCGGAATCATCAGAAGCAGTCCCTGCGAGGCGGTGAAGGTTGTCGTCAGTGCGCCGGTTGTCAATGCCCCGTGCACAGCGCCGGCTGCACCGCCTTCGGACTGCATTTCCGTTACCGATGGCACCGTCCCCCAGATATTTTTCTCGCCTCGGGCGGTTTTTTCATCGGCGATTTCGCCCATAGGCGAACTGGGCGTAATCGGGTATATTGCAATCACTTCGTTTGTGGCATGGGCTATGTATGCAACAGCCGCATTGCCGTCAATCGTAACCATTTTGCGTTCCATATATTTTCTGCTCCGTCAAAATAAAAATAACTATAACTTTATACGGCAATTCAGGTTAAAAAGACTTTTTTTGCAGACCTTTTAAACCCTGATGTGCCTTTATACACCTTTTTGAAGCGTTAGGCAATGTAAATCTTATCGAAACCGAACCTATAAAACTACGCCAAAAAACGCGGGAAGTTTCCCCAAAAGCCGTTCAACTGAAATTCTATGGACAATAATCGCCGCATAAATAATAATCTACTCCCGAAAATTGCGGTTCATAACTACCTAATCCAGAAGGAGAACTTTTATGGGCAGGAAAAGTATAGCGATGCTGCTGGGCTTGGTAATTGTTGTCGCTTTTGGGGCTGTTTGTGTGAGTGGATGGGCGGGAACAAATCCCGTAAATGATGCAAACCAGCTTCGGGCGGAGATTATGATATCAACGGCGCAAAAAGTCGGCGAGATAAGCCCCGATATTTACGGCCTGTTTTCGGAACTGTGTTACCACGAGTTTGACGGCGGGATGTGGGCGGAAATGCTGAAGGGTAGAAAATTCGCAGAAGACGACAGAGAGGACGATGCGCAGGGCTACGGCGTTGTAAAAGACTGGTTTGCGATAGGCAGAAATGAGAAAACACATTTTGCTCACGATGCCACTATATATTACTGCGGGACGCGGTCACAAAAGATACTAAACGAAAACGGTCCCGAACATAAAATCGGCATCGGACAAAAAGGGTTGTTCCTGGATAAGGCAAAAAGTTATAACGTGAGAGTCAATATCAAAGGTGAAAACATAAAAGGGCCGGTGGTTATCGCGCTCGAAGGCGAAAAAGATGTTTACGCCCAAAAGGAAATCGATATTCCGAATAAAAACTGGAACAGGTTTAGTTTTACATTAAAGCCGACACAAACAGACAAAAACGGGATATTTACAATAACATTTAAGGGCAGCGGAATATTGTGGGTGGGCAGCGTGTCGATGATGTCGGATGATAATATATCGGGGTTCAGGAAGGACGTGATTGAGGCTCTGCGGGCGATACATCCGCCGAATATACGCTGGCCAGGCGGGAACATCGTTTCGGGGTATCGATGGGAGGACGGCATCGGCGACAGAGATAAAAGGCCGCCGAGATTTGCCAGAGAGATGTGGGGGACAAATGACGTGGGGACGGACGAATTTATCGAGCTTTGCAGGCTGACCGGCGCAAAACCTTATATCGCCGTTAATTCCGGTGACGGGACGGCACAGGCAGCAGCGAACCTGTTGCAATACTGCAACGGCGGAGCAAACACAAAATATGGAAAGATGCGGGCAGCAAACGGGCATACGCAACCACATAAAGTGGAATTATGGGGTATCGGCAACGAGATGTTCGGGAACTGGCAGACTGGACACGTGGATGAGGAAACTTACGCAAAGAGACATCTTGAATTTGCAAAGGCAATGCTTGCGGCGGATAAAAACATAAAAATAGTGGCTGTTGGTACCAGGTACTGGAAATTCCCGCGATGGAACCAGGCGATTTTCAAATACGCAGGCAAATATTTCGATTATCTCTCGCTGCATTCATACGCAAAGAAATACAGGAGCAAGGTGAAGAAAAAAGACATCATAGACCCGAACTTCGCCGAGAAGTTTTATTACTACATAGTTTCATCGCCATATGGAATGGAGGAGCAGATTGTCGGGACAGACAAGGAAATCAGGGAATCACTGCCAGACAGGCCGGAGGTCAAGATTGCCTTCGACGAATGGAACGCATATTCGTATTATGCGACATACGAGGAGGCTGATTTTGCATTGAGGGACGGAATTTATGCGGCGGGCGTTCTGCACGCCTTTCAAAGGCAGTGCAAGGCGGTGCCGATAGCGAATTTGTCGAAGATAGTAAATGCGATAGGGATGATAAGGGTAAACGAGCAGGGTATGTTCCTGAACCCGCAGTATCTTGTTTTTAAGATGTATGGCAACCACTTTGGGCCGATGCTGCTAAAAACAGATGTGAAATGCGACAGCTACCCTGCACCGGAATACGAAGAGGGCAGGCCGCAGGCGAAGGGACAGATACCTTATCTTGATGTCTCGGCCACAGCAGGCAAAGATGGAAAATCGATTTACGTTGCAGTAATAAACCTGCACGCAGGCAGGAGTATCAAGACCAAAATCTCCTTCGACAACTGGGATTTTCTGTCGCAAGCGAAGATTTATGAGCTTTATGCGGATGATTATCTGGCCGAGAACACTTTTGACAATCCCAATAAATTGGCCGTGAAGGAAGATGTGTTAGAAAATGGCGGCAACGGTTTCGATTATGTTTTCAAGCCTCATTCGGTAACGATTCTGGAATTTAAGCAGGCGGGGCAATGAAAACCCGAATGTCGGTGATTTTTGTTTTCATAGCAGCGACAGCAGGGACAGCGGCGTTTTCAGCGTCAGCTTTACCGGATGTGGCAAAAGAACTGCAAGGGGAGATTACGGTTTCGACAACTGAGAAAATCGGTGAGATAAATCCCGATATTTACGGCCTGTTTATGGAGCTGTGCTACAATGAGTTTGACGGCGGCATCTGGGCGGAAATGCTAAAGGGAAGAAAATTCGCAGAAGATGACAGGGAAGATGACAAGGACGGCTACGGGGTCGTGAAGCACTGGTTCGCCAACGGGAGAAACGAGAAGACTCATTTCATTCACGACTGCACCATATATTACTGCGGAAGCCGGTCACAAAAAATAATAAATGAAAACGGCCCGGAACATAAAATCGGCATCGGGCAAAAAGGGCTGTACTTAGATAAGGCAAAAAGTTATCAGGTAAGGGTCAATCTCAGGGGAGAAAACATAAAAGGGCCGATACTGATTGCGCTCGAAGGAGAAAAGGGGGTTTACACCCAAAAGGAAGTCACCGTTTCGAATAAAGACTGGAATAGGTTCACCTTTACATTAAAGCCGACACAGGCAGACAAGAACGGGATATTCACAATTACATTTAAGGGCAGCGGGATATTGTGGGTGGGCAGCGTATCGATGATGCCGGACGACAATATATCGGGCTTCAGGAAGGACGTTGTTGAGGCGTTGCAGGCGATACATCCGCCGAATATACGCTGGCCGGGCGGCAATACGGTTTCCTGCTACCACTGGGAAGACGGCATCGGGGACAGGGACAAAAGGCCGCCGCGACTTAACAAAGCGTTTCCTGAAATGGGCGACTGGGAGACAAACGATGTCGGAATAGATGAATTTATGGAGCTTTGTCGCATCCTCGGCGCAAAACCTTATATAGCGGTCAATGCCGGCGACGGGACGGCGCAGGAGGCAGCAAACCTTGTTGAGTATTGTAACGGCGGTGCGAATACCAGATACGGAAAGACCAGAGCCCAAAACGGACACCCGCAGCCGTATAACGTCAAATTATGGGGAATAGGCAATGAAATGTTCGGCAACTGGCAAATCGGCCACGTGGATGAAGAAACTTATGCAAATAGGCACCTGGCGACTGCCAAAGCAATGCGGGCGGTCGACAGGGACATAAAAATTGTCGCTGTAGGCGGAAGATACTGGAAGTTTCCGCGATGGAACCAGGCCATTTTCAAAACGGCAGGGGAATATATAGATTATCTCTCCCTTCATTCGTACGCGAAAAAGTACAGAAGAACTCTGAAAAAGGACGACCTCAAAGACCCAAGTCTTGCGGAAGAAACTTATTACTACATTGCATCGTCGCCATACGGGATAGAGGAGCAAATTATTGAAACGGACAAAGAAATACGAAGGTCGCTTCCCGGCAGGCCGGATATAAAAATCGCCTTTGATGAGTGGAACGCATCGCTTTATATAAAGCCGAAAATTGATTATGCGCTGCGAGACGGGATTTATGCAGCCGGCGTTTTGCACGCTTTCCGAAGACAGTATAATGCCGTAACGCTGGCAAATCTGGCAACGGCCGTTAATGTGATAGGTCTAATAGATGTAAATGGAAGCGATATGTTTTTTAACCCTCAATATTTCGTATTTAAGATGTATGGCAATCATTCGGGGCCAATGCTGCTTAAGACAAATGTGAAATGCGACAGCTTTTCTGCACCGGATTACGAGGAAGGCCGGCCGCAGGCCAAAGGGCAAATTACTTATTTGGATGCTTCAGCCACAACAAATAAAGACGGAAGCAGTGTTTATCTTGCAGTGATAAATCTGCACGCAAGTAAAAATATCAAAACCGGCATCTCGTTTGACAACTGGAATTTATCGCCAAGTGCAAAAATATTTGAGCTTTATACGGATAATTATATGGATGAGAATACATTCGAGAATCCAAACAAAATATCAATAAAAGAAGATGTGCTGAGCGGGGCAGGTAATCCGGTTGATTATATTTTTAAGCCTCATTCTGTAACGATTATGGAATTCTCGAAAAAATGACCGGTCTGCTGAACGGGGTGATTCTGGTGCCTAAAATATCTTTGGATTTGACGGGCAAATGGGAGTTCAGAGAATACCCGCTTTCTGCCAGGCGTATGCGGGATTTGGATTCAGCCGACTGGCGGGAAACCAGCGTCCCCTGCTCTATTTTTAGCAGCTTAATCGAGGCCGGCCCAATAAGGCAGAGCGATGTCGATACCGACCCCGAAAAATTTTCCTGGGTCAGTGAAAAACCCTGGATATACAGAAAATCATTCAACGTTCCCGAAGAGCTGCGCTGCTGCGACAGGGTTGACTTGGTTTTTGATGGTCTCGATACGATTGCAAGCATCTGGCTCAATAACAAGCTCATCGGCAGGACAAATAATATGTTCGTCCCCATCCGGCTCGATGTAACAGCGTTCTTAAAACCGCAAAATAATTTGCTGATGGTCAAATTTGAACCTGCGGTCGAGTACGCAAAAGGGTTGATGAGCTGGTATACAACGTTCGGCGAATCGGATTTCAGGAATCCATACCGGGTTTATATAAGAAAAGCACAGTACCAGTTCGGTTGGGATTTTTGTCCTGCGCTGCCCGGCTGCGGAATATGGCAGCCTGTCCGCCTCGAAGGCATCGAAAAGGCCGCCCTGGCAGATATAAATATCAGAACGATAGACTGCAATCAAAATTATGCTGATGTAAAAATCGCCGTAAAACTGAATGTCGTAAAACCCGGAAAATTTCTGTGCAGGCTGAAATTGTCCGGCGAAAATGGGGTAATCGAGCATACCCTGACCTTTAATGCCGCTGAAAACTTCCAATCAACCGTAATCCGCATCGAAAAACCGTCACTCTGGTGGCCGGTGAGTTATGGCAGGCAGCATCTCTATCGTCTCGAGGCTCAACTGCTTAGCGGCGATGATATTATCGACCGCAAAGAGACAAGATTCGGAATAAGGACCGTGAGGCTAAACTTTTCATCGGACAAGGATAACGAAAGATTCCAGTTTGAGATAAACGGCCAGCCTGTATTCGCCAGAGGCGCAAACTGGGTGCCGGCCTCGATATTCGCCGGCTCGGTTACCGCAAGTGACTATGAAAAACTCCTGCACCTTGCCGCCGATGCCAATATTAATATGCTTCGCGTGTGGGGCGGCGGTTACTACGAAGCAAACGAATTTTATGAAATATGTGACCGACTCGGCATAATGGTCTGGCAGGATTTTATGTTCGCCTGCGGTTATTATCCCGACAGGCAGTGGTTTCTGGAAGAAGTAAAGAAAGAGGCGACCGCGGTCATAAAACGGCTGCGAAATCATCCCTGCCTGGCTTTCTGGTGCGGCAACGATGAAATCGACCGGATGCACAATACCGGCAGGCTCGGAAAAGGGAAAAAATTTCACGGCAAAAAAATCTTCCACCAGTTGTTGCCGCAACTTGTCGGAGAGTTCGACCCGGATACCGATTATATCCCCACCACACCGCTTATCAAAAAAGACAAGTCGGGGATTGACCGACATATCACTGCGCATAAATGGGAAGTCTGGTTCGGCCATCAGCCTATTCGCCAATATCTTTGTCCAGCCGGGGATATTCCGCCGTTTGTTGCCCAGTTCGGTCTGCAATCGCTGCCGAATATTGAGACCATAAAAGATTTTTGTCCGCCTCAGCAGTTGCGCATCGGCACTCGGTCTATCGAAAAACATAACTATCAATTAGACGGCAACAGTCGATTATACCGTTACGCAGGCGACCTTTTCGGCACTGCCCAAAATCCTGAGCAGTTCATATACCTCTCACAGATTACTCAGGCCCGTGCCGCCAAAATATACGTTGAACATCTAAGGGCGCATAGTGCCATAAACAGCGGCGTACTGTTTTGGCAGTTTAATGACTGCTGCCCGGCGATAAGCTGGTCGGCAGTCGATTATGCGAAAAGGCCCAAGGCGATTTATTACTATGCAAAGCGATTTTTTTCAAAACATCTGATAGCGGTTATGCCGGAGCTGAAAAAAACACATTTTGATTTGCCGCCGGAAGTGGAATCAATTAGTGTTATCGTGATAAATGACAGCGACCAGCCTCTGACTGCCACACTAAACTGCCGGCTGATTGACTTGTTCGGGCACCCTCTTGATGTAATTAATTTCCCGGTTGCAATCGCACCGTTTGGCAAGTCGTCTCCCCTGAAACTTCCAAAAGCAATTGCTCGCCCTGCTGAGCCGGACAAGTGCTGTCTGCATCTTGTTATGAGCAGAGATGGCGAAAAAATCGCTGAAAATTTGTTTCTCTATCTGCCGGACAAATACATAGACTGGCCAAAGGCCCAAATAACCGCACAAATGTCCCCATTGGCGGAAAAGCAGTGGAAGTTGACTCTCAAATCGGATGTGGTTGCAAAAGACGTTAGAATCAGCGCCGCCATACCGGCACGACTCAGCGACAACTTTATAGACCTAATGCCCCTCCGCGGATATGAAATAACGGTTGTCTGTGAATCGTCTGTTTTATCTGTTGAATTGCTTCGTGTTCAGCTATACTCGGTGAATTCGGTTTTTCAGCCTCCCTCCCCTCCCTCCGATGGCCCTATCATCTGAGTAGCCTTGGCGCCCCAGTCTCGCAGAGGCTCTTTGAGTTCTTTTTCAGACCTCCTGATATCATTAAATCTGGCCTGCAGCTCTTCCGCCCAGTACCTTTGTTTGATAGGCATTCGTTTTATGTTCGTTCCATCGCAGGTATAAAGCATATCAAAGTAATGCCTGGAGCTTAGGCTTAAACCTTTACCCCCCGACCAGTCGTTTACAGGCACAACATCCACCAAAGCAACCCCTGTGGAGTAATTTATAGTTTTTGGCACCAATACGCCCTGTTTTTCATTTGCACCTGGTTCGTTCCTGACGATGTCTCCTATAACTTCCCCCTGCTTGACCAAAAAATCCTTGCTGTACCAGTAGCCCAGTTTGTATTTCGATACCTGAACGAGCACACTCCCGGCAGCTTCCTGAGCCTCTCGCGGGAAAAAGTACAACGTTCCAGGAATCGTTACAACTTCGCTTGTGTCGGAAAAATTACTCCATAGAACAACTTTATTTCTCAGTGACTTATCCTGTTCGCTGACCTGGTTTGTTCCTGCTATCGGATTAAAGACCCCCAATCTAATCCTGTAACGATAGCTTTTTCGCGGCTCGACAGTGTCATCGTGCGCCCAGAATAGCAGCGGCTCTCGCTTCTGTGAGAGATCAAACTTGTCAGTGATTAAAATTTTCTCAAGTTCGGCATAAAAATCGACCGGTGTTTTGGAGACTTCTTTCTCTTTACCTTTTTGCGGTCGCTCCTTTTCGCCGACGCGAGGTTCACCGACACCTTTTTTTGCAAAAGGTTTTCTCAAAGTGGGCGTAACCGGAGTAACTCCTTCCGTTTCCCCTCCCTCAGTTTCTGTTGGTTTGGTTAATTGCGTTTTCTCCGTCATTTTTTGAGAACGTTCGGCTTCTCGTTTGCGTTCTCGTTCTTTTTTTACTTCCGCCTTGATTTCACGTCTTTCCTTTGCTTTTATAGTTTTTCGGTCCTCCAAAAATTTCTTGTGTAGCGAGGGTGGAAACCATTCTTCGCTCGCAGAGGCAATCGCATAAGGCAGCGGTTGTAACAGATCTTTTGTCACTTTTTTATCATTAAACTGAAGCATTTGTATCTTCAATCCGCTCGTGGGCAGCTTATCAACATCTTCCGGAAATTCAAACATTCTTCTACGGCTTTCGATTTTGGTTCGAGGCACAGTTTGCCAGCCGCTCCAGAGACCGTCGGCGAGCTGCTCCTGTCTTTGCAGCTCCACAGCGGCAAGGACCGGCTGCGCAAGTGAGGGGTCACGCCAGCTTTCCTGCACTCCTTCACCGGCAAAATTTTTGTAGAAATTTTCATACAGCCGGCCCAAGTCAAGCTTCGCCTCTACCGTTACGAAATCGAGGTCATTTGGCTCGTGTTCGACCGCATCATAACCGGTTTCCTCATCAACGGTTCCAGTGGGTAAATAAGCCACCGTTCTGATATGTTCAACCGATATTCCATTGATTTCACCGACAACCGGAAGGCGATAGACTTTTTTACTGGCTGTCAGGTTTATCTCATTAGGTTGCGGCAACCAAATATTTGTGTCAATACCATTTATCGCATGATTGAGCAATGCGACAAAGTCACCGAGCTGCTGTTTATATGCCTCTTTTAGCTCAGGCTTACGGTCCAGCTTGCTCTCAAGAAGTTTAGTCTGCTCGCTTATGTAAACATCAATATTACCCGCACTGAGTTGCCTGTTGTCATATCTGACGCTGTTGGGGCTGATAATGACACGGACTATCAACAGTCCGATACATACAAGTCCGACAACGGTCCAAACTATCTTCTCAATATGCTCCTCGAAAAAATTGCCCTTTTTTTTATTCATATTTTTTTATACTTTACCAGTTGTCTGATTCGGTCAGCTACGATTTACGAACTCCCTGTGCCGCCGGTCGCCGCCGCAGGCAGCAAATCTTTAATTGCCTTTGGTTTTATTTCGTCATACCCTTTTCTGTCAAAAATGTATTCGCAAATCAGGTCTACTTTTACCACCGCATCCTGTCCGTATCGGTAGAGATTGTGAAGCTGACCGACCCGGTCAATTGCAGTGATGCTGCTTTCCAGAACTGTTATCTGGTTGTGCTTGAACGTCTGTTCCGGCTCTTTTCCTGTAAAACCTTTGAACTTATGCTGCTTAGCGCTGCAAAGCTGCTGCATAAACGGCAGAACGGCCTTCGTGCTGAGCACAACCGAGACTCTAAAGTGAACAACATCGATGTCGCTGTTACAAAACCTTCCTGTGCAGGATTCAGTAAACCCGTCTAAGGCCGAAAGAACATATCGGGGAAGTTTCGCTGTTCTGCTCTGTCTGGCAGCTTTATTACTCCATTGTGTAAAATTGACATACAGGAGTCGCTTGACCGGCGAAGTGAATACGGTTTTTGACCCTGCATTCATAGCGTCAATAGTGTCAAAGACATCTTCGATAATCCAGTAACCTACCTGCCAGCACCAGCAGTCTCTGACGGCATCGCTCATCCCCGTGTATTTATATTTTCCCCAGAAATCATACCCGTCTACATCAGAGGGATTGGTATAAGCAGAGGATTCGAGGGCCCTGTTGGAGCAGAGGGTTTGTTTAATAGTTTCGTCGACCCCCGAAGACGAGAATTCCGTAGATAATCCGGTTTTGGTAGCTATCTGAGCAGAGGATAGAGCTTTGGTTAATTCGGCGTTAGAAGGACAATCGTGAGCGTTTAAGCGTTCAATGAATTTTTCTACGCCGCTTCGGAACTTCTGTCCGAATTCATCGAAAATCAAAGACGATACGTCTTTGGGCTCGGGGAATAATTTGTAACTTAACAACTCCCTCTGCGAGGAGTGTTTAGCCAGGAGCGATATTTGATTGGCATCTTCCGCAAAGGACTGCTGATACTTTTCCTCCTCTTTCCATTGGTCCCTGGGAATGCTGTTTGTAATCAGCCCGCCGACCCTTTTGCCGACAGAGATGCTCTCGCCGGCAACTTGTTTCCTGAGCGTGTTGCTTATTAGCTGGGTGGGAATGAAGACAAGGGCGGCAACGACAATTATAACTATCGGCAGAAAAAGAGAGGAATATTCTCTGATGAAGCTTAGCTTTTGAACTATACCTTTGAATCCTAAGTTATTCATTTTAGCTCACTAAAAATCCTTGTTCCCTTACCTCAAATCAGAATTATAGTCATTTAAGACCCTTTTGACGGCGCCGTAGAGGCGGTTTCCTTGGGGGCATTTTTCCACACAAACTTTATATTCAATATAAACCAGTGGTCGTTAGCCTGATAAACAGGGTTTCCTGCCCTGTCGACCTTTTTTCGTCCGTCCTTGTCAAGTTCAGGGGCCCTGCTTATAATTTCCCTTGACATCGGGTCTACCAGGATAATATCTTCCTCCGGGTTGATGTCGTAACGAACTATTTTGTCTTTTTTCTGTTTTTGAGTTATAATGCTTTGTGTGCCTATACCGAGAGGCATTTGAACTCCAACCGCAACGTCCCCGGTTTCGAGCTTGAAATGCTTTACCTCGGTTTTCTTGAACAGCGCAAAAGGACAATTTGGCTCATAAGAGGCATTGGGGTCATTGGCGTCATTGAGATGTAGCAATCTGGTAACAAATCCCCATTTTGATTTATCGTTTTTTGTCCCTGAAGGGTCGAGCAGCTCACCGATATTGGAGTAAGGAGAATAGCCTGCAAGAGTAACGATAAAACCGGCCTGTTGTTGAAGACCTGCCCCGGGTTTTACCTCTCTGATAGTTCCTGTCAGACCTTCAGGCAGCGTAGATTCTTCTTCACTGGTCCCAGTTTCTTCGGAGGTTTTTGCCCCAGTACCGCGTTCGACACCCATTTCAATAGTACCAAATTGAGCGTTCTCGATGTCAGAGGCGAAATAAACGGCGGCGCTGGTGATAAAAATCTGCTTTCGCCCCTTTCGAGGAATTTTTAAAACAGTTTCGACATCATTGCTGACAAAAGCCTTGTAGAGCCCGGCCTGCTCAGGGGTATTTTTCTCGTTAGGCAGAGCCGACAATATGGTCTGATATAACTGCGGGATTACACTGCGATATCCAAAAATCTTAAACTCTTTTTGTATGGTCGCTTCAGAACCCGTCCCCTTGCTCTTCTCGGTGTTGAGCTTGCTGTCGACCTGTTCAGCCAACTTGACAACGGCGTTTATTTTCTGCCTGAGGTTTGCCTGGCTGCCGTAAGTAACTTTGTCATAAAGCGTCCTGCCCAGGCAGATAAGGGAGACCGCCAATAGAACCAGCGCTGCTGCGGCAAAGTGTTTGGCCTTTGATGCCCAGACCATCGACCGGGCAACACTTCGCGGAAGCAGATTGCAGTCTATCTTCGCTCGACCCAGGCCCTGCAAAGCAAGACCATATACAATGCCGAAATCGCAGACGTTCTCGTGGAATTTTGCAGCCGAAACGCCCGCACTTATCGCCAGTTTTTTAAATGAGTCCGGCCTTTCGATAGGCACCTGAACCGTTTGCTGGAGATAATTGACCAGTCCCCGCATTTTTGTCCCCCCGCCCAGAGCGACTATCTTAACTATTTTGGTGCTGGGATTGGAGTTTGTATAAAAACCGATGGAACGTTGTATCTCAGAGGCCAGGTCTGTAAATACCGGCTTCATCGCCTGCAATATCTGCCGGGCGTATTTGCTCATAGGGGCTGTTCGTTTGAGTTTCTCGGCCTTTTCAAAATTGAGCTTGAATGTTTCCGCTATTGCTTTGGTAAAGGCGTTGCCGCCCATTGTAACACATCTTTGCCAGACCGCCGATTTTGTGCAGACAACCAAATCGGTATTTTCCGCACCCATATTGACAATGACGATGGCCTGATTGTCGGACTTGAACAATTCGGGACGGTCGTAGAGCAGGTAACTATACAAAGCCATCGGTGCAATCTGAACGGTAGAAACACGCAGGTTTTCTCTGCTGAAATGCTCCAAAACGGCGTTTACAACGTCACTTTTAACCGCAAAGATGCCCACCTTTGCCTCTGGGCTGCCGGTCTCGCTCATCATCTGCCAGTCCCATTGCACGTCATTTATGTCAAAGGGAATCTGCTGGACCGCTTCAAATTTTACGATTTCGGGGATGCGTTTTTGCTCGACGGGCGGCAGATTCACAAACCGTGCGAAACTGTTCTGCCCCGGCACAGAAATAATCACATCATCTTTGCCCAGATTATTCTGGCTTACAAGCTGGCGCAGGCTGATGGCAATCAGCTCATCTTTTTCAGCGGGCTTTATGTTGCCCCCGGAAAGGATTTTACCGTGCTGAATATCATCGAAACCCGTTACTTCGACAGAATCACCGGCGGCGGTAAGGCGCAGGGCCTTTATAGAGTTACTGCCTATATCTATCGCCCATACAGAGTCGCTTTTTCCTGCCATTATAAACCTCTTTACCCTCAGCTTTTAGCCGGCAGACAGTAGTTTATGAATGCTCGAATACTCAGTCTTGTAAATTAGTCTTATCGGTTTTAGATTATACCACATTATGAAAACTTTTTCCATAAATACTTTAGGCTGCAAAGTCAATCAGTACGAAAGCCAGCAGATTAGAGAGCTGCTCGAGCGTTTCGGCTTAACCGGCGTCGAAATCGCCGATAAGCCGGAACTGGTTGTCATAAATACCTGCTGCGTTACCCATACTGCCTCTGCAAAAAGCCGACAATGCATCCACAGGGCGCAAAAATTAAATCCCGATACTGCTATAATCGTCTGCGGCTGTCTGCCGACTGTGCAAACCGGCGAATTAGATAATCTGGGCAACAACATTTGCCTTGTCGGGTCGCGAGATACTCTGGCTGCGATGTTAAAACAGGTAATTAGCGGCAAAACCGCTGAACCAGATTATCAAAGCATTATTAAAGCAGAAAAAAGCCCTAAAATCAAGTGTAAAAACAAATTAAACAATCAGCCTATATTCACCGCCTTGACATCTTTTGGAGGGCATACAAGGGCGTTTCTCAAGATTCAGGACGGCTGCGACGGCTGTTGCAGTTATTGTATAGTACCGAAAACCCGGCCTGTTGTTCAAAACAGGGGGGTAGGCGAAATACTGGAAGAAGCACAAGGGCTGGTCAATGCAGGACATAAGGAAATCGTATTGACGGGGATATTTATCGGGGCGTTCGGACAGGAAACGGTCAGGAGGAAAAACTGGCCTAACCAGGAAAACAATAATCTGGCGGAACTGCTCGAAAAACTGGCTGAAATACCAAATCTTGCGAGAATCAGGATTAGCTCATTGGAGCCGGCAGACGTTACGGAGCGACTGCTGGATGTTTTCTGCAGGTGTCGTAACATTATGCCGCACCTGCACTTATCGCTGCAATCCGGCTCGGAGAAAATTCTCAAAAGGATGTGCAGGCAATACACTGCGGAGGAATTCAGGGAGAAGGTCAGGCTAATCAAATCGCGGTTAGACAGGCCTGCGATAACGGCGGACATTATCGTAGGATTTCCGGGGGAGGAGGATGGCGATTTTGAGAAAACGGTTGAGCTGGCAAGGGAAACGGGCTTTTCAAAGATACACGTTTTCAGTTTTTCGCCGCGAAGAAGCACAGCGGCAGCGAAGATGCAAGGTGTTGTAAAAAAAGAAGTTATAAAAGAGCGTTCCGAGATAATGCGGAAGTTAGATAAAGAGCTGGGCTATAAATTTCGGCAGCAATTTGTTGGCGAAACCGCAACGGTTCTGACGGAAAATGCCGGCGGCAAGGTCTACGGACGGTGCGAGCGATACTTTGTGGTCAACATAAAAGAGTCCCATAAAAATCTTAAAAACAATGAATTAGTCGAGGTTAGGCTTGTAGAAAATAGTGAAAATGGGATGATTGGGGAAACTGTTTAACTCGATTAGAAGCGCAGGGGTTTTGGTAAGATGGGTAAAATTTAACGATTGTAGGGGCGGGAAAAAGTGAGAAAAAGTGAGAAAAAATGCGAAAAATTTGGAAATTTTGCGAAAAATGTGTGCGATTTTGCGAAAAAAAGTATGGTTTTTGCGAAATTTTTGAGTA
>Ga0315282_10005508_pt1 | contig 21532 bp, 20 predicted proteins | sample YL17G07_20_MG_FD_203693 | JGI IMG/M metagenome (GOLD analysis project Ga0315282, IMG submission 203693) | Sediment microbial communities from Yellowstone Lake, YNP, Wyoming, USA - YL17G07_20 | ecosystem: Environmental > Aquatic > Freshwater > Lake > Sediment | place: USA: Wyoming | collected... | reverse complement strand
AAATCCAGGGTGGAAATATGGCTGTCCATTCCAATATAGTGCATTCGGGTATCTCCTTTCTAAGATCGGGTAAAGCTTTATCATATCTTAGCTTAGGGATACCCATGGTTTCATTTTCTCAAGCAAAAGTGACACATCAACGTATGAGAATGGCTACTGATAGCCATATAACTGGGCAGTCCATACAGCGTGTGCTATAATAACAAGCAAACGGGAAAGCTACTTAACAGTGCTAAACAGGAGCAAGTATGGCAGCAAAGCCAAAGAAATCTAGTAGCCAAAGTCGGCCTGCTAAGAAAGGCACAAAGCGCACTACGGCTCCATCCAAACCGAGAATTGCTCGACTGAGACAGCCTCCTAGGCCCGCCCGCCGTAGGAAGAAGTAGAAACAGGTAAGAAAGGCATGACCCCGTATTTCTACTTGGACACAAACGTTATCTTGGACGCTATACATAACAGGTGGCAGCCATCTGTGGAACTTATCAGGAGGATTGAAGCCGAGGGCTGGCAGTGTGCGACCTCACGCTTCACCGTACTTGAACTGTTGGACATGGAGCAGGAAGAGAAGTTTATCGAGAATTTGCGAGTAGACGGGCTCTTATTATCTCAAATCCGAGGGCTTCTCGGGAACCGACGGCAGCCGAAGTGGGGCCTACAACGAAGAGAGCTGGATGCAATCTATATTCAACTGCATGATGTTTTGACCACAGGGTATCCTTTTATCACATTTGAGCACCCACGCCTTCCCGAGTTTTGGGATAAGGCTGAAGAGTTCTGCTCGGCTACTAACATTGGTGCCGCTGATGCCATCCACTTGGCTTCAGCGATAGGGATAGGCTGTAACATCCTAGTCACCCGGGATAATGATTTTCGCAGGATAGCTGACGACTATATTTTGTCAATCTTGCCCGAGGAAATGGAGAAAGGCTTGTCTAAGCTTAGGTTGGCTTGACCGCAGACTGTCTGCGATTCTTATCGATGTACATCGCGCAGGTATATTCTTAACCAAGTGGGTGCCACATAACGCCCTTTCTGCAACGAAACGCTTATCTCCTGCCTAGCTTTTAGAGAGTCGTTGCGCTTCCTGTAAAAGCCTCATTGCCTCTGTATTGTTTCCTTCCCTAGCGTAGTCCTTAGCAAGATTTATTAACTGACCAGATTCTTTGACCTTGTTGCCCACTTCCTTGTAAATCTGTCTTGCTTGTCGGTGATACATTTTGGCTTTGTCAATATCCCCTCCAGTGCCGTAAATATTTCCAAGACTCCCTAACGATGACGCTACACCTTCCTTATAACCTATCGCTTTATGAATCGTCAGTGCATTTTGGAAGAATTCGATGGCCCTCTGTATGTCCCCGTCTTCCGAATATATACTTCCTAGACCCCCTAGGTCATTGCCTTCACCTAGTTTGTCGCCTACTTCCCTGTGGAGAGCAAGCGCCTGTTCGTAATATTCCTTGGCTTTTGTCTTATCACCTTTTTCAAGGTAGACGGTGCTAATATTGTGCAAAGTGTTAGCTTCTCCAAGTTTGTTCCCCAATTCCTTTTCTAGCGCTAGCGATTGCTCATGGTATTCCAGAGCTTTATCAAGATCTCCTTTATGGCGATAAACCAACCCCAAGTTCCCTAGTTGCTGGGCTTCTCCCAGCCGGTTACCAATCAATCTACTTATAGTAAGAGACTCCATATGAAATTCCAATGCTTTATCAAACTCTCCGATGTGCCTGAATAGAAGTGCAGCGTTACCCAAACTACTAGCTTTGCCGACTTTGTCACCTATCTCGTCACTAATTTTGATTGCTTGCTCATAAAACTGCATAGCCTTTGTTGTTTCACCTAGAATCGCATAGACTATGCCCAGATTATTTAATGTGGCGGCTTTGCCCACACGATTACTAATCTTCTCATCTATATCTAAAGCCTTCTCAAGATATTTTAAGGCTTTGTTTAAGTCCCCTTCCCGTTGAAAAATAATGCCTAAATTTCCATATGCCGCTGATAAGCCATGCAGGTCGTTAATCCTTTCTGACAGCTTGACAGCTTCTTCATAATATTTCTTTGCTTCTTCCGGTTCAGTTTTCCTTACCAAGGTGTTACCAATTAATATGTTCAGAGCAACTTTACCAGTTGGTGATGCCTCTATCCCCAAAAGCTGCTTCAAATGTTTCACAGCCTCTGCATAGTCACCTACTCTAACGCACTCCATGCCCTTGTTGAAGAGGTCTCTTTCCTTCTTGTTTGTGGCCGTGGGCAAACCATCCAGATATTCAATAATCCTACCAAGTTTTGTATCAATTTGGCTGAGCATTTTCTCGGCAGCTACAGATGGTGGCCTACCCCGTAACCTGTTTACCAGCCAGACAATGCCTCCCAGTATTGTGACAGCACCTGCGGCAACATATAAGATCGTAAGCACATCCATCATTTACACCTTTTGACCTTAAATCGGCGCGGCTTCAACAGATCATTGGAGAAACTTGGCTTAAGGTCAGCACTGCCCTCATTTTACCCTAACGGCGTTCTAGAAAAGAAATCAACCTTGCGCCCTTTTGTGCAATCAAGGAACAAAATCTACATCACAAGTGGATTAGGCAAACATATCATTAACTTAGCTATTTACCAGCAGTACTAACCGATCTATCAGCTATAATCCATTTCACTGCATCAAGAACATTTCCAGCGATGAAGTCAGGAGTGATATTCGCCCAAGTGTGCCTGTATTCAGCCAAGGAACTTTCCCCTAACCCGGTCCTCACCAATATCTTCTTACTTCCAATAGATTGTGCTAGTACCATGTCCCAAGCGCCGGTATCACCGACCACATAACACTTGCCAAGGTCTAAATCTAAATCATTTTGTGCCGCAAACACCAGACCCGGCTCGGGTTTTCTACACGTGCAGTTATCTTGTTCGCTGTGGGGGCAGCAATAAACTGCATCTAACCTGGCTCCGTTATCTTCCACTTCATTCTTGAGAGCGGTCATTCTTTCATGGAAATAGTCATAAGTGAAGTCTCCTTTGGAGATATGGCTCTGATTTGTAATTATTATTGCGAGAAGGTTAGCTTCATTTAGGAGCTTAATTGCCAGAATAGCAAATGGATAAAAGGTGAAATTGCGAATGTCACCCAAGCCTTCACCACCAAGTGTGCCCTGAAGATCCAAAAAAACAGCCATCCGTCCATACATCACAATTTCTCCCCATGAACCACATATTTGCATAGAACAGTATAGCAATTCTTCCCATGAGTAACAAAACGCTAGAAGGTTCAATTCGCAAAGACTATTGACATTCGCAGGGTTAAATGGCCTGTTCTCCAGACGAAAACCGAGGTAAACCAAATGCAATCATACTGCGTGAAATGCCATGCCAAAAATGAGATGAAGGATTCTAAGGCTATAAAGATGAAGAATGGAAGACCAGCTGCCTAAAGGACATGCCCCACCTGTAGCACCAAGATGTTCAGGATACAAAGGAAACAGTAGCTTACTTTTCAGTATCCCTGCCGAGGTTGGGATAGGGCTTCTAGTTATTAACGTGTGAGAACCTTTTTGCCATTAGGACGTCCAGCAGAGCCGCCAAGTCTAGCATAGTGTATTACTAGTGGGTCGGGGTTCGAATCCCCGGCCCACTTTTTATTTTTCTCCAGAGAATAGTCGCAAAATTCCCTCTACTTCGAAGTGGTGGCTCTGCATCACATTTTGAAGTATGACTATTTTCCTATCTAAAAGGTTACTTTTAGGGGATTTTAATCGAAACTATGGTGAGTTATAGTTAAATATCTCCTAGTAGTGGTGTATATACACTCCCATTAGTAGAGATGAAAGGAGGTAAAAAAAGATGAAAAGGTTTATCAAGAAGTTCCGTTATGGCGAGCAGGGGTTCACGCTTATCGAACTCCTGGTGGTCATCGCCATCCTGGGCGTTCTGGCTGCCGTGGCCATACCTAACGTCGGCAAATTCCTAGGCAAAGGGCATAAAGAGGCAGCGGCAACAGAGTTGCACAATGTCCAGACGGCGGTAATGGCGGCTATGGCAGATGCCAATACGGGGACAATACCAACCCCGGGTCCTTTCGGCGACACAGACCAGGACGGGAACAACCTAACAACTATTCCACCCGGCACCCCTGGTGTTGACGTAACAGTCAGAGCTGCTAGCGCCGGCCCCCCGATTATTACCCTGATTACTGTGGGCGAATTCATTGTCGGCGGCGTCAATAAAGTTCAGGGCGACTATAGCGTTGCGGCCGACGGAACAGTTATCCAGAACCGGTACCCCGGAACCCCATAAGCGGGGGTTCAAAAGTCTAGTTCTCGACCCGAGGCGGGCTCTGCCAGGGGAAACAGGGGCTCCAGTTTAACTCAATCTGGATAGCAGGGTGAAACCCCCTCCCGTGTGCTGCCCTTGGCGTAATCGGGCTGGTGGCATCCCGCCTCTATATTAAAGGAAAGCCGAATGAAAAGCGAAAAGGGATTCTCTCTAATTGAGGTGGTGATAGCTATAGCACTCTTGGGCATAATTGCGTTTTCCTTGCTCAGTGGATTAGCTACCGGCTACCGGGCCACCCTGATTGCTGATGAGCACAGTACGGCTTGGAACTTGGCGAGAAACCAGATGGAATATGTCAAGAGACAAGATTATAGTGATAATGCCTCATATACGCTGGCACCGAACCCCGATGGTGAGGATTACTTTGGTTATTCAGCCAATATTACCGCCGAGCCTTTACATAGTACTGAGGATGGCATCCAGAAGATAACGGTCACAATTAAGCATGACAATAAAGTGGTAACGACCTTAGAAAGCTACAAGGTGGACTGATGATATTTCACCGAAGGTTAATCGACCAGAACCAAGGGGGATTTATCCTGATTGAGCTACTGTTGGCCCTAGCTCTGACCGGTCTTATCATTAGCGGCATTACGATGAGTATCTTTCAGGTGGTTAACGCCAATCGCCAGGTCTCCAGCAATATGATTGCTATCACCCAAGCCGAGAATCTTGGCTACTGGATTACTCGCGATGCCGAGATGGCCCAGAGTATTATCGCTGGTACCGAGAACCTAACCCTGGCTTGGGGGGGTTGGGAATACCAGGACGCCGGCAACACCTATGTTAACACCTACAAAGTTAGCTACATACAGGCTGGCAGTGAGATTCGGCGCCTTCAGGAAGTAACTACTTATGATTCTAGCGGCCAATCTCTAGGGACGGCTACAAGCCGGATTCTCGTTGCCAAGTACATCACTGCCATAGCTCCCGAAATGGTTGGCAGCCAGTTGGTTGCTGTCCTCATAACCGCCTCGGTGGGGGAGGTTGAGGAAGCAAGAACCTACGAAGTCACGCCGAGGGGGAACTAAATGAAGCTGTTTAGCCAAAGGGAAGGCGGGCAGGCACTTATCCTGGTCTTAATCCTGCTGCTTATGGGCGGCCTCATGCTCCCGCCAATGCTGAGTTTTGTGAGCACCGGGCTTAAGGCTGGCCAACTAATTGAGCAGAAGACGGATGAGCTATATGCCGCCGATGCTGGCGTAGAGGATGCAATATGGAACATACGTACGCCGGACGCCCCATTCTACGATGAATTGCAAGCCCTGGCTGAAAACGAGCTGTATAGCTATACCTTGACCGGCTTGGTAAACGGCGTCTCGCCGATTAACGTCACTGTTAAAAAGCTGCCCCTGCTACAGACTTTGGCCGATGATAACGAGTATAAGCTAGACCGACCCCACGAGGGCTGGGTTAGTTTTGGTGAGCCGCAAGCCACACCAAATCAAGGGGAAGGCTGGGTTGAGTATGTGTGCCATGTTTCTTTCCATTATGATGGGACGGGCAGGCGCGAGCTAAAAAGCGTAGGGGCCTTCTTTTCCCCCTTTCCCGGCGACGATGATTTAATTGAGGGTCCTTACGGCTGGGAGGAAACGGGGACCGGGGTTATAACATTTACTGACCTTGAAGCTGGTAGCCCTCAAGCCAAGATAGTTCCCGGGGGCTTTGCCTTCATCTGGAGATGGACGACCTACCCAACGTTCGATGCTCCTAAGAATAAAATAGACGGAGCTTTCGACTTTAAGTTTAAGATATATAGCCTTGACTGGGGATATACGCTTTATTTTGTTTGGAGCACCTTCAAACAGCAGGATATATCCTACGTAACTAACGCCCCCGGCCTCTGCCGATGGCTGATAGAAGCTACCGCTGGGGATACCACAGTCAGGTCGGTTGTAATTGGAGACATTGAGGGGTTAAGCATCTTAACCTGGGAAATTAACGCACCCTGAGGTGAACAACCGGTGGCTGGTTTGAGAGTAGCTGCAATAACGCGTTCCATATCTCCCGCCGCCTTAATGTCGGCACTTTTTGTCGGCCTCAACGTAGCCGACGCCTGGCTGACCACGCAACTGCTGGCTCACGGGGGCGTCGAGTCGTTCTGGTGGTCCGCGCACTACAATAGCAACATATTTGTTAAGGGACTCCTAGCTCTGCTGGTGGCCGTGGTTCTCATTCGTCTGGGCAAAGCCAGGCTGTTGAAGTGGCTCAATATAGCTATGCTGTTCGTGGTCTTATCCAACGGGATCTGTTTTCTGGGATATTTGTGTTCGTGGCTCTACTGGCAACCCAGATAGCCACCTATCCTTAGATCTCGGGTGGTCGCAGTGTGGTTTAGGTCTCATTAGGTCCCGGAATGCTACGCCATTCTCGCACAAGAGCTATAAGTGCCCTCTTTATCTCCAGATTGAGCGTTTTATCAGCTTTAATTGCCGGTATGGTATCTGTAATCACCCCTTCTTTACCTGTCACCAGATAGTCGATGGTCACACCCAGCTCTTCAGCGAGTTTAGCCAGAGTAGGTAAGGAAGGGGCACGCTTGTCCTGTTCTATAGCTGAAATGTGCTGGGGTGACATACCAATACCTTCAGCTAGTTCTTGCTGGGTAATTTTCAGGGCTTGCCTTCTCATTCTCGTCCTTTGGCCAACGGTCATTTATTCATACTCCATTTCTAGTATAGGGAATGAAGCCGCACCTTAGATGTGATATTAGTCTCAATGATGTAAAGACTAGCAACTGATAGTGTAGGAGAGCAAGGTCTCTACTAGTAGTAGATATTCCCGAACAAGGGACTAGATTCTGATTCTGGTGAGCCTGTTATTGTAAAGTAAAGGGCTCTAGGCTTTCCCCACGCTCAGGGTCTGCTTTATTATTCCCTGAGCTCTCACCGGGTATCTGCCCGGGCTTTGATTTTAGCGCTTCCAGCTTTCAAATCTAGCTCGCAATCTACTGGGGGACAAATTGCCTAACGCCTGAAGCCCTAGTGTTAATTGCACAATGCTCTTGAAAAATATTTGGAAATCTAGATGGTGCAATGCCAGCTAGCTTGACTATTTAATGACATTGCGTAGGGTGGATTAACAAAATGAGTAATTGTTGGATTTTAAAGTGTGTAATAAAACAGGCGGGATGCCACTTGACCAATTATGCATTAAATTACTAATGGTAGGGGCACCAGCACCAGACTTTATCTAATTCTCCCCTGGCAGAGCCCGCCTGTTACCTGAATGCCAAATCAAGATTTGATAATTCCCGTTATGACCTGCGAACCGCTCCCCCTATAATAAATACTCATAATTCAAAATTAGCTACTCACCTAGTTTGAGTGTCTGGCTTCCCTTAGATTAATCCCCGAAGCTTGTGGTCCAGGGCGTCTCTCAGACCGTCTCCCACCATGTCTAGGTATTTCCACCCATGTTGGAAATCTGTAATTGCCTACCGCATTCCCAGAATTTGCTCTTTATGCACCTCCCAGCCTACCACGATGTACGATACGTGGCACTTTTTCATCACCAACGTGCACTGAACTGCCACTCCAAAAACTGGTCCATTAATTTTAATAATCTATATATCAACGGACAAACCAAGAGTATGGGTTTCTAAACCCGGTTGTCTTCCTTTCCGCTGGCGATAAATTCGAATTCTAAACGGCTAAATTTGATGGACTTCTCCAGTGGCCTTGTTCTTCCAGTACCCTCGTTGCTGCAGCGGCCAGTTAAATGTGATAGCCCCGGGACGGGGACAATCATTAACACAGCAACCGCAATACCAGCATTCTTCAGGATGCAGCGTAATCGGCGGTTTGCCTTTCTGGGGATGGGGTATATAAACATCTATCTGGCAGACTTCCACGCAATGGTTGCATCCGTTGCAAATACTCTCGTTGAAGATCACCGGACTGTTCGGTGTAGAAATATTAGGAATGGCGATTACTTTTTCCTGAGACATCTTTCCCTCCAAAAACCGGTTCGTTCAAAAAGGTATAGTTTTGATTTTGAATCTATCATTTCCGCTTATATACACCGGTATAGTCTTTATTATGGGCTTCATACTGATTTTTCATGTTACCCCAGAAGGTCAGCGGCAATTTTCCGGTTTTTACTTTGCCGTTTTCTAATTTAATCGTAAGGAACTTGTTCCACGCCGGCGGGTCCAGAGTCGGGTAGTCTATCCTCTGGAAATTCAGCGGCATACTACTGGCTTTACGTGCCAGCATAGCTTGGGTGATGATTTGAGCGTAGGTTAAAAGGCTGGTGTCTTCCAGGCTGCGCATCAGCTTATGCGGGTCCAGAGCGAACAGTAAAGGCACTGATTCATCTTCGATTTTTCGCAGGGCATCGAGACCCATATTAAGAAGAGACTCGGTTTTGAATTCACTGACATAATATTGCATGGCTCTGGCAATACCGGCATGCAGCTCTTTCCACTCCATGCCGCTACTGCGCTTAACCGGGGCATAAACCCGGGCTTTCTCACGGTCGACCTGTTCACGGGATATTTTGGATTCACCAGCCTGCCGGGCATAGGTCGCTGCTTTTCGGCCGGCATACCTGCCGGTGGACGCCGCATAACTGTGGTCCTCGGGGGCAAACATCTGCGTTCCGCCGGCATACAGTCCATCGAGAGTAGTTTTCAAGTTCCAGTCGACTAACAGACCGCCACCGTAGCCGGCCTCCCGCCATTGTGGTAAACTGACGCCCTCAATCAACTTATAACTCTGGAGTAAGTCCCGGCCCGGGTCATAGCCGGCCTTGTTGAAAGTATCTATTATAATTTTTGTCGTAGATTCTTCACCCAGCATCAATTTCCATGTCGCCCTTCTCTCAACATCCGGCATGGCCGGAAAATCACCGTAGAATGGCAGCGCATATTCACCTTTAAGGACGCCTTCCCGGACAGCTTTCTCAACTCCAGGGTACGGCATCATGGCTCCCGCATCGACCCAACCCTGTATCGGATACGGTAGCACTTTACCGTTGGCATCGACGATGGGGACGTTCTCATAGCTGGCGTCACCGGCCCCGGTATACCACTTATGCTTATAGCCGGTAGCGATACCCAGGACTCCGGTGCTTTCCATCTTGGTCAGCTCAGCCCCGGCTTTCCAGGCCATGACGGTGCCATCACCGGAAATAGTCCGGGACATCATGTTGGAATATCCGCCTAATTCGGTACTTATCAGCCATATTGATCCGGCTCCGGCGGTGGCGAGGACCGTCGATTTAGATTTGAAAATCATGAATTCACCGGTGCGGTTGTTGAGGCCGGTTGCCCCGACCACCCGGGCGCCCTGGATTCCGTTCTCGGTCAGCAGGCTGGTCACCATGACACGGTCGAAGATTTTAACCCCCAAGCGCTTACATTCCTTTTTCAAGGCGGGTTTAAATGTAGTCCCCCAGACCCGTATCACCACGTTGTTCAGTTTCTGGTCCGGATTACTTGAGAAGGTTTTTTCCCCTTTTGTTTTATCCTCGGGGAGATAGCTGTGTATTCGGGTATAGCGCGGGGATATCATGAACTTGGTCTTGTCATCCCGGCCTTGAGCTCCAATGTATTCATCACCGGTGTCTCTGATTTTGCCGCCCATCTGTTCCATCTCGAGCAAGGTGTCATAATCCTCGCGGCACTGTACTTGGATTCCGATGCCGTTGCAGTACGGGTGGTCGGCCATATGCTGCGCCCACTCATCCGGGTCCACGTTGGATAAAGGATTCGCGGGAGCATCACACCAGTGATCGCATCCCGGACCTCCGGCACCGCTCCTGATAGTATCACCCTTTTCCACCAGAACCACACTTAATCCCTGCCTGGCAGCGCTGATGGCCGCCCAGCAGCCGGAGATGCCGCCTCCAATCACCAGGACATCGGTATCGATTTCCTGCTCCTTGTCGAAACGGATAGGATACGGCCAATCCGGTGCGTGACCTTGTTCCTTTAGATAATCATGCCATGTAGTCATCTTTGTCCTCCTTATAATATCTCTTTGATAAATGTATATATACGAAAGCTCGTCTCTTATATTTAAACCGGCGGTCGGGTATTCGGCGGTGGCGGGTTCTTCATCCCGATACGGAAATATTCGCCGGTATCTTTGCGTTTCCAGCCTACTCGCTGATTTAACGGATACTCGATTTTTAGCGCTTTTGTCGGGCAATCGCTGGCGCAGCAACCGCAGAACCAGCATTCATCGGGATATATGGCGATAGGTGGTTTACCTTTCTCCGGGTTGGGTACCATTACATCCAGCCGGCATACCTCGACACATGTGTTGCAGCCGGTACAAAGCTCAGGGTCAATGGATACTACCTGACCCGGGGTCATCGGATTAGGGACCATATACGCTTTATAATCCATGACAATTTACCTCCTTTTAAAGCAATTATCAACACACCGTTTAAAGCCCGTTATGTTTCCGGTAGTTTTCTTCATACGTGGGAGCATAAGGCGGTTTGAGCCAGTAGTCATTCGGCAGCTCGCCCAACTTAATATTGCCATTATCGAGCTTTATAGTAAGGAGCTTGTTCCACTCCGGCGGGTCTACCTCCGGGTAGTCTAACCGGTTGAAGCTCAACTCCCGGCTGCTTGCCTTACGGGCCAGGGATGCCTGCATGGTTATTTCTCCCACGGTAATGCGCGTCAGGCATTCCAGGGTACGCGCCAGCTCATGTGGATTCCGGACGTAGACCGACGAAGCTTCGCTCTCTTTGATGCTGTTGAGCCATGTCAGTCCCATCTTCAAAGTTTCCTCGTTCAAATACTCGCCGACGTAGTCCTGCATAATTCGCGCCAGCCCGCCCCTGAGCTCTTTCCATCCGATACCGCCCTCGCCCTGTTGCAGGGGTGAGTAAACACGGGTTTTTTCCGCGTCTACCTGCTGCCTATCAATAACAGACTTTTTTACCGTTTGCGAGTACCGGGCTGCCTTTCTGCCGGCATACCGGCCGGTAACGGCTGAGGACGCATGGTCGGCGCAGCAATATGCCTGGCAACCGGCTACATACAGGCCGTCAAGGCTGGCCTTAAGGTCCCAGTCGAATAATAGCCCGCCCCCGTGCACCCGCTCCCGCCACTGGCGTGCCCCAAAAGCCGCCCACCAGGCGGCGTAAGTGTATTTATCAGGAGGCATGACAATCACCTGCAGCATATCCTTATCAGGGTCAAACCCGGCTCTTTGATAGTTATCATAGATGATACGGCACTTGCCCTCGTGAGGTATCATGAGTCCCCATATTGCCCGGCGCTCGTAATCGGGCATACCGGGCAAATCGGCATAAAGCGGCAGGACATACTCGCCCTTCATGATGCGCTCGGGCAGGTCCGGGATAAGGCTGGGGCCCCAGACTTCAGGAGAACCGCTGTAGCGACCGTAATAGAAGTACTTTTGCCCGGGTGCGGGGAGATATCGTTCCTCTACCGTTTTCAGAATTTTCCCGTCCCGGTCGACCCAGGGAATCTCCTTGCCGTTGGCATCGACAATTTTACAGGCATACCATGTATTGTGAGCGTTGCCAACACCATATTGCGGATAACCAAAACCGCCGCTGGTATAACCGGCTCCACCCCTTTCCATCAAAGCTAACTCAGCCCCGGCCCGCCAAGCCATAGCAGTACCTTCGCCGGAGTTATTGGGGTCCATAAATAAAGCCGCACCGCCTTTCAATTCCGTGGAGAATATCCAGAGTCCTGACGGCTGGCCAGCGGAGAGCACGGTAGCCTTTGACCTGAAGATATAGAATTCGCCGGTGCGAACGTTTAATCCGGTAGCGCCGATGACCCTGGCCCCCTGTTTACCCCCTTCGGTCAGGAGGCTGGTTGCCATAATGCGGTCGTAGATTTTTACGCCCAGCCGCTGGCACTCATTGTACATGGCGACCTTGATGTCCGCCCCGCCATTGACCCGTATACAATAGTTGTTTACATAGTCATAGGCAAACATCAGCTTGGTCTTTTCGTCTCTAAACGGTGCCCCTTTGAACTCATCATCCACATCTCTAACCTTCACCCCCATCTTCTCTATATCAAGAAGGGTGTCATAGCTTTCTTTACAGAGAATGTAACAGGCCATGCCGTTGCCGAATTCACCATAATCATAATCGCCGAATGCTTTCATCACCTCTATCATCTCTTCGGGTGTGACCTTGGAGCAGGGGTTGGTGCAGGCGAGGTGCCAGTGGTCGACTCCGGCACCGCCGGAGCCGCTTCTTACCACCGCGCCCTTATCAACCACAACGACCTTAGCTCCCTTCCTGGCAGCATTGATAGCCGCGTGGCAGCCAGCTATACCACCACCGACGACGAGGACATCAGCTTCGACTTCATTCTCTTTGCCGTAATTTACCGGATACGGCCATTTCATCGCCCGATTATAAATAGCTTCAACCACCTCAATATTCTCCTTTTTTCGAATGATTTTACTCAAACATTAACCATTTTCATTCGTTAACTTCTATCGACTATTGCAATGTTTTATCTCTGCCGGTAAACGCCGTACTCTTTGGCAGCTTCCATGATGGCGCGCAGGTTGTCCGGGTTTCCCTTGTCTATACCTGCCCCGCCGGCGAGTATATAGCCGCCGTCTCTTCCGGCCACCTCGATAAGCTTACGGCATTGTTCCTTGACATCCCGGGGCGTGCCGGTGCAGAGAACTGAAGAGGATATATTGCCGGCGATACAGGCGATATCTCCCATGACTTCTTTAGCCCTGGCCATGTCCATCTGCTCAAACCACCATATTGTCGCCCCCCGGGGCAGGTCTTTAATGATATCAAGACGGTTCATATAGCTGCCTTCGGCAAACAATAAGGGCACAATACCTTCGTCAATCAGACCCAGGAGTACCTTTTTCAGGGACGGCCAGTAGAAGGTCTCAAACTGCTTTTCCGACATAAAAGTATCGTTGCCTTTGTGCAACGCGAAACCGGATATCGGAATTCCGGATTTATTGGCTGCCTCTATACCCGCCTCTAATGTAATAGGTATAATCCTTTCCATGGCTTCCAGCAGTTTATCCGGCCGGCGGAACATATCCGTCAATATCCCTTTCGTTCCCCTCAGCTTATCGCCAAGGATATCGAAAGGCGCTTCGGCCCCGCCGCCCATGAAATAAGGAATTCCCAGCGCTATTCTTTCTTTTTCACACTCTTCAACCACCTTAAGCCATTCGGCGATATCTTTACCGACCTCTGCAAGAATCTTGAAGGCAGTCTGGACGTCCTGCCTGCCGAACGGCGTGAAATAATTCATCGGCATTCCCCACATCACCGTGAGTTGATTCAGCTCCCGGAACGGTTCCAGAGCGCTTAATATACTCGGCATGAACTTTCGCATCATAAAATCGGAGGGGTCTTTGATTAAGGCATCGTAATCCTCCGCTTTCATACGCTCGTCTTCAAAAAATTGATATGACTGTGTGTCGGGAGATAGCCCGTGACCGGGCCATTTAAACAGTTTATAGTCGAGTTTTTCGAATACCGTGCCCGGGAAGACAATGCCGGGGCCGGAATACGTATCCATTTCAAAATCGTGGAGAAATTTCAGCCAGGCGCGGCGGAGCTCTCGATAGTCATACATGACTGCTTGAAGGGTGGTACCGGCATAATAGACAGGGAAAAAACCTACAGGGAGAACGACTGGCACTCTATCAGGCTCCTCCAGTTTAATGGCGGTGATAAAACGATTTACTTTCTCCTTGTATGCTTTTTCAGCCTCAGGAGTGGGGAAGCGTACATCCGATGGAGAAAGCCACCTTTTAAATCTCACATCACGTTTTTCTGAGGGAGTCATATCCTCCCATTTTTTATCCACAGTCATAAACCCCCTTTGGTGGAATGCGGTACGCATATATTAACTGGTGGAATATACCACTTACCCGGATGGCGGCCTGGTGTTGGGGGGCGGCGGGTTCTTCATGCCCAGCCGGAATAGCTCGCCGGTATCCTTACGTTTCCAGTTGACCGATATTCTCTGGCTGGTAGGATGGAACATTCTGATGGCTCCCGGATTGGGACATTCCTCGACGCAGCCACCACAGTACCAGCATTCTTCAGGGTAAAGGACTACCGGTGGTTTCTTCTTTTCAGGATTGGGCATCATTACATCGGTTGGGCATACATCCACACAGAGATTACAGCCGATGCATATATCAGGATTGAAATCTACAGCCTTATTAGGCGTCGGTGGATTTGGCACCATATATACTTTCTCAGTCATTTGCTACGTCCCCTTTCGTAATGCTGAATTCCGGTAAATACAGATAGTCCGGTTAAAGACCGTTATGAAGTTTATAGTTCTCCTCATATTTTGATGCGTATGGTGGCCTGAGATGATAGTCTAACGGCAATTCCCTGACCTTAACCTTACCATCCTCCAGTTTAATAGGAAGTAACTTGTGCCATTCGGCTGGATCCACCTGGGGATAATCAAGCCGATAGAAGTCCATAAAAGCACTGCTTGCCTTGCGCGACAGGGAGGCCTGTATAACCAGCTCACCTGTCTTGATAAGAGAAAAACATTCCAGCAGCCTTCCCAGTTCATGGGGATTGGAGGCATAGGCTGACGCCAGCTCGGTCTCGTTAAGCTCTTTAAGAAGTCTGAGGCCTAGATTAAGGGTATTTTCGTGTTTATGCTTGCCGCAGTAGTCCTGCATAACCTTGGCGATGGCATAATTCGCCTCTTTCCACCCGATACCGTTCTTGTTTTGCTTTAGCGGAGCATAGACCTGGGCTTTTTCAACCTCAATCTGCTTCCGGTCGGCAACCGGTTCAGGCGCTGTCCTGATATAAGCTGCCGCCTTCCTGCCGGTATACCTGCCAGTGATGTGGGCGCTATTATGGCATCCGACGCCAAAAATGGGGGAATTGCCCAGGGATGAACCACCGGCAGCATAAAGTCCCTCAAGCGAAGTTCTCAGGTCCCAGTCTACCAGGAGGCCACCGCCATCCAGCACCCGGAGATTGGGGTCGGAAATACCACTCCAGAAATTGGACATTTTATATCCTTCAAGAAGCATTACCGGTGCCTGAAGCATGTCTTTATCCGGGTTAAACCCGGCCTGGGTCTGCATTTCGTATACCGGTACGCGGGTCTTGCCCTCATTACCCACCATCATACCGAAGATGACTCTACGCTCCAGTTCAGGCAGGCGGGTAAGGTCCGCGTATAGCGGCAGGACAAATTCCCCTTTGAGTATGCGTTCAGAGAGGTCTGGAGTGAGGTCGTTGGTACGGAATTCATCCTGGTAGGTTGAAATCCCGACGCCAGCTCCCAGCATGAATTTTTGACCCTTGGTCGGCAGAAACCGACCTTTTTGAGTTTTTATCTCTCTACCGAAGACGTCAACCCAGGGTATTTCCTTGCCGTTAGCGTCAACTATCGGCGTGCCGTACCAGGTATTGTTGGCATTGGCCATGCTGTAAGGCGCGTAGCCAAAGCTGGCCCGGCCTGCCGCGGTCTGTTCCATCATCACGAATTCCGCGCCGGCTTTCCAGGCAATCGCATTCCCGTTGCTGCAGCAGTTGAGATCAATCATGGTCCCTGCCCCGAAATATTCCGGGCCGAACGCCCAGAGGCGGTTGCCGCCACCCGTGGAGAGGATAGTTGCCTTCGCCCGGAAAATATAAAACTCACCTGTGCGTGTGTTTACCCCGGTTGCTCCAATAACCCGGGTCCCCTGCTTACCTCCCTCAGTAAGCAGGCTGGTAACCATTATCCTGTCATAGGTTTTTACGCCAAGCCGTTTCATTTCATTGTGAAGGCAGACTTTAATATTATAACCCCAGACACGTATAATGTGCCGGCTCTTATAGTCATAGGCAAACATCAACTTTGTTTTTTCATCCCGGAAATCAGCACCTCTGAATTCATCATTAACGTCTCTTATCTGGACACCCATCTTCTCTAAATCAAGAAGTGTGTCCCAGCTTTCTGTGGTCTCAATATACCGGGCCGGGCCGCAGGTATAACCGCCGGCACAATCGATTATTGCCTGGGTGTACTCCATAGGTGTAACCCCGGAGCAGGGATTGGTGCAGGCAGCATGCCAGTGGTCGACCCCGGCGCCACCGGAGCCGCTTCTCTTGGTCATACCCCTTTCCGCGACGACGACGCTGGCCCCGCGTCTGGCAGCGCTTATCGCAGCGTGGCACCCGGCAATGCCGCCGCCGATGACGAGAATATCTGAGACAATCTCAGTTTCTTCACCATAGCGTATGGGGTAGGGCCACTCGGGTACAGACGCGTTCCTCTGAATATATTCATACCAGGTAGCCATATATTTTTTCTCCTTTCTAAGAACTAAAACTCGGATTTCATCTTTTAAAAATACCGTTTGATAAAATTACAGCACCTTTTTACTTATTCTGATGACCGTTGTTCTTAAGTAGCGTGTAAATATGATTTTTCACATTACAATAATCCTCTGAGCCTAGGGTCGAGAGCGTCTCTAAGGCCGTCTCCTACCATATTAAAGGCAAAGACCACCAGCATGATAGCCAGTCCCGGTGCAAAGGATAGTACTGGGTTTTCCTGTAAATACTTATAGCCGTCATTAACCATGGCACCCCAGGCCGCCCCGGGGGGCTCAATACCGATGCCAAGAAAGCTAAGGCCGGCCTCGGCGAGAATAAGGGAGCCCAGCATCATGGTCATTAAAACGATAATCGGCGGGAAGGCATTCGGCAGGATATGCTTCATCATAATGCGCAAGTGGCTTGAGCCCATAGACCTTTGGGCCAGGATATAATCATTTTCCTTGATGCTGAGGGCCAGGCCATGTGTGACTCTAGTATAGGGAGGTATCGTGGCGATACTTAACGCTATAATAACATTATGGATACCACCGCCGAGCAAACCGGCAACGATAAGTGCCAGAACAATCATCGGAAAAGGCATAAGTGTGTCTATAGCCCTCATGATAATGATATCGGTGATACCACCAAAATATCCGGCCATAATTCCAGCCAGAATACCTATTACCGAAGCTATCCCGACGGAGATAAAACCTACCGCCAGTGCTGTCCTGGAGCCATAGATGAGACGGCTCAGCGTGTCTCTGCCGAAGATGTCAGTACCGAGAAGATGTTCCTTGCTCAGTTGTTGCAGGGAGCTTGACATATCGGGTTTATAAGGGTCAAAGGGTGCCAGCCAGTTGGCAAAGATAGCTGTCAACACCAGCGCTACTAATATAACCATCCCGAACAAGACTATCTTACGCGAAAAAAATACCCTGCGAAAGCGGTGCCACTCGCTGAGACGGGGCGGGGCCTCTAAAAAACCTGTAATAGTAGCATTATCTTTCGCCACAGTCTATGTTCTCCTAGCCATAGCGTATCCTGGGGTCAAGCCACCCGTAAGATATATCGACAATCAGATTTATAAGTAAAACCGCGATGGCGATTATAAGAGTAATCCCTTGCACAACCAGATAATCATGGTTGAAGATGCTGGCAACAAGCAACCTGCCAATACCCGGAATAGCGAATACGGTCTCAACAAGCACCGAACCACCGAAGATAAAGCTGACACCCATGCCAATCAAGGTAATAACCGGGATGAGGCTATTTTTCATGGCATGCTTGAATATTACAACACGTTCTCTTAAGCCCTTGGCCCAGGCGGTGCGAATATAGTCCTGCCGGATAACTTCAAGCATGCTTGACCTCATCTGGCGGGCGTTTGAAGCCACACCGAAAATAGATTCGCAGATAACAGGCATGATGAGTTGTTTTGTGCTCAGCCCGAAATCAACAAACGGCGAGGTAAAGCCGGCAATAGGAAGTAAATTAAGCTTTAAGCCAAAAACATATATCATTAATATACCCAGCCAGAAAACAGGGATAGTTACGCCAATATATGTCAGAGGAGTAACGACATTGTCAACCCATTTGCCCCGCCTTACGGCAGCGAGCATTCCCGAAGTGATGCCTACAATGATAGTTACTATCAGAGCCAGAATACCGAGGTAAGCGGTTACCGGGAAACGCTCCCGCATCAGTTTAACCACGCTCAGGCGGTAAAAAAACGAGTCTCCCAGGTCCCCCCGAAAGACACCCGAGAGCCACTTAGCATATTGCACTGGCAGTGGCTTGTCCAGACCATACTCATGACGGAGTTGCTCAATCACCTGCGGGGGCATGTCCTGCAACCTCTGGCTCTTCTGGGCCATGTAAATCAACAGCGGGTCACCCGGCAATAGCCGCATGGCAAAAAATATCAATAAGGTCACCAGGACAAGAACGACCAAGCCATGTAATAGCCTGCGAATAATAAATGCCGTCATGTAAAGCCTCGCGCCGCACAGCTATATCTTTTCAATCAGGCAACAGGGCAGATAAAGTTCAAGCTCCAACAATCTTCTAATATAGCCAAATAGCTTAGCTATATGTAGACGAATCACGGCCTTCTTTTATAGCTGGGTGATTCACTCTCAACTGAAGATATGAGTCGCGGTGAATCACCCAGCTTGTTATTCAGGTTACTTGTTACTTCTTTATCCAGGTCTTATATAGATTCCATACCACGTAGTGTGCTGTCATACTATCGTCGTTAACGTTTGGTAGCATCACACTCGCCCATGGAGTTCTTATGAGTGGCACCACCAGAGCATCTTCAGATGCCTGTTTTACCGCATCCTTGGTCACAGCCGTCAACGCTGCCGGGTCGAAAGTCTTGTATATCTTATCACATAGTGCGAGGAACTCGGGCGACTTGGCTCCATTAATGCTGACTATACCCGTCATTGGTGTCGGGCCGAAGTGCCGTAGCAAACCTGTAGCAAAGGGCAGGTCGATGCCCGTCCGGCCTATCGCCAGGTCAGCAAAGCCTTGCCCTCCGAAGAACGCCGACATGAACTCAGAATTGTACCTGGCAAAATCGGCTAAATCAACCTTGGCATCGAGACCCACCGCAATCAGATTAGCCTGAACAGCGGTGGCGTAGTCTTGGCCCATTGCATCGCAGAGTATTTTAACTGTAAAGCCATTGGGGTAACCCGCTTCAGCCAGTAACTGCTTGGCCTTTTCCGGATTATACGGTCGGGGGTCATAACCCTCGTTGTAACCCGTACTACCCTGAGGGGCAATCTGAGTAAGGGCTTCATATTTGCCGAAACCTAGCGCCTTGGCCATTCCCGGCCGGTCGATGGCGTACTCTAATGCCTCGCGTACCTTCTTATTAGTGAACTTTGAGTCAGGATTAGCGGAATTAGCAAAGAGCCCCCAGAAGAAACCGGTTACTGCCCAGTTTACTTTTAAGCCCTTTTTCTCTAAATCCGCCGCGAATTTTACGGGTACGTCAAACCACAAGTCCGCCTGTCCCGCCTCCATCATGGCTGAGGCCGAGACCGGGTCAGGAATGACACGGAAGTTAATTCCATCCAGGTAAGGAGCGCCCTTACGCCAGTAGTCGTTAAATTTCTGGTAATTGTAATAATTATCCAGGGAATAATCGGCAAGTGTGAAGGGACCTACACCTACCGGGTGTGTCTTAGCCCAGTCTAATCCGTTAACTTCAAGTGCCGTCGGTGAGTACATGGCGGTCCAACCGTAGTTGATAACGGACAGACTGGTTAATTCGGTGAGATTCATTCTGAGAGTGTAATCATCGACAACATCTATCGATTTTATCTTTTCCGGCTCTGTCATGCGTTTTATATCTATTAAATACTGCATGTTCCACTGGGCTGCCTTAGCATTAAAGGCTGTCCCATCGGAGAACTTAACGCCCTTCACCAGGTGGAAAGTGAGGGTGTTGGCGGCCGGGTTGGTATCCCAAGACTCAGCCAGTTCGGGAACAATATTCCCTTTATCATCCCAGTTTACGAGTCTTTCCGTAATATCCTGTCCTTGTTCGATGTTGCCGTCATCCGGTGGGTAGCCCACATTCGTGGCACCATAATTCCTGATCATCCTCAGGGTACCACCTGACTGGGGTCCTCCGGTAGAAGGTGCGGGGGTAGGTGCTGGAGCAGGAGCGGGTGCAGGGGCAGGTGTTGGAGCGGGTGCAGGAGTGGGAGTCGGAGCGGGAGCAGGAGCGGGGGTGGGAGTGGGGGTAGTTGTTTTCTCAGCACAACCAGCTAAGATTGGGATAGCTAGTAACACTATTGCCAAGATGATAAGTAGCTTTTTCACGTCGGCATCTCCTCTTAATATATTTAGTAATATTATTATCTTTACGTTCGCTATTGTTGAAAATAAGAGACAAACATGCTTTTTAAGGATAGGTTGCCACTAATCAACAAAAACGAACGCTATTTTTTATACTTAATATTAAAGATTAGGCTAAGGTCAATTCATGTTCTCATACCCGATAGTGATTGTCAATTTCGATTGTTGAATATAGAATTCAGCTTCGTTTGAAGTAGATAACCGAATAGAATAAGCTAGCAATTTGAAGCTGAAAGAGTTCTTTCCAGCTGCACAGGTCTTTAACCGATTAGAAAAAGAGGCTGATGTGAATAGCGCTATTGCCGAATCATTAACAACTTTGACAATAATGATATAATTTAAGCGTAAAACGGATCTGGCGGTGGTCATGAAACTAACAAACTCAAATCGAGACCTGGAGGTATTATATTTTCGCACGTTCCATATTATTGAAGCTGCTTTTAAAAAGGAGCTACGTAATAAACGTATTCCGCCGGAAATCGGGGCTATGCTGGCTGAAATTTACCGGCTAAAAAACCCTAGGCCTATAGAACTGTCCAGAAGTTCCAGAAGAAAACCGCAAACCATTACAGCTATAATAAATAGAATGGAAATGCAAGGTTTAGTAAAAAGGGTCAGAAACGAAAGAAAAACGAATACATACAGAATACGTTTAACCGGAAAGGGGTTGTTGGCTTATCAAAAAGTACTAGAAATCGACATTTTCCCCCGGATAATTCAAACACTATCTGAAGAGAAACGTGAACAGTTCAGAGAGTGCCTTGAAGAACTAAACGATAGAGCTAATAAATCCTTGAAATAAATTTCTATTTTCTTTAAGACATAGAGAGCATCGATACTACACCCGCACGAGGTATGAAACATTATTTGGAATTTTGTTGAACGATAGCTAGATTGCACAAATGTCAGTTTTGTGCAGCGAGTCCGTAGCTATGATGCAGATTGTAGCGAAACGCCACTTTCTTGCCTGTCCACATTAACTTCGAGCACTTCAAAGGAGACAATCGATTTCACTCATGAGACTGCCTCTTTCACAGTC
>Ga0315282_10005507_pt1 | contig 21533 bp, 17 predicted proteins | sample YL17G07_20_MG_FD_203693 | JGI IMG/M metagenome (GOLD analysis project Ga0315282, IMG submission 203693) | Sediment microbial communities from Yellowstone Lake, YNP, Wyoming, USA - YL17G07_20 | ecosystem: Environmental > Aquatic > Freshwater > Lake > Sediment | place: USA: Wyoming | collected... | reverse complement strand
TATGTTGCCGCCCGTCCGGCTACCAGGGAGGATGTCGCCCGCCTGATTAAGGAGCTCCAGTCGCAGATGAAGACCGCCTCAAGAAACCTGGAGTTTGAGAAGGCAGCCTTGCTCCGCGACCGTATCATTGAGCTGAGAAAAGAGTTTGATTATGTAGAGATAGGGAGATGAGCGAAGATAAGGTAGAAACCAGGCAGGAGCACCGGGAAAAGAAACTAAAAAAGAGGCGGGAGCGCATGTCCCAGCACGGCAAAAACCTGGCAAAGATTTATATGGATGCCATTATGAAGAGGTTGAAGGGGAAGTAATCAATTGAATTTTATAGACAATCCATAACTTATGTTATATGCTATTATTAAAAACGCGCATTATCCTGTTGGGGGGCTAATATGAGAAGGATGGAGATTGTAGAAGCCGGCAAAAAGGTTCTTAACGCTATTCACGAGAGCCTCATCTACGAAGCCTTTGAGAAAACTCTACGCGAAGGGCCACCTGAGGGAGAGGTTTTTAACGCCTATTTAATGTCCCGGTTGCATGAGTATTCCCTTCTGGCTAAAGACTATGGACCTGTTGAGAAACAAATAGCTGACATTCTTCATTTGAGTAGTATAACTAATGCCGAAAAATGGCCGGAGGTTGTTTATACCAGGGAGGGCAGGCCGGGAACTATTTACGTATGGAATAGGTATTTATATTTTGCCGTAAACTATCTCCCGTTGTTTCTGGAATTAATGAAGCCTGATTATTTAGCGGTTACGCAAAAAGGCGCGGAGGAACTCTCAGATGAATATAAGGGGAAAGCACTACTGACTACAATCCTTATTGAGGATAGTAAACATCCCCCCACCACCGACCGCATCGTAGACCTTCTATCCAGTGTATCCTCGCTGTACGACACCTCCTCTATGCTCCTTAAACACCCTACTGTTCATCTGACTATGATTGGCTGTGATGCCGGTAGTGAAAAGGTGTTTGAGTTCCTTGGCGCAGCGAAGGTCATGGAAATGGTCAAGGGGATTCTTCTTTCCCTCTGGGATAGGATTATGTTCTTCCGCGAACGCCAGATTGCACAAAGGGTTGAACTGGTGGCAAAATCCCTACCGGCTATCAATGAGATTTGGGCCATGGAAAATGAAAATAAAATCGGGCATGAAGAAGCCGAGTTGCTTCGTATAAAACTGGTTGATTCTGTCCAGAAGTTTATTACCTGCGGGGCGGTTATACCGGAAATGCTGGAAAGAAGTACCTTTGACCCCCGCGAGCTTATGATGCCGGAACCCAAGCTTCTTGAAGAGGGCAGGACTGAGAATAACATGACCCCACCACCCTAAAGCTCCTCCCTCCTTTTATACCCTTCCTCCTCAAGCTGCTCCATGAGGCGAGCCGCCCACCGCATTGACAAGTAGTTGTATAATAGCGGTAAAAGTAACTATTTAGCGAAAGGAGACAAAGATGGCAGCAGTTCCAAAGAAGTTGAAGTTCCTGCTATTCGGAATGGGTGCTAAGTGGCATGCGCAGGTGGCAATGGTTTTGGAGTTTCTGGGCTTAGCCTGCTTGATAGTGGGAATAATAAGCGGCGCTATGGATAAAGCGCTTGGCCTGTGGTCAACCGAGTGGTTCTTATTAGCGATTGCCATTTGGATATGGGGCCTGTGGGCATGGCTCTGCGCCTATACCGCGGCCAAGGAGGGATAGACTAGCCTATCTCTCTTCCCTTTTTATGCCTTCTTCCTCAAGCTGCTCCATGAGGCGGGCCGCCCGGGGGTAGCCAATATGTAACTTTCGCTGCAGGAAAGAGGTGGAGATATACCGGTGCTCCTTTGCCAGCTGCTTGGCGGCGTCCAGAAGCGGGTCTTCGGGGAAGCCCCCCCTGGCACCGGCTGGGGGTAGGGCAAGCTCCTCAACCCCGGGCATTGCCGCTTCTTCCCGGCGCTGGCTACTCCAGAAGTAGACCAACCTCTCTCTTTCAGCGTCAGAGACGTAGCAACCCTGCAGGCGCTTGGGCTTAGCCGCCTCAGTCGGCATGAAGAGCATATCCCCCCGCCCCAGCAATTTTTCGGCACCCCCCATGTCAAGGATGGTGCGTGAATCAACCTGGGAGGTTACGGCGAAGCTGATGCGGGTGGGGAAGTTAGCCTTAATCAGCCCGGTGACCACATCCACCGATGGGCGCTGGGTAGCCACGACAAGGTGAATGCCAGTAGCCCGGGCAAGCTGGGCTAAGCGGCACAAGGTATGTTCCACTTCGTCAAAGCCGGCCATCATTAAATCGGCAAGCTCGTCAATAATAAGCACCAGGTAGGGGAGCTTTTCATCCCCCTCCCGGTTCTTGTTGTAACCCTCAATGTTACGGGCACCGGCGGTAGCCAGTGTCTGATAGCGCTTGTCCATTTCCTGGTTGAGCCAGCGCAGTATGCCTAGGGCTTTCTGGGTATCGACTATAACCGGGGTCGCCAGGTGGGGTATGCCGTTGAAAACGGTCAGCTCCACCCGCTTGGGGTCAATCATAATAAACTTAACATCATTGGGCGTGTTATGTACCATGAGGCAGCAGATAGTGGAGTTCAGGCAAACGGTCTTGCCACTCCCCGTTGCCCCGGCGATAAGCAGGTGGGGCATTCGGGACAGGTCAGCCGCCGTCGCCTCGCCCCCGGCACCTTTGCCCAGTGCCAGCGTCAGCTTAGACCTTGACTTTAGTTTCTGGAAGACGCTGGTTTCTATCACCCCGCGCAGGCTGACCAGGCCTAAGACGGTATTGGGCACTTCAATCCCCACCATTGATTTACCCGGGACCGGGGCTTCAATCCTGATGCTGGGTGCCGCCAGAGCCAGAGCCAGGTCATTGGCTAGAGAGGTGATTTTCTCCACCTTGACCCTGGTCTTAGACACCTCCTCCAGCCTTATCTTGATATTTCCATCCTTGTCCCTATCCCTTACCTCCCTCCTCTTCCTGTCCCAGCCCGGCTCAACGCCAAACTGGGTAACCGTTGGTCCGGCATTTATCTGCACCACCTTAGCCTCAACGCCGTAGCTGGATAAGGCCTCTTCAATCAGCCTGGCTCTCTGCATGTTATCCGCCTGGCCGAACTCAACCTCGGGGGTGGTATCCAGAATATCAATCGGCGGCAAGCGCCAGCCGTCAACGGTAACCAGCGACGGCGATTCGCCATATTTCTTCCACACCTCCTGGGCTACCTGCTTGAGTTCCTGCAGGGCCGCGGCAGGGGTAAGCACCGGCGGCGAAGCCTCCTTGGCCGGCGGTTGCGGAGTTATAGTTACTTGAGGTGATATTGGCTCTTCTGCAGTCGGTTCAATATAAGTAACCGGTCTGGGGGCAGGGCGCTTTCTGAGCTGCTTGCCTGTCCAGGAGAAGAATTTAACCAGAAGGCGCAGGCAAAGTCCGGGGGCAACGAAAAAAAAGCCTATAACCGCCAGCCCAAAAAGCCGAAGACCGCCAAGGAAATCGAGACTGCCAATAATACCCTGACCGAAGCTACCGCCAAGCTGGAAGAAGGCCATTATCCCCCACGCCGCCAGGGTAAAGGCAAAACTGCCAAGCCACTGGTTCCAGTGGTAGATAGAGGCTAGTATTTTGCGCCGCCAAATCACCACCACCAGGGTGATAAAAGTAGCGATGAGAAAGAGGAACCCCCAGCCAAAGAGGGCAAAGGTCTCATTTGCCAGTAAGTTAATATTCGGCCACTGCCAATAAAGCAGGCCGATGATGATGACAATAAGGATGAGACGGCGCACCGGGGGCAGCGCTATGAAGTGGAAGAACTCCCTCCACCCTGACTCTCCCTTCGGCTTAGTAGTCTTCTTCTTTTTAGCCATATAGCCCTATACCTTCACCATAACCGGAAGAATCATGGGACGGCGCTTGGTCTGGTCATAGTAGAACTTATTCAATATGTCCCTGACCTTCCTATGGATAAAGCCCCAGTCGGCGGGGCGGACACCGCTATGGTCTAAGGCTCGAGCCACCAGGTCGCGGCTCTTATCTATCATGTCCTTATTCTCCCCCGGCTCAACAAAGCCCCGTGATATAATATCGGGGCGCCCCACCAGTTTGCCGGTTTGCTGATTAACGGTGATAATCACCATCACTACACCGTCCCGGGAGAGCATCCTGCGGTCGCGGAGGACAACACTGCCAATATCACCTACGCTCAGACCGTCAACATAGACATTGCCCGAGCTGACCTTGCCTGTTTTCCTCCCCGCCTGCGGGCTGAGCTCAAGGGCATCGCCGTCTTCCAGCACGAAGATATTCTTCTCCGGCATACCCAGAGACTGGGCTAACTTGGCGTGCAGGCTCAGGTGGCGGTACTCGCCGTGGATAGGTATAAAGAACCTTGGCTTGACCAGGTTTAGCAGTAATTTTAGCTCTTCCTGGCTACCATGCCCGTGGACATGAACCGGCGCCACCTTGTCATAGAGGACCTGGGCCCCCTGCTTGAAAAGGTTATCCACTGTCCGGTTGATTAGCGCTTCGTTGCCCGGGACCGGGGTTGCTGAGAGGACTACGGTATCGCCGCGGATGATGTGAACCTCGCGGTGGTCACGGTTGGCGATTCTAACCAGGGCTGAGGTTGGTTCCCCCTGGCTTCCGGTGGTGATAAGGACAACCCGATTGTGCGGCATGCTCTTAAGTTCGTCAATACGCCCCAGTATGCCATCGGGAGCCCTTAGATAGCCAAGCTCAAGGGTCATGCGCACTATATCGGTCATACTACGCCCGATAATAAAGACGCGGCGCTGGTATTTGGCTGCGGAATCAATGACCTGCTGGATGCGGGACACCAGCGAGGAGAAGGTAGTCACAATCACCCTCCCCGGTGCCTCGGCCATGACCCGGTCCAACGTCTCGCCGACCACCCTCTCTGAGGGAGTATAGCCGGGGAGCTCAGCATAGGTGGAGTCGGAGAGCAGGAGCAACACCCCCTGTGCCCCGAGCTGAGCTAAGCGGGAGAGGTTAGTTGGCTTACCATCAACCGGGGTATAATCAAGCTTGAAATCCCCGCTGTGAATAATAGTACCGAGTGGGGTGTATATGATTAGACCGGCGGCGTCGGGTATGCTGTGGCAAACCGGGAAGAATTCAACCCTGAACTTTCCCAGCGTGACCTGACCGCCGAAGGATACGACCTTTAGCTTAGCCCCTGAGAGTGCCTTTCTTTCCTTAAGCTTTACCGAGATAAGCCCATTGGTAAGCTTTGTGGAATAGACCGGCACGTTAAGCTGGGGCAGGAGGTAGGGCAAGGCGCCAATATGGTCCTCATGGCCATGGGTGATGACGATGCCCCTTATCTTCTCCCGCTTCTCCAGCAAATAGCTGATATCAGGGATTACCAGGTCAATGCCCAGCATCTCCTCCCCGGGAAACATGAGCCCGGCATCAATGATGATGATGTCGTTTTCATATTCCATCACCATCATATTCTTGCCAATCTCACTCAATCCCCCGAGGGGTATTATTTTTAGTTTTGATTTAAACATAATTTTTTCACCTAGAACATAGTTAGCTGTTGTGGTTGTTTCTCCTCTTCTTTAATAGTTTCTGCCTCGGCAAGCAGTGAGGGGATTTTAAGCATATCCTCTTCTATATCACGGTGCAGGCTCTGCTGGTGAAGAGCCGCCGCCGGGTGATACATGGCGTAGTAGATAGTATCACCATGCTTCTGAGCGGTGCCGTGAATCTTGCTTATGCTCTTGCCGGGGAAGAACATCGCCATGGAGTAACGCCCCAGGGTTACAATCATCTTGGGGTGGATTATTTCAATCTGGCGTTCCAGCCACTGGCGGCAGTTCTGGATTTCCGTAGGTAGAGGGTCGCGGTTTGATGTGGGGCGGCACTTAATCACATTGGCGATATAGACCTGTTCCCGCCTCAGGCTGATGGAAGCCAGTAATTCATCCAGGAATTTTCCCGCCGGTCCGACAAAAGGTCGTCCCAGCTGGTCTTCATGCCATCCCGGTGCCTCCCCGATAAACATTATCCTGGCGTCCTCCGCCCCCTCACCGGGCACCACCTTATTCCGATATTTGGCTATCTCGCACTGCTGACAAAGCGCAATCTCTTCATAAAGCTCACTCAGAGCTGACATAATAGCTTGCCTTTTGATTATGATAACATTTTAAGGGGTTACTTAGCAACCTTGTTGACACTAAAAGAGCACAGTTGTAGACTTGAGCGTAAGGAGAAAGATGGACTTCCTGGAAAAAACTGACCCGGAGATTAGCCGTGCCCTCTCTCTGGAGGCAAAGCGGCAAAAAGAGACAATAAACCTCATCGCCTCGGAGAACTATGCCAGCAGGGCGGTGCTTGAGGCGGAGGGCTCGTTTCTGATTAACAAGTATGCTGAGGGTTATCCCTCGCATCGCTACTACGGCGGCTGCGAGAATATGGACATAGTGGAAGAGCTGGCTATCCGGCGGGCAAAGGAGCTGTTCCACGCCGAGCACGCCAATGTCCAGCCCCACAGCGGGGCTCAGGCTAATATGGCAGCCTACTTTGCTCTGCTGGAGTATGGTGACACCGTCATGGGCATGAGCCTGACTCACGGTGGTCACCTCACTCACGGTGATAAGGTAAGCTTCTCCGGTAAGTCCTATAATTTCATCCTTTACGGCGTTAGCCGGGAGACAGAAAGGATTGACTATCTTGAGTTAGAGAGGCTGGCGATAAAGCACAAGCCAAAGCTGATTGTGGCTGGAGCCAGTGCTTACCCCAGGGTTATTGATTTTGAGCGTTTCCGGCGTATCGCTGACCTGGTAGGAGCCAGACTTATGGTTGATATCGCCCACATCGCTGGTCTGGTGGCGGTAGGTCTTCACCCTACTCCCATCCCCTACGCCGAGTTAGTAACGGCAACCACGCATAAGACGCTGCGCGGACCGCGAAGCGGGTTCATCCTTTGCCGGAGAGAGCTGGCAGCTTCAGTAGATGACGCTGTCTTCCCCCGGATGCAGGGGGGGCCGCTGATGCACGCTATTGCCGCTAAGGCGGTATGTTTTCATGAGGCGATGCAGCCCAGCTTCACTGACTATCAGCGCTCAACCCTTGATAACGCCCAGGCTTTAGCTACTGAGCTCCAGCGACTGGGTCTGCGCTTAATCTCGGGTGGCACCGATAACCACCTCATTTTGGTCGACCTGACAAAGACTGGCGTCAGTGGTAGAGAAGCCGAGGAGTGCTTGGGGGCGGTGGGCATTGTGGTTAATCGCAACGCCGTCCCCTTTGACCCCCAGCCGCCAAGGGTGACCAGTGGCATCAGGCTGGGCACACCGGCGGTGACCAGCCGGGGCTTCACCGTTGAGGAAATGAAGCGCATCGCCTCACTGATTGTGAAGGTAATCACCAATATTGGCGACACTAAAATTCAAAAACAGGCAAAAGAAGAAGTCAGCGAGATATGCTCTCGCTTTCCCGTGCCTGGTATTGATGACTGATATTATTTAGATAACCCTATCCCCTTTATCCCCTTCCCCTTGTCAAGGGGAAGGGGAATTTTATTAAAAAGAGGGGCTAGCCCCTCTTTTTATTTCTTCCTCCTCTCCTTTGAAGTAGGTGAGGTTGGCGACCAATAGTGGTATAATAAATTTACTTGGAATAAACGAAGGGGGTATTGTGGTGTCTGATACTGTTATTCTCAAGAAAGAGGGCTATGTTACTATAATTACGCTAAATCGCCCGGAGCGGCTGAATGCTTTTAACCGCCAGATGGAGGAGGAGCTGATAGAAGCTTTGGCTGGCGTCCCTGAGGACAAGGATGTCAGGGTCCTGGTGCTGACCGGTGCCGGTCGTGCTTTTTGCAGCGGTGGCGATGTCAGCGAGAATATGGCTGAGGAGTATGGGGGTACTGCCCAGAAGGTAAGTGATACCTTTCACCATATTTACAACGGGATAATCCTCCAGCTATTTAACTTGGACATACCGACAATTGGCATGATAAACGGTGTCGCCGTTGGCTTGGGGTTTGACCTGGCTCTAGCCTGTGATATCAGGATAGGCTCGGAGGATGCCCGATTTATGGTGGCTTTCACCAAGATGGGGCTGACCCCGGCAGCAGGGGGAGCCTGGCTGATGCCGCGGGTAATGGGGCTGGCCAAAGCCGCCGAGTATATCTATACCGCTGATTTTTTAGAAGCAGAAGAGGCGTTAAGGCTGGGGGTGCTGAACCGGCTGGTGCCAGCATCATCACTGGAAAAGGAAACCATGGCGCTGGCGCGGAAGATTGGGGAAAATTCCCCACTGGCTAACAGGCTAGCTAAACTCCAGATACACAAAGGGCTAAATGCCGACCTCGGGACGGCTGTGGAACTGGGGAGTACCTGCCAAGCCATATGTCTAACCTCAGAAGAAACCCGAGAGGCTTTAGTCGCTTTCCGTGAGAAGAGAAAACCCGTGTTTAAAGGGAGGTAATCCTTAATGGACGAACTGAAGGTATTTACCGGTAATGCCCACCCCTCTCTTGCCCGGGAGGTGGCGAAATATCTGAAAACGCCTTTGGGCAAGTCTGAGGTCTTTGAGTTCAGTAATGAGAATATCTTTGTCCGCATCCTGGAGAACGTCCGCCAGAGGGATGTCTTCGTTATTCAGCCCCTGTGCTCGCCGGTTAATAAGAATCTGGTTGAGCTACTTATCATGCTTGATGCCCTGAAAAGAGCCTCGGCGGGACGGATTACCGCCGTCATCCCTTATTACGGTTATGGTCGCACCGATAAGAAAGACCAGCCCCGCGTGCCAATAACCGCCAGGTTGGTTGCCGACCTGCTCACTGTGGCTGGCGCTAGCCGCCTGCTCACCGTTGATTTGCATGCCGCCCAGATACAGGGCTTCTTTAACATCCCGGTTGACGAGCTGACCGCCCTTTACCTGCTGAGTAAGTACTTTAAGGATAAAGGCTTTGATGACCTGGTGGTGGTTGCCACCGACATCGGTATCTCCAAGCGGGCGCGGGATGTGGCCGCCAAGCTTAACGCCCCCCTGGCGATTGTGGAAAAGAGGCGGGTGGGCAATCTTGACCAGACGGAAACGCTTAATATCATCGGTGAGGTGGAGGGTAGGGTGGCTCTTACTGTAGATGACGAGATAGATACCGCCAGCTCTCTGGTAAATGTTGTCTCCGCGCTGGAGGAGCGGGGGGTAAAAGGGGTATATGCCTGCTGCACCCACCCCATATTCTCCGGAGAGGCTCTTCAGAGGATAACCTCCTGCCCGGTGAAGGAGGTGGTGGTTACCGATACCGTTCCTGTTACCGGAAAGAAGAAGCTGGATAAGATTACTGTCTTACCCATCGCCCCACTGCTCGGTGAAGCCATCCACCGCATCCATACCGGACTATCTATCGGGGCTCTGTTTGAGCAAGGGTGAGCTATGTTTAAGTGGCTGGGGGGACTTGTTGACTCCAACGAGAGAGAGCTGAGGCAGCTGCAACCAGTAGTAGAGCGGATAAATTCACTTGAGCCTGAATTTGAAAAGCTTTCTGAAGGTGAGCTTCGTGCCAAGACTGACGAATTTAAGGCCAGACTCAAGGACGGCAATTCGCTTGACGAGCTCCTTCCTGAGGCTTTCGCCGCTGTCCGTGAGGCGGCCAGGCGGACTATTGGCCAGCGCCACTTTGACGAGCAGCTAGTGGGGGGGATTGTCCTTCATCAGGGCAAGATCGCCGAGATGAAGACCGGCGAGGGCAAGACCCTGGTGGCTACCCTCCCCCTATATTTAAGCTCCCTTACCGGCAAGGGATGCCACCTGGCGACGGTTAATGACTATCTGGCGAGGCGCGACCCCTACTGGATGGGACCTATCTACCATGCGCTGGGGGTAAGCGTTGCTAGTATTTACCCCCAGACGCCGGATGAGCATTCCCCCGCCCGCCTTTATGACCCAGGCTACGATTCAGGTAAGGAGAACGACCGCTGGCGCCATTTCCGCCCCGTTCCCCGCAAGGAGGCTTATCAGGCGGATATCACCTATGGCACCAGTAGTGAGTTCGGCTTTGACTATCTGCGGGACAACATGGTCATAGACCTGTCCCAGTGTGTCCAGCGCCCGTTAAATTATGCCATCGTTGATGAGGTGGACTATCTGCTTATCGATGAAGCCAGGACCCCGCTGATTATCAGCGCCCCGGATGTGGAAGCGGGGGAGAGGTATCAAAAATTCGCCCGCCTTGTCCCTAGCCTGAAGAAGGAAGTGGACTATACCATTGATGAAAAGGAACGCCGCATCAAAGAGATAACCGAAAGCGGCTTTGCCAATGTGGAGAGGATTTTAAGGCGGGAAGGGATACTGAAATCAGGCAGTCTCTATGATAACGAAGCCAGCGCCGTGCTTCTCCACCATCTGAGAAACGCCCTCAGTGCCAAGGAATTTTACAAGCGGGACAAAGAATATGTGGTCAAGGATGGGGAGGTTATCATCGTTGATGAGTTTACCGGCAGGCTGATGTTCGGCCGGCGTTACTCTGAAGGCTTGCACCAGGCGATAGAGGCCAAGGAGCGGGTCAAGGTCCAGCAGGAATCCAGGACCTATGCCACCATTACCATCCAGAACTACTTCCGCATGTACCAGAAGCTGGGGGGAATGACCGGCACCGCCGTCACCGAGGCTGAGGAGTTTCACAAGATATATAAGCTTGAGGTGGTGGTTATCCCCACCCATAAGCCGATGATTCGGGAGGACTTCCCCGACCAGATTTACAAGGACGAAGAGGCTAAGTTCAAGGCGGTGGTGCGTGAGGTGGAGCAGCTTCGTAAAGAGGGACACCCAGTGCTTATCGGCACGGTCTCTATTGAGAGTTCGGAAAACCTCAGCGATAAGATGACCAAGAGGGGTATCCCCCATGAGGTGCTTAATGCCAAGCAGCACGAAAAAGAAGCTCAAATCGTTGCCCAGGCAGGGCAGCCGGGGGCAGTAACCGTCGCCACCAGCATGGCCGGGCGCGGCGTAGACATTATACTCGGGGGAAATCCTGAAGGGCAGAATGAATCTGAGTGGCGGGAAAAACATGACAGGGTGGTAGCCCTTGGCGGGCTTCATGTTATTGGCACCGAGCGCCAGGAGGCGAGGCGAATTGATAACCAGCTGAGGGGTCGAGCCGGGCGCCAGGGTGACCCGGGAAGCTCTCGCTTCTATGTCTCCTTGGAGGATGATGTTGTCCGCCGCTTCGGTGGCGACCGGGTCAAGGGCTTGATGGAGTGGGCGGGGATGGACGAGGATACCCCGATTGAGAATAAGCTGGTCAACCGGGCTATTGAAAATTCCCAGGTCAAGGTGGAGGGCTACTACTTTGATATCCGCAAGCACCTGGTGGAGTATGACGACGTCGTTAATAAGCACCGTGAGCTCATCTATGGCGAGCGCAGAAAGCTCTTGGAGGGTGCTGACCTCAAGGCAAATATCCTGTCAATGGTCAGGGAGGAACTTCAAGGTATAGTCGGCGCTTACACCAGTGGCGGGTACAGCGATGGCTGGGACACAAACGGCCTGTTTGGCGAGGTTAACACCATCCTCCCCCTGCCCCCCGCCCTTAATGCCGCCGCCCTCTCCCAGATGAGGCCTAAAGAGATTGAGGACAAGCTCATTGAGCTGGCGGAGGCTTTTTACGAACAGCGGGAGAAAGAATTAGGCCCGGACAATATGAGGGTGGTGGAGAGGCTGGTGATGCTCCGCACCGTAGACAGCCTGTGGGTGGAGCACCTGACGGCGATGGAGAATATGCGCCAGGGCATCGGGCTGGTGGCGGTCGGTCAGCGCGACCCGCTGGTCGCCTACAAGACGGAGGGGCATAACCAGTTTCAGAACCTCTTGGCGGCAATCCGGCAGGGTGTGGCTCAAACCATTTATCATGTTGGCCTGGTCAAGCGCGAAGCCCCCCAGAAGCCCCCCACGCCGGCTCCGGCTCAGGCGAGTCTCAAGAAGCAGAAGGTTGGGGGCAAAAAGATAGGCAGAAACGACCCCTGCCCCTGCGGCTCAGGGAAGAAGTATAAGCACTGCTGTGGGAGGTAAAACTATAATGAGAAATTTTTGGATTGTACCAGGCTCAGAAGAAAATTGGAAACAAGCCTTCATCTCAAAAGGGATTTGGGGGCTTCAAGAGACTAAGCTTGATAAGATTTACTGGCTAGCAATCGAGCCGAATGACGTAATACTGTTCTATGTAAGTAGCGGTGTAAAAGGGGTGGTTGGATACGGAATCATCAGAAGCAAGTTCTATCAAGATGTCCCACTGTGGAAAGCCGAGATACAAGAAGGTCGTGTGAAATGGCCTCTGAGGTTCGAATTCGATGTAGAGTTTCTCTTACCTGAAGAGAAATGGAAGGATGAGAAGATATCAGTGCCTCCGGGAGGGGAGTTCAGGCAACCATTAATTTTCAAGGAATGGGAAGATATAGAACCAATCATTCATGCTTTAAATCCCACTGCTTCTGTAAAATCACTGCGAGAGATTTCTATACCTGTCCCCTCTCTAGAAGAAGAGAGGTTATCTCCAACGCATGAAAATATTAAAAACTTGCTACTGGAAATTGGGAGATTGCAAGGCTTTATTGCCAATACTGAATTCCCAATGGGAACGGAGCGGCTAGACGTGGTATGGAGGAGACTCCCCGAATCTGTTCCAACATATGTTTTTGAAGCTCAGGTAGGTGGCGACCTATATCACGCACTGGGAAAATTAAAGCATGCTCATGACATCTGGAACAGTAGGATTTTTCTTGTATCATCGGCAGATGCTTTGGGCGCTGTCAACCAGTTGCTCTCGGGAACATTTCATGAAATACAACCCATACTCAAGTTCATCGAAACAAACAGGATTCAAAGTTTACATCAATCTAAGCAGAATATTTATCAGCTTGAGAAGGATTTGGGACTAATTCCATGAGAGGAAAGCGAAAGGAGAAGAGAAGATGAGAAAATGGTATGAAGTGCTGTTTTACAGCGGTGACCAGCTTATTCCTGCTTATTACTTATTTGACCAGTTCGAAGCTGATGACGTGAAGGAACTAGGAAATCGCCTAGCGAAAATAATGCGGAGTGTTAGAACTCAGTTTGCCCTAGGAGACGAAGTCTATGACCACCAGATTCGTGAGCGCCTATACATAATAGCAGAAGATGGCATAACTTCTGTTGATAAGGTTGCCGTCTAAGTACAGTTGTCATGAACAACAAACAAATCGCCAGGGTCTTTGAGGACATTGCTGACCTCCTGGAGCTAAAGGGGGAGAACCCATTTAAAATTCGGGCTTACCAGAAGGTCGTGCGCTCCATTGAGCACCTGCCCGTGGAAATAGAGCAGCTGGTCAGGGAGGACAGGCTGAGGGAAGTCCCCGGGGTGGGGGAGGCAATCAACAAGAAGCTCACCGAGCTGGTAACTACCGGCAAGCTTGAGTACTACGAGAAGCTAAAGGCTGAGTTCCCCGAAGGCATCAGCACCCTGCTCAGTGTCCCCGGCGTGGGTCCCAAGACGGCAATGCTCCTTTCTACTGAACTTGACATAAAGACAATAGATGAGCTTGAGGCGGCGATTGTTGGCGGGGAGGTGGCGAGGCTGTACCGCATGGGGGACAAGACGGCGGAGAATATCCTGCACCAGATTCAAGCCCTGAGGAGAAAGGACCAGCGCATCCCTATCGGTGAGGCAATGCCGATAGTGGACGAGGTCTTGTCCCGGCTGGGGAAGGTGCGGGGGGTTAAGAACCTGGTTCCCGCGGGAAGCCTGCGCCGTTTCCTGGAGACGGTGGGCGATATTGACCTCATGGGGACGGCCGATGACGCCACCGGGGTAATGCACACTTTTACCACCCTGCCCATGGTCAAAGAGGTCCTGGTCAGCGGCACAACTAAATCTAGCGTGGTCGTCTCTGGCGGGCTTCAGGTTGACCTCAGAATCGTGGAGCACGATTCGTTCGGCTCCCTATTGCAGTATTTCACCGGAAGCAAGCAGCATAATATTAACCTCAGGGAGAGGGCACACCGAAAGGGATTAAAGCTAAGTGAATACGGCATCACCGACCTGGCTACTGGTAAGCTGGAGAAGTTTGCCACCGAGGAAGCCTTCTATGAGCGGCAGGGGCTTGAGCTGATGCCCCCGGAGATAAGAGAAGGTGGGGAGGAGATAGCGAAGGCGGAGGCAGGCACTTTGCCCAAACTGGTGGAGCTATCCGATATAAAGGGAGACTTCCATGTCCATACCGATTGGAGCGATGGGCGAGACAGCATTGAGGCTATGGCTAAAGCGGCTAAAGCCCTCGGCTATAAGTATCTGGGGGTAGCCGAACACTCCGGGGGGCGGGGCATTGCCCACGGGCTGGATGCCAGGAGACTGAGGCAACAAATAGTTGCCATTAAAAAGCTTAACCAGAAAATCAAAGGCACTCACATCTTCTGCGGCTTAGAGGTGGATATTCGCGCCGATGGCACCCTGGATACCCCTGATGAGCTTCTTGCGGAGCTGGATATCGTTACCGCCGCGGTTCATTCGGCGATGAACCAGAGCCGGGAGCAGATGACAAAGCGCCTTATAAAGGCGATGGAAAATCCTAATGTAGATGTGGTGGCGCACCCCACCTCCCGCCTTTTACCGGGGAGAGAGCCGTCGGCAGTAGATATGGAGGCTATCTTCCAGGCGGCGGCGAGGACTAAGACCATATTGGAAATCAACGCCATGCCCAGTCGGCTCGACCTCAAGGACATCCATGCCTATCGGGCGAGGGAGCTGGGGGTAAAGTTAATCATTAACACCGATGCCCACTCAAGCGAGCACCTGGGATTTATGCGCTTCGGGGTGGGAGTAGCCAGGCGGGGGTGGTGTCAGGCGCAGGATATAATAAATACCCGCCCGCTGAAAGAGATTATGGCTTATTTAAGGAAGTAGGGTAATGTCAACCCAGAGTCTGAAGGTAACACGCAGTAATATTGAGGCGATAAGACACCTGGAGCAGGCAATACTAAATGGCAAGCACTGGTATCTCGCCCTGCTTGAGGCTATCCGACTATGGTCTGAGAGAGAAGAAATCTATGACGGTCGCCATTACCGATATATTATTGATGGTGAAGCCTTTGACTGGCTGCTTCTGGCGGAACGGCTATGTGCGGCGGTAGATGACCTGGTGCCCGAGGAGGAAAAACTCGCTCTCCTCTTCCATGGCCAACCGCCAATCAGACTGACCAAGGAGCGGTTCAAGGAGCTTATCGGCGCTGCCAAATACCGTCAATACCTTAACTACTTTTATGGCGTTACTGTGGAGGAGGCGCTGCTTCTGGCGGTGGAGGGGGAGGTACGTAAGGAGTGGCGAACCTCGGGCTATAATAATGAGCATAACCTGCTTAATGAGGTCTACCAGCGAATATACGGTGCCACCAAAGCGACCTTGCTCAAGCGCTTCCGGCGGGAGAAGGGCTACCCACAACTTAAGTCTATTAGCTTAACCGAACTCAAGGAGTTTACCTACTGGCTATTTAAGTATCGGCTGAAGAACTGCGATAAGGCAAGGGTTGCCAGTGATACCAAGAAGGCGCTGGAGCAACTGGCTTCAGCCAAGCTTATTTAGACTTTGCCTTAGTCTTTTCAGCTTATCTTTACCGGTTGCCAGCTTCTGGCGTTCTTTGTCCACCACGGCGGGCGGTGCCTTGCTGAGGAAGGCTTTGTCCTTGAGCCTGGCTTCAAGACGAGATACCTCAACTTGGGTTTCTTCTATCTCCTTTTGCAGCCGTTTCCGCTCCGCCTCAAGGTCAACCATGCTTGCCATTGGTATGATGACCTCAGACTCTTTGAGCACCAGCGCCACGATATCTTTACCCCTCAGGGCCTCCCGGCTGTCCAGAAAAGTAACCGGTCTCGCCCGAGCCAGGGTCTGGATTACCTCGGAATAGGCAGTAATAGCCGACTTTAGCTCGCCGGCGTAGACCTGCGCCTCAATCCACTTGGTGCTCTCCACCTTGTATTGAGCCCGGACATTGCGGATAGAGTGTACTATCTCAATTATTGATTCCATGACCCGCTCCGCCTGCGGGTCAATAGCCTTTTTATCTGCCTCGGGGTAATCAGCGACCATTATTGACTCGGTTTTTTGCCAGCCTGAAGGCAGGCGTTGTTTAAGATTTTGCCATAGCTCTTCGGTGACGAAGGGCATGCAGGGGTGCAACAGACGAAGTGATGCCTCCAGGACATGGACCAGAACGGGGAGGGGGGAGGGCGCTTCCCCGGAGCGGAGGCGAATCTTGGCCAACTCAACATACCAGTCGCAGTACTCGCTCCAGAGGAAATCATGGAGCTGCCTCTGGGCTTCGCCGAACTGGAACGTTTGCATCAATCTGGTTACCGCGGATATGGTGCGGCTAAGACGGCTTAGAATCCAGCGGTCTTCAAGAGGGAGCTTGTCCTGCTGAATGCTGAGGTCTTCTTCTTGTTTGATGCTTCTGACGACAAACCTGGTGGCGTTCCACAGCTTGTTGGCAAAGTTCCGCCCGGCTTCAAGTCTTGGCGTCGTCATCTTGATATCGTTCCCCGGCGAGATGTCACTGGTCAGGGCGAAGCGCAGGGCGTCGGTGCCATATACCTTGAGGGTATCAAGGGGATTAAGCACGTTGCCCCGGAGCTTGCTCATCTTTTCCCCCTTCTCATCCCGCACCAAGCCGTGAAGGTAAACGGTGTCAAAGGGGATGTCGCCGGTGTCCTCAAGACCCATCATAATCATTCTGGCGACCCAGAAGAATAAAATATCGTAGCCGGTCTCCATTACTGTGGTCGGGTAGAAGTAGCGCAGCTCCTCGCTGTCGTCAGGCCAGCCCAGGGTGGAGTGAGTCCATAGCGCCGACGAGAACCAGGTGTCAAGGACGTCCGCGTCCTGCTCTATCTTGGTTGAGCCGCAGTGAGCGCAGGCTTTCGCCTCATCAACGGTTACGGTTAATTTGCCGCAGCCCTGGCAGTACCAGACCGGGATTCGGTGCCCCCACCATAGCTGGCGGCTGATGCACCAGTCGCGGATATTCTCCAGCCAGTTAAGGTAGACCTTGGTAAAGCGCTCGGGGAGGATGGCAATGCGCTCGTCTCTGACGGCTCTTATGGCAGCCTGGGCTAGGGGCTGGGTCTTGATGAACCACTGCTTGCTGGCGAGGGGCTCAATAATTACCTGGCAGCGGTCGCAGTGCCCCACGGAGTGGGTGTAGGGCTCAATCTTTACCAGAAGCCCTTCCCTTTCCAGGTCGGCTAATATCGCCTTACGGCAGTCAAAGCGGTCAAGCCCGACGTAAGGCCCGGCATTCTCATTCATGGTAGTGTCCGGGTTCAGTATATTCACCAGTTCCAGTCCCTGGCGCTGGGCGATTTCAAAGTCCGCCGGGTCGTGGGCGGGGGTGATTTTTACCGCCCCGGTGCCGAATTCGGGGTCAACGGCGTCATCGGCAATAATCGGTATCACCCTTTTTACTGCGGGGAGAATAACCTTCTTGCCGACCATCGCCTTGAACCGCTTGTCCTTGGGGTTGACGGCGACTGCAGTATCGCCGAGTATGGTCTCGGGGCGGGTGGTGGCTACGGTTATAAAACCATCGCCTTCAGCCAGCGGATATTTGACATAATATAGATGCCCCTGTATATCCTTGTGCTCCACCTCGAGGTCGGATAGGGCGGTGGCGCAGCGGGGGCACCAGTTTATAATCCGCTCCCCGCGGTAGATTAAGCCCTTGTTATACAATCGCACGAAGGCAGTCCGCACCGCCCGGCTCGGTCCATCATCAAGAGTGAATTTCTCCCGGCTCCAGTCGCAGGAAGCACCGAGCCTCTGGTGCTGCTCAGCGATAGTCCGCCGGCACTTTTCTGCCCACTGTCTCATTCTCTCCAGAAACTTTTGCCTGCCCAGCTTGTGCCGGTCCAGCCCTTCCTCCGCCAGTTTTTGCTCCACCACCACCTGGGCAGCGATGCCGGCATGGTCAACGCCGGGAAGCCATAGTGTTGGCTCGCCCCTCATCCGGTGCCAGCGAATCATTATATCTTCAAGGGTGGCGGTGAGGGCATGCCCGATGTGAAGCTCGCCGGTGACATTGGGTGGCGGCATGATGATAACGAAGGGCTTCTTTTTGGGGTCTATCTTCGGGGTAAAATAGCCCTTCTCCAGCCAGAATTTGTACCATTTCTGCTCGACTTTGTTCGGCTCGTAGGCTTTGGGCATTTCATATTTTGGTGCTTCTGCCATAACTTTTTTAGAACCTCACCCCCTGTATCCCCCTCTCCTTCCGAAGGAGAGGGGGAGGAGTTTTTAGAGAGGGGGCGAAGCCCCCTCTCTCATCTACAACTCCTATTAGAAACCAAAATTTGCGACTAATATTCCTTTTCAAAGTGTTCTAACGATTTAAATTCTACCACTACGTCAGGCTCTATCGCATCCAGAATCTTATGAAAATTAGCAACACAATAATCAACAAATTGAGTTTCGTTCAATTCCGGTGAAACTAAGGTTACATATTTTAAATTTCCATGTTCATCTTCATATATTGGTAGCGGTCTCGTTAAGAAAGAATGACACTTATTGACCCACATGCCAGTAGTTTCGTACACCTCTTTTGATGATTTGCCTTTATTTACTAATTCGTTATTCGCAGAAATCCAGGCTATCATACAACAAAATAAAGCTGGGAACCCCCACCCAGTTAATTTACGACCAGTGTTTCCTCCACCTTCTAGATCAACAACATTTTCAAAACATTTTGCGCTGTCCATATCTTTATTCATAGACAATAAAACATGACCCTTGCGATACCAAGCTTTAATATAGTGAGTATCCAGAAATAGGGCTTCGTCATAACATTTAAGTGCTTCTTCTGATTTCCCCAAATTTAAAAGTATGTTCCCCTTTGAATACCAATCGCCCGCATTCTTTTCATTGAAAACAGACTCTAATACTTTTATAGCTTCTTTAAAGTTCTTCTTAGCAATGAGGATAACTGCATTTTCCCTTTTATCGAGTTCCCTTTTATCTGAACCTGTTAAATATTTGCTAATACAATCCCTACAGATTATTTTTGCTTGAGTAATTTCTAGAGAACCTTTCCTTTTAGCAGGGTAAATATAGTATTTTTTGCTTTGAAAATTTATGTTTCGACCGCACTCTCCACATTGAGCCATGCTATGCCTCTCTTTGACTCTCCATAATTTCATGGTATAAAGCTATCTCCCAAAAAGGAAGGGAGAGGTTTTGGAGAGGGGGCTTCGCCCCCTCTCCCTTTCTTACATTCCCCCTCCCCTTAGTAGGGAAGGGGGTTAGGGGGATGGATTTTAAAACTACCTTACTTTACTATTTCAAGACGGTATGTTTTCATATTTTCAATTGGTTTTAAAATAAAATAGTCTCCCGAATTAAGTTTATGTTCATTCAACCACTCTGTTAGATTCTTCTTGCGAAGCCATTTCCCCCGAGAGCTTGATATAAAGTTTACTGTAATAGGACCTAAATCAGAATGAAATTCCAATTTTGTATTTGAGTTTGGGAACAAATGCCCCTTCTCTTTCGGTATGCGGATATACCTGCTCTTCTCAGCAACAACCATCAGGCTAACTTCTTCAGGTGAGAACAGCCCCACCACCCTGTCCAGAATTTTGTCCGCTACCTCTCTCTTGCTCATCAGGGGAAGTTTTTCTGTCTTGCCCTTTTTATCTATCAGGGTTACCTTGTTGGTGTCAACGCCGAAGCCGCTTTTTTTGTCGGTAATATTGTTGGCGACAATAAGGTCAAGCTGCTTTTTCTCAAGCTTCTTTTTGGCATTGGCGACTACGTCCTCGCTCTCGGCGGCAAAGCCGACCCTTAGAAATTTGCCCCTGACCTCGGTGATAATGTCCGGCGTCCTGACCAGCTCCAGGGTTAAACTTGGGGTCTCCTTCTTAATCTTGGCCTTGGCTGTGGTCTTGGGCTGGTAGTCGGCGACCGCCGCCGCCATAATCAGGGCGTCAGCCCTGGCTACTGCCTTAGCCACCGCCGTTTTCATTTCAGCCGCAGTCCTGACATGGACAGTCTCCACGCCTGCCGGGTCGGGGAGGGAGGTGGGGGCGGTAATTAGTGTAACCTTAGCCCCTCTATCCCTGGCGGCTTCAGCTATGGCATAGCCCATCTTGCCCGAGGAGGGGTTGCCGATATGGCGGGCGGGGTCAATTGGCTCCTGCGTGCCACCGGCGGTAACCACCATTCGCTTACCTTTTAGGTCACTGCTCCTGCCCAAAACCTGGGTGATGGTGCTGATAATCTTGTCAATATCAGCCAGACGCCCCAAGCCTACCTTGCCCGAAGCAAGACGTCCATATTCAGGGCCAACAATAATAAAGCCTCTGGCTTTAAGCTTAGCTAGGTTCTCCTGGGTGACGGGATTGTCAAACATGTTGGCATCCATCGTTGGTGCCACAATAACCGGGGCTCTGGTCGCCAGGACGGTCAGGGCAACCATATCGTCGGCGATGCCGACCGCCAGCTTGGCAATAACGGAGGCGGTGGCGGGGGCAATAACCACCACATCAGCCGCCTCCCCCAGGGCGATATGCTCAACGGCGTGCTGGGAGGCAAGGTCAAACATGTCGCTTACCACCGCCCCGTGGGTGATACTGCGCAGGGTGAGCGAGGTGATAAACCTGGTCGCCGCTTCGGTCATAACCACCTCAACCCTAGCCCCGCCTTGAACTAGCTTACTGGCAATCTCGGCTGCCTTATAGGCGGCGACGCTTCCGGTTATGCCCAATACTATTGTCTTGCCTGCCAGCATATTGCCTCCTAGTCCTTATTCATCTGGTAAATAAGCCTCAGACCAATCAGGGTCAGGTTAGGGTTTACCTCATCAAAGACCTTAGTTTCTTTAGCGACAAGGCTGGCATAACCGCCGGTAGCTACCACCTTAGCCTTTTCCTTTAATTCCTTCTGGATGCGAGCCACCAGCCCCTCAATGAGGGCGACATAGCCGAAGATAATCCCTGATTGCATGGCGGCGATGGTATTGGTGCCGATAGCCCGTTTGGGACGAACCAGCTCCACCCTTGACAGCATTGACGTTCGGGTGGATAGAGCCTCGGCGGCACTCATTATCCCCGGGGCGATAGCCCCTCCCAGATAGTCGCCCTCTTTGGATACCGTATCAAAGGTGGTGGCGGTGCCCAGGTCGGTGACGATCACCGGGCCACCGTAGAGGTGATGGGCGGCGGCGGCGTTTACGATGCGGTCGGCGCCAACCTCCCTCGGATTGTCCATCCTGATGCGCACCCCGGTTTTCACCCCCGCCCCAACCACCAGTGGGGTGATATGAAAATAGCGTTGGAATAGCTCGTCAAAGGTAGATATTAGCGGCGGGACAACGCTGCATAGGGCTATTGCCTTAATATTGGCTATATCTAGACCCTGCTGGCGCATCAGGTTAAGTAGTAGAGCGGCGTACTCATCGGCCATGCGGTGGATGTCAGTAGCCATATGCCAGGTGGCGCGAAGCTCCTCGCCATCAAAGACGCCAAAGGTGGTGTCAGTATTCCCGATATCAATGGCAAGTAGCATCCTATTTT
>Ga0315282_10005506_pt1 | contig 21535 bp, 23 predicted proteins | sample YL17G07_20_MG_FD_203693 | JGI IMG/M metagenome (GOLD analysis project Ga0315282, IMG submission 203693) | Sediment microbial communities from Yellowstone Lake, YNP, Wyoming, USA - YL17G07_20 | ecosystem: Environmental > Aquatic > Freshwater > Lake > Sediment | place: USA: Wyoming | collected... | reverse complement strand
GCTGAGCGGTTGTGTATCGGCGGGTTTGAGGAGAACTGTTGAGGTCCTTAGCACGCTTAACATCTTCTCAGAGCCCATATTTAAGCCTCGCCAACTCCACGACTAAAGTCGGGAGCTTGTGCTCGGATATTCTATGTCAGGTAAAGAAGTCACTGTCTCGTGCCATGTCCACAAGAATCATCACCGCCACAAGGAACGTGATGACGTCGATGCCCATGAACTGGAACATATGTGCTATGTTCAGAGTTTGGGTGGCTAGAAGTAATGCTATGCTGCCAAATGCTATGGCGAGCCTGAAGCGCCAGAACATGAGGGTGCCTATAACGGTCGCTATGAATATCGTTCCGGCAACGATCTGCGTGAAGTTGTTAAGGATAGACCAGAGAAGGGCCGCAGTGATAGACACGGATACTATGTAAATCAGGAAGTCGCGCCCACTACCCACAGGACCCAACTGTTCAGGTTCAGCCAAAGGATCAATCGCCGCGCGCTAAATGCCCAACTCTTTCATTACCGATTTCACAAGTTCATTTCCTTTCTTTTTGCTTCCTCCTCCAAAGAGAGACATGGGCAAATCTGGCTTCCCGTATAGTCTAAGTATCTCCCTGACGCATTCTTTTAATGCGGCTTCGTCTTCTGCAGTTATGTTTATGATGACCTGCGAATAACCCGATGGTGATTTTTCCTTGATTTTCATGTTAGTTTTGTACTTGCTGCCGATTTCTTTAATGAAGTCGATGTTTATATCGGTCCCCACGAATCGCTTCACGTCATTTCTGAAATATTGGAGTTCCACTTCGGTTCCGTTCATTTCATCTACCTCCTCTCACCCATTGCTCGATTTCTTGGGGGAGTCTCAGCCATGAGCCGTTTTGTTGCAGTCAAACCACTCAGCTCAATGAGAAATTTCTTCCAGCATGACTTGCAAAAGAGGCATAGCCGGTTCTTCTTAATACGACCGCATAGGATACGCTGGGAATCACCCGATACAGCTCTAGGCCTCAATTCACCCCCACTCTTTCATTTTATGGCATAATATAAAAATATTGTGCTATTATAATAGCTTTTTACTAATTTATTGTCATTTAATGGCAATAAATATATATGGAACGTCGTAAAATTACATACATGCAGGTAAAGAACCTTGAGAGAGAATTGGGAAAAAATCAAGATGGATGAGATAGATCTCAGGATTTTGGAAGCGCTTGTGGACGATGGACGAATCACATTCAAAGAGCTCGCAAAGAAATTCGGGATCGACGAGAGGATGGTATCAAGAAGGGTGGAACGGCTGGTCAAAGAAGGCGTGATCAGCAGATTTACTGTTGATATTGATTGGTCAAAACTGGGCTTCGAAATGCAAGCATATGTGAGCACAAGGACTGCCGTCGGTGAAGATTTGAGGACTAGACTCTTCGAATTTTTTGACACTGATCCGAGAATCGTTCGTGTGGACTCGACCGTTGGAGCGTACGAATACGTTCTTTATGCCATCTGCAGGAACCTTCAAGACTTCAGATCCAAGATAGGCACGCCCTTGGAACCGCTGACGGCTGGTTTGTCGACTTCTATTGTCTCTCATCATATTAAGCCCCTAGACTACAAGCCATTATTGAGAAAGGTGGCACAGATCGCAAACTCCCTTAAAAAATCGAATTTGCCAGATTCCGTTAGTGGAGGGGAAGGAGATACCGGTGCTATGTAAATGGACGCCTAGTAAATTGGATTTAGAACATGTTTTTTAGAGGATTACCACATATCTCTTCGTGATGTTCTTGAGGATCGAGGATTATCTGCCTATAGTAGGCAAAGAGGCAGTCGATGGACTAAAAAACCTAGGTGAGGATCTAAAGAGCAAAGAAGTACTACACGTCAATTCGACATACGTGGGAGGCGGAGTAGCAGAGCTTCTAAAAACAATAGTACCAATGATGTCTACTCTTGGTTTGAAAGCGGACTGGAAGGTAATAAAAGGCGACCAGGAGTTCTTCGATGCCACAAAAACGTTCCATAACGCCCTCCATGGGGCTGATGTAAAGATCAGCCCCGAGATGCTGAGGAAGTATACGGAGACCAATGAGCGGAACGCAAGAGAGATGGATCTTGCGAAAGACTTCGTATTTATCCATGACCCACAACCAGCAATGCTTGTCGAGTTTAGGGAAGGGAACGGGAAGTGGGTGTGGCGGTGTCACATAGACATCTCTGCACCGCAAGAAGTGATCTGGTCATTTCTCTCAAATTACATAAAGAGGTACGACGCCGTGGTCGTTCACATCCCTGAATACGCAAAGAAGGACCTCAGAGTCCAACAGCACATCATTCCACCATCCATAGACCCGCTGAGCGAGAAGAACATCGAGCTGCCGCAGGGCTACATAGACAAGGTCCTCAGGAAGTACGATATCGACCCTGAGATGCCCATCGTGACGCAGGTATCGAGGTTCGACAGGCTCAAAGACCCGGTGGGGGTCTTCAGGGCCTTTGAGGCGGCAAAGAGGAACATGAGCACCTTGGACTTCAAGCACCTTCTTGACAAGAGAGAGTTCGCCTTCGACATCTTCAGGACTGTAAGGTACAGGGCTTTTCTGCAACTCGTGCTTGTGGGAGGCACCGCCACCGACGACCCGGAGGGCGAGAGGGTTTACTACGAGGTCTTGAAGAGGTCCATCGACGACAGAAACGTCCATGTCCTGATGCTCCCTCCCGACGCTTACAGGGAGATCAACGCGATACAGAGGGGATCCACCGTTTTGATACAGAAGAGCATCAAGGAGGGCTTCGGGCTGACGGTGACAGAAGGGATGTGGAAGGGCAAGCCGGTGATCGGGGGGAGGACGGGAGGCATAAGGCACCAGATAATAGACGGCGAGACCGGATTCTTGGTCGGCACTCCCTCAGAGGCGGCGGAGCGCATACTCTTCCTGCTGAAGAATCCGGAAGTGAGGGAGAGGATAGGCGAGCGGGCCAAAGAGCACGTTAGGGCGAATTATCTGGTCACAAGACAGGTGAGGGACTACCTAAAGCTCCTAAAGACTTTGAATGTTTAACCAAAATCTAATTTTTCGGGTTCTTTCCGTTACTTTTGATGCCCCTCATCCATTTAGTTGGTTTTACCCTTCACCTGATCTTCTAAGGAACTTGACGGAGTCCGTCAGTTGCTTGAGGGCATCCAATGCCTTTGGTTCCAGGACCAAGTAGGTCCTAGGGTACGGAATCTCTATACCATTGGCATCAAACTCTCTCTTAATCCCCTTAAGGAGGTCCCTTGCCATCATAAACGCCGTCGGCTGATCTTTTGCCCTGCTCAGGAGACGGAGCTTAATGCCAGAGTTCTCGAGGTCCATTACCACCACGTTAGGAAGGTCGCCTATGGGGAGGCAGTCGGGGTGCCTCTTGGCTACATCAACCATTATCCTCATGGCTTTCTCCAGATCGGACTCGTAACTGATGGACACGTAGACCGGAACGAGCATCGTGGGGTCTTGCGCAGTATAGTTTATGACAACGTCGGACTGTATTATCGAGTTGGGCACCATTAGCCGCCTATTGTCCCAGGTGCGGAGGACGGTGTACATGAGCCGGATGTCCTCCACAAAACAGAAATCGCCCTTGAACACGACGGCGTCGTTAAGCTTGAATGGCTGTGAGAGGGAGATGGTTATCCCTGCAATAAGATTGGAGAGGGTCGACTGTGCCGCCAAACCTATAACTATGGAGGCGAACCCTGCTGCAACAAACAGGGATGCGATTGCCGTCCCCAGAGACGGAAACACGGCAAACGTTACCGATGAGACGCCTATTAGGATAATGGTGCCAAGTATAAGTCTCCTGAGGAATATGTAGGTCGTTTTGAGGCTTGGCGATCTCTCTATAACTTTGGATGCCTGCTTGCTAATGACAGTGTTGAGGACCCAGGCGAGTAAAAATACTAAGACGAACCCTATGATCAGCGTCGTTATCTGCCAAAAGTGATTGGTCAATGGTTCGAGATCCAACATCTTCTCACACACTTTTTTTTTACGTTTTATACTTGAAAACGTTCTAATATATTTAACTTTAAAAGCATATATAAACGCTTAAGTATATCCAATTTTCGAGGAGGGGTTCATTACGAAGGCGGTCATGATTATTGATGACCCGATTGTGGCCGAGCGTTTGATTGATCCGATGCGCAGGACCATAATAAACATCCTCGCTGATCAATCGATGACCGAGTCCCAGCTCGCAAAGAGCCTGGGCCTCACGGAGAGCGCCGTGGGGCACCATCTCAAATCGTTGGAGGCTGCGGGACTGGTTAGCATAATCAAGAGAGAACCGGAGCGGCACGGGATAATCCAAAAATTTTACAGGTCGCGTGCTCTCTCGTTCATTATCGACGCGAGGAACATGCCCCAGGATGTCTCAAGGTACTTCTTCCCCACAAACATCGAGAGGATCAGGGGAGCGCTGAGTTGTTTGAACTCAGCGGACAAACGGCAGATTTCAACAGCTATTGTTGAAGACCTTTCAAAGAAGTTTGCGGACACAATTGTGGAAGTTGCCAGAGGGCACGCAGAGGAAGAGGTATCTTCGGTGGATAGAGAAACCTTCACGATAAGACTTTACAAGGAGGCCCTGCTGATGACCCTCAACGATAGCGAAGTGATTCCTAATTCAAAAAGCACAGGCCGGTCTCTATGGAGGAAGGTCCGGTGAGCCCTCATGTCCTTTATCCCTGCCGGCAATGCCTGCGACGGTCTTTGCCTTTCACTGCTTGCAGAGGGGGGTGAAACAAGTTGCGTGTAATGAATTTCTCTTATCTCTTAGAGAAGGAAGGGAAGAAGAGGGCGCTTGTCCCATGGGCCGGGGACGCATTGGCATTATTGGAGGCGTTTGGCATCCTGGGGAAGAGATGGAGGAGCATGATTAAATTCTTCTCCGGAGAGGATCTGAAGAGAGTGGATTTCGTTCATAAGATGTATTACCCCATATTCCTAGTAAAATGCGGGGAGTACGTGGTCCCTGTTGACGGGATGGCTCTCAGCAGGGTGAGGGTTGACGAATACTCTGAGACAGACGGAGGATATGAACTCTTTGGCGTGAAAGCCTTTGACTTGCCTTTGGTGGAAGAGGTAGAATTCAAGATCTCAGAGTGGATTGTGGCGACCACAAAGGAGGAGATAGAGGACGGGTATGCGATGCCCCCAGTTTTGGAAGAGGCTGAGGCAAACAGGATCGCCAAGGAGTTCACCAGGATATACTACACAACTGAGGACTACGCTGAGAAGATAAAATCGGCAATAAGCGACATGGAAGCGAGTTTCAAAGAGGGAGAAAAGCAAATTGTTGACGAGTACAACAGCCTCCTAGCAGAATACGATGGAAAGGTGGCCCGAAAGAATGAGGAGATCGAGAGTCTTCTTACGGGGGCCGAGAATAAGATGATAGAGGAACTGGAGGCAGAAATCAAGAGGGGTCTGGAGGCGCTCAGGGAGGAACGCAAGGATCTGAATCGGGCGCTCAAGGAGAGCCAAGACGAACTTCGGACCATCAACAGGAACCTTCAGGAGGGTGAGAGCAAGAGGTGGACGGCAGAGAGAGAGATTCAGATGGCGGAGGATAAACTCAGAGGGCTGATCTCTAAGAAGGAGAGGGTCGAGGAGGGGAAGGAGGGCTTCGACGGTCTGAAGAATACGATCGGTGAGTTGGAGGAGACCAAGAAGGCACTTGAGCGGCTGAGGAGGGATATCAACGGTTTGGTCGAGGAGATTGCAAGACTTAAGGCAAGGCAGTCAGACCTTCAGAAAAAAGTAGAGGTGTTGCAGGCTGAACTGGATAGAAATGCAGAGAAAGAGAGGCTAATGCCGTCAAGGGAAGACATGGAAAGGAGGAAGATCAACGAGTCTTTTGCAAAGAGGCGGGAGCTCCTGATACAGGAGCTGAATGAGCTACTTTCCGAGAAGGACCGCAGGCTACTCGAGATCAAGGCGAGGGAGAACAAGCTGAGGAGGGAGAACGAGAGGGATAGGAGGCGCCTCAATGTGATATTTGAAACGTTGGAGGGGGAGCGGAAGAGGCTAAGGGAATTACTTTGGAGGGACGGGGAGCTGCTGGAGACCGAGGTAGAGATCCTATACATACCATTCTACCTCGTATCCACAGACAAAAAACTGAGCGTGGTGGAGCCGCTCCTGCTGATCCGCGGTCATGGGGGTGCGGAGCACCAAAAGGGAATGAGGGGTATGAGGGGCATCTTAGGTTTAATCGAGGGGGACTGGAACACCCTCTCCATGCTCCTGTATGAAGCAAGGGAGACCTTCAATCTCCTGAATGAGAAGAATAGGGGGAGGATCCTTCGGGGGATCGAATCGCTTAAGGAAATCAAGGCCCTGGACAGGACGCAGGAGGCGATACTCCTCAAGGGGTGCGTCTCTAAATGAAGATCCTGTACGTGAGCCAATCCTTCTTTCCCAGTACAGGGGGCGTATCGTACTACCTGATCTGGCTCGGTCGGAAACTGAGGAAACTGGGCCACGAATCGGCATTCGTCAACCTGAAGGCGTCAGGGAGGCCCCCGGAGGAGACGGTGGAGGGATTCAAGGTGTACAGGGTACCGCGGGAGGGCCTGATGGAGAAGGACGTCGCCCAAGGATACACGAGGTTCAAGGAACTCGTACTCAAGGTGTTTCACAACAGGGACGTGCCGCTTGATCGGCTCTACAACAAGCATCTATACGGGTTCAACGAGTATCTCAAGGTGAATAGGCTCTTCGAGGAGAGGATAAGGGAGGCGGCAGACATTGAGAGGCCGGACATAATACACATTCACGACTTTCAACTCCTCCCCTTAGGGACGCTTCTCAAGGACCTGGGCATTCCGATCCCTTTCACGTGGCACATCCCCTTCACCGAGGAGGTCCACGAGAACTGGAGGCATTTCATTGTGAAATATCTGAACGAGTACTCGAACTCGGTCTTCTCCACGAAGCCGTACGTTAACGTGGCCTTGAAGTCGGGGCTCCCGTGGAACAGGGTCACATGCATACCGCCCTTCATGGACGTGGAGGAGCCGAGGGTCAGCTTCAGGAGAAAGTTCGGAATCGGGGACGGTGACAAGATGATAGTATGCGTAGCCAGGTTGGACAGGCTGAAGGGCCAGAGTGTGCTGGTGAAGGCCGCCTCTAAGCTGAGGGGCAGGTTCAAGCTGGTTTTCATAGGGAATGGGTCCTTCAGCAAGGAGATCCTGAAGGTGAAGGAGAAGGAGGAATACCACAAGGAGCTTCAGGAGATGGTCATGACAGGCGGGCTTGAGAGGAAGGTGTTGTTCGCCGGAGCCATCGAGAGGGAGATGCTCATGGCGGCGTACAAGGAGTGCAACATGGTGGTACTACCGTCCATCCATGAGGGATTCGGGCTCGCCATCGCGGAGGGGATGGCGTTCGGTAAGCCTGTCGTCGGAACCGCCGTGGGGGGGATACCCACTCAGATCTGGCCAGGTGTTAATGGCTTTCTGGTCCCTCCAAACGATCCAGAGGCTTTAGCCAACGCCATTGGGTACATCCTGAGCAATGATGAAGCAGCAAAGCAAATGGGCGAGAACAGTAGGAGGATCTACCAAGAAAGTTTTTCCACAGACAGAGGCGTCAGAGACCACCTCAGGCTTTACGAGAGAGTTTTGGGGAAGGGAAGGAAGGAAGCGTTCACATGAAAGTCTGCAAATCCTTAAACAGCACACCGATATGAAACGTGTTAGAATAGCGATGTGGGTGGTGGATCATTGAAGATCAGTGCAGATGCGATAGTGATGGATTACGACAGAACGGTCGCTGATGAGGCTCTTGGCTTCAAGATCTCCGAGGATGTGAAGAGGGAACTTAGGAACTTAAGGAAGCGCAAACTCATCCTGGCAACAGGCAGGAGGTTGGATGACATCCCGGACAAAGAGGCTGTAGAGATATTTCATGCAATAATAACTGAAAATGGAACCATATGCAATACCGAAAAGGGAAGGGTAAGGAGGATACTCGTTGAGGATGGATGGTTCGACAAGAAGGAGAGGCTAAACAGATTATTTCTTAAAGGTGGCCTGAACTTCCACTCCGGAGAGGTGATATTGGCTGGCTACAGAGAGGATCTTGAGAAGTTTAAGAAGATTATCCATGATGCCCATATGGATCAAGAAGTCTCGATAGAGTTCAATAAAGAAGGGTTGATGATCCTTCCTGCTGGCTGGAATAAGGGAAAGGGAACCAAGATTGCGCTTGAGGCGCTGGGGGGTGGACGTTTACTTGCCATAGGAGACGACTTCAACGACTTTTCGCTATTTGAGGTCGCAGACATCAAGGTCGCGGTTAAGAATGCCGTGCCTGAGCTGAGGGTTAAAGCAGACATAGTCTGTGACAAGGAGGAAGGAGAAGGGGTGATAGAGATAATAACCAGTTTAATGGAGAGGTAAAACATGGCACCGGAATCTGAGTTGCCCAAATTTTACAAGCTGAGCTTGAACGAGAGACGGCAGGTATTGAAGGAGAAGGCAGGTCTGACGGAGGAGGACATGAAGGTACTCAGTGCAGGGTTGGACCTTGCCACCGCCGAGAGGATGATCGAGAACGTAGTGGGGATGACCCAGATTCCCATCGGGATAGCCACGAACTTCAGGATAAACGGGAGGGATTACCTCGTCCCGATGGCAATTGAGGAGCCCTCGGTGGTGGCCGCTGCGAGCCATGCGGCAAAGCGCGCCTTACCCACGGGAGGGTTTAAGGCGACCAGCTCTAGGCCTGTGATGAGGGGGCAGATGCAGGTCGTTGATGTAAAGGATCTAGAAGAGGCCAGGAGAAGGATCCTTGATGTCAAGAAAGGGCTGATCGAGCGGGCAAACCGCTTTGCCGATATGCTCCCATCCCTCGGGGGTGGTGTTCTGGATATAACGGCCAAGATCGTCGGTCCGCCCAAAGACGGAATGCTGATAGTGGAGTTCTTTGTGGACTGCAAGGACGCCATGGGGGCTAATACCATTATCACGATAGTGGAGGGAATGGCCCCTGAGGTGGAGGGCATAACAGGGGGGAGATCATTACTGAAGATAATCTCGAACCTCGCCACTGAGAGGACGGCCAAGGCCACGGTGGTCTACAGGAGCGATGTCATAGGCGGGCCGGCCGTGGTTGACGGCATTGTGAAGGCCTACGAGTTCGCCTACTACGACCCATACAGGGCAACGACGCACAACAAGGGGATCATGAACGGGATCACCGCCATAACTTTGGCAACGGCTAACGACACGAGGGCCATAGAGGCTGGGGCACATGCATATGCATCAATATCCGGCAAGTACCTCCCGCTCTCAAGGTGGTGGAAGGACGAGAATGGGGATTTGAACGGGGAGCTCGAGCTGCCGCTGGCACTCGGTACATTCGGCGGGGCCACCAGAACCCACCCTGTCGCCCAGCTCTGCCTGAAGATACTCGGGGTGAAGACGGCTACGGAGCTGGCGGAGGTGGCGTGCTCCGTGGGCTTGGCGCAGAACTTTGCAGCTCTCAGAGCAATGGTTACCGAGGGCATAAAGAGGGGGCACATGGAGCTCCACGCAAGGAACATCGCGATAATGGCTGGGGCGACCGGAGAACTCGTGGATAAGGTCGCCGAGATCCTCGCGAAAGAGGGAAACGTTAAGGTCTCGAGGGCAAAGGAGATCCTGCAGTCCCTTAAGTGATCATTTATCCACGAGCGAGATCGCACTGACCGGGCACGAGTCTACCACGAGCTGGAGGTCGCAGTCCCCTTCCTCCTTTATCACGTGCGACTTTCCTTCGGGGAAGACCTTGAACATCTCAGGACAGAGAGATTCACAGGTCCCGCACCCTATACAGAGTTCTTGATCTACGCGAGGGATCTTCAATTTCGACACAAAACCATCTAGGGAAATGGAATGATTTAAATTTTCAAGTCCGTGCATATAGCTACAGTAGGTGAAGTTGTTGGACCCGAAGGTTTTGACGGACACGGTAAGGATTCTAAAGAACATTCCGAGGACAGGGTGGCTTCAGAGGGGGATCCCGCCCTCAATAGCCGAGACCGTGGCGGAACACTCGTTCGAGGTCGCATCAATACTTGCCGCTATCGCCATGGAGGTTGGAGAGGGCCTGGATAAGGAGAGGATGCTCGTCATGGGCATAGTCCACGACTGGGGAGAGGCAGTGGCTGGGGACATCCCCCGATCCCTCACGAAGAGGCTCGGCAGGGACGCCAAGAGCAGGGCGGAGAAGAGGATAATGCATGAGCTTGCGGTTGCGAGCGGCTTCAAGAATCTCACGGAGATCTTTGAAGAGTACGAGGAGAGGAGAAGCAAGGAGGCCATTATAGCAAAGATCGCGGACCTCATCTCCACCTGGAGGCAGGCCTGCACATACGCAGACAGGGGTTATAATGTGGAGGACATAGTGGCGAGCTGCAGGGAGGAGCTGGAGGAGCTGATGGGTAAGGTCAGGGATGAGAAGGTTCTTAAGGTCGTCAAGAAGCTCCTTTGAGGTTTTTAACAGCATGAGCCGCAGGCTATAGGTATAAATCAGGCTTTTATTATCTTCTGATAGTATGAGCTCACCTGATGCCAGTAAGAAGTTTTACCTGCCGATACCGGCTGGGACTCCTTATTCCCTCATAGCGGAGGCTGTTAACAAGTTCAATCTGGAGCTGGTGGAGAAGGACATCGTGCTTCCTGGTTCTGCAAAGGACGAGTATGTGCCGAAGGGATGGTTTCTCGAAGGCGACAAGGAGAACCTTGAGAAGGCCAAAGAGTACATTTACCAGCATCTGAAGGAGCGCATTAAAAAGTTTGAGTGAGTTTGGTAGGTAGAAGAACTCGTCTTGGTAGCGCGGAAGATTTTCACTTCAGCTGGGCGGCTTGCGCTTCCCTAATGTCTCACAGAGGCGCTTATCCTCCTCGAGAACCTCGCCCTGAAGGTCGCCCATTATCCAAGAGAAGGCGCTGAGGAAGAGCTGCTCGACGCAACGGCCCATAGAGGTTCCGGTGGACTCGCATATGGACTCTATCTCGCCAGCGTGCTGCTCCAGGAAGGATGGGATGACCTCGCTCATCGCCTCTGAGAGCGTACGGACGAGCTTAGTCTTGGGATAACCACCGAACTTTTCCATTGCGAATCCAAGCGCGTAGAGTTCTGGTCCGCTGTTGCTGGGTTTTACCCTCCTGACCAGATTCATTGAGGTCAGCGCGTCCAGCCTCGGCGACAGATCCTCTTCTTTTATCTTTAGGGACTCGGCTATCGTATCCAGCGTCATGGGACCATCCTGCAAGCAGAAGATAACTTCCCTCAGGGTGTCCTCCTTGAACGCGTTTGCGAAGCTCAGCAGGTATTCGTCCTCAATTACCAAACTAACCATTTTTCTTACCACCAAGAGATTTCAAGAATGACCTTATCTTTGATACCATCACCTTGGCATCCTCCTCGGTGCTGGGGTACGGGACCTTCACGAACGGGATGTTCCTTTGTTTGATCAGGTATAGCAGGAACTCGTTCGTCCTCCCGCAACTGGCGCACCCGAAGAGCGCCTCCGCCTCCTCCACGATTATTGCAGCGTCGGCCTCCTCCACCAGCGGCCCGATGAGTGCGAGGCGCCCCCTGACGCCTGCGGGGACCTCTATCGCAACGTACTTCAGCCCGCGCCTCGGGAACTCAGGAGTAATGTTCATGGGCGGAGAGTCAATCTCCGGCTTGTTGAGGTTCTTTGCGACCTCCTCGCCGAGACCGAGGGGGGTGTGTCCCTCCCTCTTCACGAGATCGAAGAGTATCAGGCTATTGGGCGGGAATATGAATATCTTCGCCACTGGCTACTCCTCCTAACCTCAGCTCTCCGCTGTTGATCTTACTCAACCAGAACTTGACCTTTATAACTATCTCGTTCAGCTTCTCCCTCGGGGCGCTGACACCCCTTACGACGCCGGTCACTAAATCCAGTATGACACCGGCACACTGTACCTTTTCCGGAGGGGGCCTGACGAGGCGGGTAATAATCCCAACTTTGGCAAAGTCCTCGTAGTCGACCGGCGCCTCGCATACGATTATTGCGGGAATGTCGGCGTACTGAAGGAACGATCTCGCCTTGTAGGCCACGTGGCCACTAATACCGCCAAAGTGGAACAGGGCGAGCTTGAACCTCCTGATCTGGAAGATCTCCTTCTCGTTTATGTTTGCCATTGAGCCGCCGGGGGCACCGCTGTAGGGGGAGTCTGACGGTACGCCGGAGCCCGAGTCGAGGACGAGGACGCTGGTCCTGATCCCCTGCTCCCGCAGACCGTAGGTGATCTCGCAGATGGGCTTGGTTATGTGCCTCTTCCCTGGGGACATTGCCACGGCCACCACCTCGAACTTCTCGGACTCGGCTATGGTGCCCCTCTGGGCCAGCCCGCCCCCTTCACCCATGCCCTGAGCCTCTCTGCAATCGATTATCTGTACGTCTCTGCCAATGGCTTCTTGCAATTGCTTCACCATTCACCCTTTACATTTCACTCAGTTTTTCAGCCCTCACTCTTTATCGCGGACCGTGCCTCTTAGATAGTCGGATACTGTCGGTCGAGGCTTTACGAAGCGACCGACCCGGACGTAGTATCCGTGGGGGATCATCTGGTCGCATACCGACCTCAATTTTTCAACCACTTCCTCTACTTCTGCCTCCTCCGACAATATCACTACGAAACGCCCTACCAAATAGCCTCCTCCAACAAATTTGTGTTTGCGAGTTTCCACGTCCGAGATGTGGTCAATGCCCTTTATTATGGCTATGAGCTCGTCGGCTTTCTTCCTGTCCATCAGCCTTTCGGGCATTATCTCTATGTCTGGTTTACCGGTGAAGGTAGGCATATCAAGGCACCTAGCATATAAAGTTAATTAGCCATTTAATAAATTAATGCTAACGCCGGGGATGTCACTGTGAGGGTCTCCATAGACGGTCTTCAGGCGGACGTTGAACCTAGGGTAACCGTAGAGGCTTTGGCAAAGAAGCTTGGGATCGAACTCATCGGTAACTGTATAGTCGCGGTGAGGAGGCCCGTGGAACCAGAGAAGGTCCCGACCAACCTTTTCGAGGTCTCGACCACAAAGGGAAGGATGATCATAAGGTTAGAGTGCGAGAAGGTGCTCGAAGGCTGGCGGAGGGCGTACAAGAAGTTTGAGGGGTCGGGCATCAGGTGGGTCACGAGGGACGCGGCCGTCTTTGGCCCCGTCCTGACGGACTTTGAGCCCTCAAGAGACTCGGTGGAGCTGAAGCAGTACGAGATAACGCTGAGCCTCTCGGGCTTCAGCAACAAGAACACGCACCTAGTCTTCAGCCGGAAGCTCCACGAGAGCACCTATGCCCCCCCGCGCGGTTGCGGGGTTTTGGGCAGGGTCGTTTACGGGAGGCACTTGGTGGATGAGCTCCGCCTGGGCGACAGGATAACGAAGATAGAGCCGATAATAGAGACGAAGGAGGCGGAGAAGGCCGTCTTAAGGGCCGACAAGAGCTACGAGTTGAGGGAGCCCGTACAGGTCTACACGAGGCTCGGGATAGAGCTTGACAGAGCCTCGCCCGTGGGGGGAGAGCTCACCTATAACGTCTTTGGCGACGGGACGTTGACGGCCTCTAGGAGGACGAGCAGGTTCATAGCCTGCGACAGGGTGAACGTCATCTCGCTCGTCAACGAAAAGCTGGACCATAGGGTTAGGGGGGTTGTAACCGTAAGGAACACAGGGATCAACGCCGGTTCGGTCTACGTCTACCTGAAGGAGGCGCCGCTCTCCACCAGCCATAATATCGTGGGGAGGGTGACGGAAGGGATAGAGCTCGCAGATATGGCGGTGGAGGGAGACAGAATCGCGGTCAAGATCAGCCCCAGTAGGCTGGACGTCCTCGGCAAGACGCAGCAGGAGGCGAGCAGGCTCTTCAAAGCCCACGGCATCAAGCATGTGAGAACAGGGGATTCTTCGGATCGGGCGGTGGTCGTGGAGCAGGATCCGCCCACGACCCTGGAGGTCTACGGAAAGGGGGAGGTGACGTGCCTTGGGGTCAAGCCCTCACAGGTGGTCAAGGTGCGGCTCTTCTACAAAGAGGCACCCAACTCAGTGAAGTACTTCAAGAGGGTTACGGGACTAGACCTGAGGCGGGAGGGGAAGCTCACCGTCTACTTCACGACACCCAAGATGGAGATGGTGCTCTTCAAAGGGGATGATGTGCTGGCCAAGGAATTGATGCCTGAGAACATTCCCACGCGCCAGGTTGCTGCCAACGTGATCGGCGTTACGAACGCCGCGAAGAAGTTTGCGGGGATGATAGGCGTCCGCTTCACCGAGAGCGACGAGTTCGGGCCTACCGCGGAGAGGTTCGAGGGGACCAACATCATCGGAGAGGTCGTGGAGAACCATGACGCGCTGAGGGGTCTGAAGGAGAAGGGGGTCGTCTACCTGTCGGAGGCGGTTCCATGATCAAGACTTACGTCGTCATGCTCTCAACTGACTCTGATCTGACTCCCTCAATGCTTGCAGAGAGGGTGGCGGCTATAGGAGGGGTGGGTTACAAGGTGACCTGCTACGGCCTGCTCCTGGAGGGGGAGGAGGAGCTTCTGGAGAGGGTGCTCAAGGAGTTGAGGGCACTCGATCCAAACAGGGTATTCTTCAAGGTCAGGGGCTTTAGGATCGGGGATGAGAGGATCTGCAGGGCGAAGAGGGGAGGGGGACCCAGAATGGGGTTTCACATGCTCGGCGTCGAGAGGGAGGCGCTGAAGAACGTCTCCAAGGCCCTTGAGGGAGGAGAGGTGGCGGTTAAGGAGGAGGAGGCTAAGGGGAAGCTGAGCGTGGATGCCCTGAGGAGGATAATCGAGGCTGGGAAGGGGGAGCCTTCGAAGGAGGAGGCTAAGGGGAAGGGCAAGGGTAAGGTTAAGGGCAAGGAAGGGAAGAGGGGCGAGAAGGGCAGGGAGGGGAGGGGCAATTAGGATCTTTGCGGACAGCGATGACAAGAAGGGCGGAGAGCTTTACGAGCACATAGCAGCGAGGAGCGTGGAGGACCTGGCCCTCGGCGGGAGCGTACAGACCGTTCACATGTTCATAAGGTCTGATGGACCGGTCTTCATAATAAAGATCAAGTACAGGGAGTTCGTGGGGAGAAACACCCTCGGGGAGCTGTCCCGCATACTTGAGCGTGAGAATGGCGTCAGGATAATCCTCGAGAGCGAGGTCGACCTCGGGGACGCCCTGAAGGCGCTCTGGAACATCTTCGGCAGGGACAGGGTGGAGCAGGTGGGGAGGATGGATATAGTCATCTCCAGAGCGCGGGAGGACGAGGTCAGGAACATAAAGATCAGAGACAGGGCCCTCGACATCTCCAACAAGATAAACGAGCTCGCGGCAAGGATAATCCCGGAGGGGTTCAGGATCCGTAGCGTGACTAAGGAGGCTGGGGTCATGACGTTCATAGCCGCCGAGGATCCGATCAGGGACGAGTGGAAGGAGATCGCCTCACGCATGGAGGACAGTGACTGATGCTGAAGTACCTAATCTTTGAGGGCGGGCTCTACAGGCACGAGATGCTGGAGGAGTTCCTCCAGGACATCGGGGGCTTCGTGGTTCAGAAGACCGTGGTGAGCCTAGACCTCATAATGAACCTTGCGGTGCCCGAGGAGGAGGTGGGTCGACTGCAGGAACTCGCTGTTGAGCTCAAGGGAAAGCTCAAGGAGGCACCACTAATAGGGACGGAGGTCGCGGTAGTGGCACCCACCCTCTCGAGGCACCACCTTCCGCACCCATCCTGCGACATAGCCGAGAACCTGAGGAGGAGCGGTGCGAAGACGAACATCATAGGCCTTGCCAGGGGGGTTGGGCAAAAGATAGTCCACACCTCCGCGAAGGAGAAGGAGCTTATAGAGGAGCACGACATTGCAGTATTTACCCTCGGCAACTTCGAGCGCTGCCTGAGGGAGTTCAAACCCATTCTCTTCAGGGAGCTGTCGATACCGGTAATTGTAACTGGCGGACCCCTCCTCGACTCACTTCTAGGAGCCCAGGGGTACGTGGGAGGGATAGGCAGGTACCCGGAGAGGGTCAGGACTGGTGATATGATAGAGAGGCTGAGGGCGGTCTCTACGCTCTCAGGAAAGGTAGTGGAGCAGAGAAGGAGGGAGCTTGACATGGACCCGCTGGTGGTCGACCCCATCATTGTGAAGGAGGAGGTCGAGAGGCAGGTGCCGGAGGCTGTGGAGGCGCTCTCGCCCAACCCCGTGACCCTGAAGGTGGACGGCGTTAGGATCAAGCTGCCGTACGACGAATATCACGATAAGGTGGCGGGCATCACCTTGGACGGTAAGAAGCTCGGGGAGTTGGCGGTGGTGAAGAGGTCGTTGATGAGGGACTATATACTCGTGAGGGTGCTGCCGGAATCAAGGTTCAAGTGAGGTATCCAAATTGCTTTTGAAAGCAGAATCGATAAGTAAGAAGTACCATGAAACCAACATCGACGCGTTGAAAGAGGTAAGCCTTAGTCTTAAAGAGGGAGAAATAGTAGGGATCATCGGCGAAAGCGGAGCTGGGAAGAGCACGCTCCTCCGGATCCTCAGGGGCGTCGAGCCCTTCGACAGCGGCAAGATTTACTTCGAGAGCTTGGAGATCGAACCAACATCCCCCATCGGGTCGGTTTTAGAGTACCAGAGGAAGGTTGCGATACAGCTGCAGAGGAGCTTCGGACTCTGGCCGGACAGCGCCGTGGACAATGTCGTCCGGGCACTGAGGTACAGCGATATTGGGGAGGAGACGCTTCCACAGGACGAGGGGGAGTACAAGGAGTACAGGAGGAGGGCCCTTGAGATCCTTAGGGTTGCGGGGCTGGAGGCGAGGGCAGATCTATGGTCACAGGTCCTCAGCGGCGGTGAGAAGCAGCGGCTCATCGTGGCGAGGCAGATAGCGAGGAAGCCGAAACTGCTACTACTGGACGAGCCAGGAACCATGACCGACCCAGCCACGAGGGAGGAGCTAGTGGAGACGCTGAAGAGGGTAAGGGACGAGTTAAATATTGGTATAATCTTCGCGTCCCATAATCCACAGATCCACCGTTCATTGGCGGACAGGGTGCTGCTGCTGAAGGATGGGAGGATCACGGACGACGGGGAGCCGGACAGGGTCTTGAAGAAGTTCCTCTCGGGGCTGGAGGCGCCCCTCAAGAAGGCGGAGATGATGGGTCCCAGCGTTCTGAGGATGGAGAGGGTAACGAAGCTGTACAAGATCTTCTCCTACGGCAAGGTATTCGAGCTGACGGACACGAGCTTGGAGTTCCGACGGGGCGAGATAACCGGCATAGTTGGTCCATCTGGCGCTGGCAAGACCGTGATCCTAAGGATGCTGGCGGGGCTGGAACTCGCTGACGGTGGCGAGGTGAAGTTATTGCACAAGGGCGAGTGGGTCACTCTGGGGAAATTCGGCAGGAAGAGCCTGCACGCAAGGACGCACATCGGTATGCTGCACCAAGAGTTCGACCTGCCCTACTGGGCAAAGGTTCTGGACCTCTTTGCGGCTCGCCTCGGGATAAAGGACTACAAGATGATGGAGGATGCGCTGAAGAGGGCGAAGAGGGCGGGGATAAGCGAGGGGGTTGTGGACGCGCTCAGCCGGGTGGCCGAGCTGCCTGAGTGGGAGATGGAAACAAGGCTCAGGGAGGCGGGGCTGGACCGTGAGCTGCTGAGGGAGCTCTTCAGGAGCAAGGACCCCGAGAAGGCAAAGGACGTCGCTCTCGCCGTTCTGCGGGAGGTCGGACTCGCCCCCAGGATCTTGGAGAGGAACGTTTACGAGCTCTCCGGCGGCGAGAAGATCCGTATCGCCCTTGCGCTCTCGCTGGTATTCAACCCCAAGGTCCTGATACTGGACGAGCCCTTCGGCGATCTCGATCCCCTGACGCTGCGGATAGTGGCAAACTCCCTGAAGAGGGTCAAGGCCTCGTTCAGGCCGGCCATGGTACTGGTCAGCCACCAGCTTGACTTTGTGGAGGAGGTGGCGGACAGGTGCATCTTGATAACAGAGGGAAAAGTTATAATTGACGGCAATCCTTCAGAGGTTATCAATCGCTTCCTTGGAGATATAAAACATGGAGCACGAGGTCAAGTTCCTTCCTGAGGGCAAGAGGAGCACCGTCGCTGAAGACTCGACCCTGATGGCAGCCGCGCTGAAGGGTGATGTGGATCTGGCAAATATATGCAGCGGCAAGGGGTACTGCGGCAAGTGCGTTGTAGAGGTTATCGAGGGGCAGCTGTCACCGCTGACGGACTGGGAGAAGAAGAGGATCCCTCCTGAGAAGCTGGCCAAGGGATACCGGCTCGCGTGCCAGGCCCTAGTCCGCGGGCATGTTGTGGTCAGGGTTCCCGATCAGAGCCGGGTGGGCAGGCAGCGGCTCGTGATAATGGGGAAGGAGCCCCCAGTCAAGCTGAAGGAGAACGTGGAGAAGGTTTACTTGGAGCTGAATGCGCCGACCTTGCACGATCCCAAGGCGGACGACGAGCGCATTCTCGAGGCGCTGTCCGTTAAGGGTTACAGAAAACTGAAGGTGGACTACCTCGTGGGTAAGGCTCTGCCCAAGGTGGCGAGGGCGGACGGATGGAAGATCACCGTCACGGTACTGGGCAAGAGGGAGATCATCAATGTCCAAGCAGGAAACACGACGAAGCAGTCCTTCGGCGTGGCTGTGGACATAGGAACCACGAAACTCGCCGTTTTCATAGTGGATCTTCTTGACGGTAACCTGATCTTTGCGGACGGGATCATGAACCCGCAGATAAGGTTCGGCGAGGACGTCATATCAAGGCTCCACTTTGCCGCCCAAGGCGAAGATAACCTGAAGGAGATACAGCGTACGATAGTCGGCGGGATAAACGAGCTTGTGAATAAAGGGTTAGCGGACACTGGGATAAATAGAGAAGATCTCTACGAGCTGGTTGCAGTTGGAAATACCGCCATGCACCACCTCTTCGCCGGCATAGAATCGAAGAGCCTCGGTTTATGCCCGTATCCTGCAGGCCTCGGCAGACCGCACGACGTGAAGGCGAGGGACATGGGGGTAGAGATCAATCCATCCGGCAATGTGCACCTGCTGCCGAACGTCGCAGGGTTCGTGGGGGCGGACGCCATCGCAGATATTCTCGCCTCAAGGCTCCATGAGAAGAAGAAGCTCACGCTCCTGATGGACGTCGGTACGAACACAGAGGTCATGTTGGGCAACAGGGATCAGATATTGTCCTGCTCCACGGCCTCTGGCCCAGCATTTGAGGGGGCGCACATAAGGTGCGGGATGAGGGCGGCCAGCGGGGCGGTGGAGAAGGTGAGGATCGGTCCAGATTTTGAGGTCACATACAAGACCGTCGACGACGAGAAGGCGAGGGGGATCTGCGGATCCGGGATAATCGATGGGGTGGCGGAGATGCTGAAGAGCGGAGTGATAGATACCTCGGGCAGGATTATCCTAGAGAACCACAGAAGGGTAAGGGACAGGAATCCTGGGAAGGAGTTCATCCTGATCTTCAAGGAGGAGACCGCCAGCGGGAAGGAGGACATAGTGATAACGCAGGACGATGTCAGGGAGATTCAGAAGGCGAAGGCTGCGATGTACGGCGGATACATGACTTTAATGAGGAAGAGCGGGTTCAAGAAGGAGAACCTATCGGAGATCGTTATTGCAGGCGCCTTCGGGAACTACATCGACCCGGAGAGCGCGAGGACCCTAGGCATGATACCCGAGATGCCGCTGGACAGGATATCCTTCCTGGGCAATACCGCGGGATCTGGTGCGAGGATGTGCCTCAAGTCCCTTGACGCGAGGAGCGAGGCATGGAAGATCGCGGAGAGGGTAAAGTACATAGAGCTTGCGGTTGAGGCGATCTTTGAGGAGGAGTACATCAATGCCATGTACATGCCGAACAGCCGACTCGAGGAGTACCCCGAGACGGTCGCGATAATAAGGGCTCCAAAGGTGGTGAGGCGCTACGTCAAAAGATAAGGTTGTAGAAACTCTCGGCCGAATTGAGGGCATAATAAAAGTGGCACCGTTGGGCCGCGAAGAGGTTGCAGAGGTCCTGAGGCTGGAGGGGGAGGCGGAGAAGAAGGTGATGATGGGACTCTGCAGGGGGATAAACCTGGGCCTGAGGGAGGCGCTGAAGAGGAGACACGTCTTTGCGTGCGCCACCGACCTGAATTTGACGTGGCCCGAGTGCTCCTATATCAAGCTAGTATGCGATGGCGAGGTCGTCGGGGAGGACGTCTACGACAAGGCTACGCTGGAGGACCTGAAGAAGAAGGGGAACGTGGTTGCAGGCAATCTGGTACTCTACAAGGATAAGATGAAAGCCTTCAAGGAGAGGCGGGATGGGATGAGGGTTCATATGCTCCCAATGGAGATACCGGAACTCACCGTCTGCGGGGCAGTGGTGGGAGTCCCGTCTTCGCCGGCCGACGTTTACCTGAAGACGAGACTGGGGATAGACACGGAAGACAACCGACTGGGCACGGTGGTTGTCGGCGTCGACTAGAGCCGGGCCTACAGCGGATCTGACTTTTTCAGCGGGGGACTTACGTTTTCTGCCTGCAGTTGTATAATGTGATGTCCTCCACCCATTGAAATGGGTGGCTTCCCGCTTCACAGCCCAGAGCTTTTCACCAGTGGGTGCATTACGCACCCTTCATGGTGCAGAGGCCCCAGGGCTCTTCTCCAGCCCGTGGCTTTACGCCTTCCGGGTGGAGAGATGCGGGCGTCCCTCCCTCTCCGTACACCGTCGGATGCTGGGTGCGGAGGAACCCTCCATCCGAGGGCGGCACGCCCAACCAAACATCCTTTGTCAACACCCTCTATCGATTCTCCTGCAACATTTATTTTATGCCTTTCGGCATTCATCCACCGAATAAATTCGGTGGTCTTCTGCCATAATTGGTATAAAAAAAGCGTTTTTTCCCCACCGCGTGACCTCTGCTTTTCATAATATACAAAGTATTATTTTGTATCACATTTATTGGTTTCATAATTCAAAAAAAGCGTATGCTTTTTTGAATAACACATACTCATTCGTTAAACAAGGGGGTGAATGATGACTATATTAGCAGTCCTTACGTGGCCTTTAATGATGTACGTCTTTGGATTCTTACCAGTTGCTCTGGCATTGATGGGCAAGGCCATCGCGTATGCCAGGGTCAAAAGCGATAAAATAGATGCAAGGATGCTAGCAGATCTGCTGAGGGCCGGTATGATTCCGGAGGCACACGTTCCCGATAGGGACATCAGGGAGATCAGGGACCTAGTCAGGAGAAGGCACTACATGGTCAGGCTCAGGACCATGCTCAAGAGCAAGGTCCATGCAGAGCTCGCCACGAGGTGGATAAGGTACGACGGCGACCTCTTCACCGAGCAGGGAATAAAATATCTCCGTTCCCTTCGTATAGATGCAGTGAATGACTACTTGGACACCATCGGGTTCCTAAACAGAAAGATACGCGAGCTCGACGGGAAGGTTATGAGAGCAGCAGAATCGGACCGTTACGCC
>Ga0315282_10005504_pt1 | contig 21540 bp, 14 predicted proteins | sample YL17G07_20_MG_FD_203693 | JGI IMG/M metagenome (GOLD analysis project Ga0315282, IMG submission 203693) | Sediment microbial communities from Yellowstone Lake, YNP, Wyoming, USA - YL17G07_20 | ecosystem: Environmental > Aquatic > Freshwater > Lake > Sediment | place: USA: Wyoming | collected... | reverse complement strand
CCTGAATCGGCTCGTCAAAAAAGTGCACATGTACCTTGGCCTGCTGAACCTGACGATACTCTTCATCTTCGGGCTCACGGGGTTGATTTTTCTGGTGAGAGGCCGGATTGGACCACAGCCCAGAAGCACGGTTCATTTTCGAGACCTTCAAATACCGGCCTCGCTGACCGGCGACAAGGAAATATCCGAGTACCTCGCGAAGCAGTTGCGCGTACCGATGGCCTTCTTCTATATTTCGGACGACCGTGACAATCATCGCGCATTCGCTTTAGGGGGACCTAAAGGAGAAACCGTCGTAACCGTTCTCCCAAAGGAGAATCGGATTCGAGTCGAGGTCGTTGACCGGGGGTTCGGTAACTTCGTAGACAATTTGCACGCCTGGACGAATACGCGGGTGTCAGACTGGCGCGTTCGGCTGTGGTGCTTTTATGTTGAGTTCTCGATTTGGTCGCTGATCGCCATGGCGCTGAACGGCACTTACCTTTGGCTCTGCTCGCGGCCGGGATACGTCTGGGCTCATTTGGCCTTTTGGGCGGGCAGTGGCACGTTCGTATTGCTCTATATCCTGAGCAGGTGAAGGCGGCACTCAGATGTACCGATGGCTTCGCAATACCCACCTTTTTATAGGTCTCTTTTCAGCACTCTTCGTTCTGATGTTTGGCGTGAGCGCTATCCGCTTCTCGCACAAATGGTGGTTCTCAAGTAAGCCCAAAGTCACCGAACAACAGTTCACCATTCCGCTCGAAAGCAGCGTCAATGTGGGGGCCGTTGCTGAAGTCTTGAGGGACCGATACGGCCTGCGCGGCGATATCGGCTCGCAGCAACCCACTGCGGAGGGGTTCGGTTTTGTCATCGCGCGTCAAGGAACAAATTACGCCGTCAGCTTTTCGAAAGCGGCCGGCGCGGCAAAGGTCCGAACCAGCGTCGATCCGTTTATGGGGATGCTGGATAAGGTCCATAGCACTTTCGGCCTCTGGCATGAGTATTTGCTACTGAACATTTGGGGGTTGTTGCTCGGCTTGGTTTCGCTCGGTCTGACGGTGCTGGCAGCGACCGGTATCTACCTGTGGTTCAAAATCCACGAAGAGCGAGTAGTGGGTACGGTCCTGCTGGTCATCAGTCTGACGTACAGTTTCACGCTGATTTACTTGCTGAGCACTGCCTGAACGGGGCTTGCAACTACTCTACTGCTCGCGCTCAGCCTGGGATGGACTCTGACGCTGGTGATTCTGGTTCGCGTCGCGCAGAGTCCTTGCCGACCGAAGACCCACGCTTGTCGTCCCCGGTCTTGGAATGTTGACGGCAAATAGAAGGGACACCTGTACTTTGCGCAAACCGGACATTCTCACTTTGCAACCACGGGTTGGGCGTCCAGATAGGAAGCGCAAACCTTCTGGGTTATGCTCCCTGCACCTGAGGCAAGGAGGGTCCGACGATGTCAAGGAAATCCGAAAAACGTTCGATGGGCCGCCGGCGATTCCTGGCCGCAAGCGGAGTCCTTGCGGCCGCTTCACCCGCGGTGGCCGCGAACGTTCCGGGTGCCCCTTCGCCCGAAACGTCGCGAGCAAATCCGAAGGCAGCGCAGCTCCGAGTCAAAATCCCGATTGGCGTCTGCGATCCGGTGTACAAGCACCTTTCGGTCGATGCCATGCTCGAGAGGATCAGCACGCTCGGGCTCGAAGCAGTGGAGATCGGGACCGGAGGCTACCCGGGCTCGTGGCACTGTCCCGTGGACCAACTGTTGGCGGACCCGGCCAAGCCGCGAGCGTGGAAGAACAAGTTCGATGAGAACGCGGCCGTATAAGTGGTAAAGGAGCTCGCCTTCCCCGATGAGTACGAGGTAATTTAGCGGTGAGGTGTCCGGGACGACTATCATCGGCGGCTGCTGAACTGGCGGCTGGTTTCGGCGTCGCGTTCGACGTCCTCGACGCTGTATAATTCAGATAAACCCCGTGCTGCTTGAGGAACCCGTCCAGTTCGTACCGGGTGCTGAATCCAAGCAACTGCCGCACTTGCATCGCTGTCAATGCGCCCGACCGGTACCCTTCGAGAGCCAGGCTCTCAAGGGCGGCGCGCGGCAAATCCTTCCACTTCGCCTCGAGCCCGTGCGCGATGTCTTCTGGCAAATTCAAGGTGATTTCCATCGCTCTAGTATACCAGCGATCTCAGCGCGTTTCTGAAGTTTTGCGCAGTGGGTTCCCGCTTTCGCGGGAATGATCGAAGCTTGAGGGCCACGTCTCGTGAATGACATCACTACGTGGACTTCTGCGGTGGATTTCTGCGGTTTTCAAATCGAGCAGCTAACTGTATACTGCCCCACTCGAAGCCAGCGCTTATTCCGGCTGCGCAGTAGATCAGTTCGGAATGCGCGTAATATCTTAACTACAGAATGCTTGTCATGGGGAGCAATCGAATGTCGAAATGGGGTTTTCCTCTAGCCTTCTTGATCGTCGCGATTTCTAGCCTTTACGCCGTGGCGGCGGAGGGGCTTCTGCAACCATTGGATTTGCGTTGCGAGTATCGCAAGAACCCGCTCGGCATCGATACGTTAAAACCGCGCTTACGCTGGGCACTGGAGGCAACCGATCCAGCAGCCCGAGGCCGGAGGCAGACGGCTTACCAAATCCTGGCGGCGAGCAGCGAGGAGGGCCTGCGCAGCGATCAGGGAGATCTCTGGGACACGGGGCGAGTGGAATCTGACAGGTCCATTCAAGTGCCTTACGAGGGCAAGCCGCTGGCCTCGGGAATGCCGGTTTGGTGGAAAGTGCGGGTATGGGACAATGACGGCAAACCCTCGGCCTGGAGTGAGCCTGCCTTTTGGTCCATGGGGTTGCTCAAAGCCGAAGACTGGAGAGGGAAGTGGATTGGACTCGACGCCGGCGAGGGGAAGCCCGACCAGCTAAAGAAAGCTCAATGGGTGTGGTCGTCCCAGGCCGGTCCGGGCACGAGATATTTCCGCCGCGCCATCGGGATTCCCCAAAACAATTCGGTCTCGGACGCTCTCCTTTATCTGGTTGGCTCTGGCAATTCCTCTCTTTACATCAACGGGAAGCCAGTCGCATCAGCGAAAGGGATCGAGAACCCCATCTCGGTTGACGTTACTCAGGCCCTGCACAGCGGCGCCAACATCCTCGCCGTCTCTGTGAGCGCTTCCGGTGACGCTCCTTCAGGCCTGATCGGCGCACTTGAGATGGAGCTGGCGCGTGGCGAACCAGTGGGCATCTATACGGACCAGCAGTGGCGAGTCTCGCCGGATGAGGTCCACGACTGGAATAAGCCCGAATTCAACGACTCTGCCTGGGAGGGGGCCAAAGTTCTGGGCGCCTACGGCATGGCTCCCTGGGGCGAAGTGGGCTGGGCGGAGCGCAGTGTGCTGCCTGCCCGCATGCTGCGCAAGGACTTCAGAGTGGAAGGACCGGTGAAGCGCGCCACGCTCTATATTGCAGGTCTGGGCCTCTCGGAAGCCTACTTGAACGGCGCCAAAGTGGGTGACGACGTGCTGGCTCCCGCCCTCTCCGATTGCGATAAGCGCGTCTTCTACTTGACCTACGATGTCACAAGACGTCTCCAGCCGGGCAGCAATGCGCTGGGCGTCATTCTCGGCAACGGGCGCTATTTCGCGCCCCGGCACAACGTTCCCACCTTCACGCGGACTTTCGGCCATCCCAAGCTGCTGCTTCAGCTTGAAATCGAACATAGCGGCGGGAAGGTAGAACGCGTGGTGAGCGACCAGAATTGGAAGTTGACCACCGAAGGACCGATCCGCGCCAATAACGAATATGACGGCGAAATCTACGATGCGCGGCAAGAGATGGAGGGCTGGAGCCGCCCGGGCTTCGATGATAGCGGTTGGCAAAAAGCGCAGGTGGTAAAAGCTCCCGCCTATGTCCTGGCGGCCCAAATGATTGAACCCATCCGCGTCACGGAAACCCTCAAGCCGATTGCCATCACTCAAATCCTCCCCGGGGTCTACATCTTTGACATGGGCCAAAACATGGTGGGCTGGTGCCGCCTGACCGTCTCAGGACCCAAAGGAACCCAAGTCGCACTGCGTCATGCCGAAAGGCTGAGGCCCGACGGCACGCTCTATCTCGACAACCTGCGCTCCGCAAAGGTGACCGATGTCTACACGCTCAAGGGCATTGGGACCGAGGTGTACGAGCCGCGGTTCACCTACCATGGCTTCCGCTACGTGGAAGTGAGCGGCTTCCCCGGCACGCCAAACTTGTCTTCCCTGGAAGGGCGCGAAGTTCACGACGCCCTCGAGCCGCACACCGACTTCGCCTCTTCCAATCCCCTGCTCAACCAGATTTACAAAAACGTAGTTTGGGGGACCAAAGACAACTACCGGAGCATGCCCACCGACTGCCCGCAACGCGACGAGCGTCAAGGATGGCTGGGCGACCGGTCCGCCGAGAGCCGGGGGGAGCCCTACATGTTCGATGTCGGGGCGCTTTACGCCAAGTGGGTGGACGACATCGCGGACTCCCAGGACTCGAAAGGCAGGGTCAGCGACGTCTCCCCGGCCTATTGGCCTTTCCGCAATGACAATGTCACCTGGCCATCCAGCTTCATCATTGTCCCTGACCACCTTTACGATCAGTACGCCGACTTGCGGGTGATCGAACGGCACTACGAGGGAATGAAGAAGTGGATCAATTATATGCGGACGAACCTCAAAGACGATCTCATGCCGCGCGATGTTTACGGCGATTGGTGCGTTCCGCCGGAATCTCCCGAATTGATCCATTCGAACGATCCGGCCCGCAAGACCGAGGGCCCCGTACTGGGCACAACTTACTTCTACCATCTGCTCCGCCTGATGGCGCGCTTCGCGACGCTGCTGGGCAAGGAAGGTGACGCGAACGACTTTAACCAGCTCGCGGACAGGCTGCGAGTGGCATTCAACACGACTTACTTCCATCAGGCGACCGGGCGATACAGCAACGGTTCCCAGACCTCGAGTGTCCTTCCCTTAGCCTTCGGCATGGTTGCGGAACAGGACCGGCAGAAGGTCTCCGAAGCGCTGGTGCGGAAGATTGAGGAGCAGAACAAAGGACACATTGGGACCGGCCTGATCGGTGGCCAGTGGCTCATGCAGGTGCTCTCCGCCAATGGCCACGCGGAGGTGGCCTATGAGATCGCCTCCCAGAAGTCGTACCCAAGCTGGGGCTACATGGTCGGCCAAGGCGCCACCACGATCTGGGAACTTTGGAATGGGGATACAGCAAACCCGGCCATGAATTCGGGCAACCATTTGATGCTGGTCGGCGACCTGATCACCTGGCTTTATGAAAACCTGGCGGGCATCCGTCCCGATCCGGCGCAGCCCGGTTTCAAGCACATCGTCATGCATCCCACCCCGGTCGGCGACCTGACGTTTGTGAAGGCTTCGCACAATTCTCCTTACGGCAAAATCATGAGCGACTGGCAACGTGACGGCGACCGCTTTACCTGGAGCGTTACCCTGCCCGTCAACACCACGGCAACTGTGTACGTCCCGGCCAAAGATGCGGCATCGGTAAAGGAAAGTGACAGGCCGGCGGGCGAAACAACGGGCATCAAATATCGGCGCATGGAAGGGGGCGCGGCGGTTTACGAAATCGGTTCGGGAAGTTATCGCTTTGTCTCGAGCATGATGCGCTGACTCAATGAGGCAGGCCCGATGCGAGGTACGCAGGGAGGTATCTTGCGCTAGCGTCCAGACACACTGAATCGTTAAATTGGCCGCTGGCCACAGCCGAATGGTAAACTTATCCCTTCATTGCATTTTGCTCAGGGCCAATCTAAGTGGCAAGCCACGGGGAGAAGGAGAAATAGACCATCGTCAACAGGCCTCTTTTTCGGCGGCGCCCCACCAGCCAAATTTTATCCATAGAGTGGATGATCCTCATACTGGCGCCGGCTTCCGGGTTGGGTCAGCAAACGGCTCCGGTTCAAACCATCGTGGTCACAGGTGTCTTTGAACCAGTGCCTCTCGAGGAGGCGGATCGCCCTGTGGATGCCATCGACGTTCGCAAACTCGACCTGCTCTCGAACTCCCTGGCCGATTTTCTCCGGCTTGACCCGTCTGTCGACTTGCAGGAGCGAGGGCCAGATGGCACGCAGGCTGATGTCTCGATCCGTGGCGGAACCTTCGAGCAGACCCTCGTGCTGCTCAATGGCTTCCGGATGAACGACGCGCAAACCGGTCATCACGACATGGACCTCCCGCTTCCGCTCGATGCGGTCTCGGCTGTGGAAATCTTGCCCGGCTCCGGCTCGACGCTCTATGGGTCCGATGCCATGGGAGGTGTGGTCAATTTCATTACGCAGGCGCCCAAGGCCACCGAACTCCGGGTACGAACCGCCTTTGGCAACTTCGGCGTAAACCAGCAGAGCGCATCACTTACGACGGTATTCCAAAAGGCGACGGAGCAGGTTGCCTTCTCCCGTGACTTCTCCACGGGATTCATGCCCGATCGCGATTACCGCAACCTGGAGTTTTTCTCGAACACGCATCTCACATCCCGCTTGGGCCCTACGGACGTGGTGCTTGCCTACAACGACCGTCCGTTTGGCGCCAATGATTTTTACGGGAATTACGAATCCTGGGAACGAACCGGAACGAGGTTCGGCAGTTTCAGGCAAGCCGTCGGGAGCGACAACGAGATATCCTTCGCATTCCGCCGGCACACGGACATCTTTGTGCTTCTTCGAGACGACCCGCAGTTCTACACGAACCATCATGTTTTGGATAGCTACCAGGCTGCCTTCCGCCGCCGACAAAGGCTGAAGGAGAACACCCGGCTATTCTACGGGGTGGAGGGCTATCAAGATTCCATCGCCAGCAACAATTTAGGGGATCATACTCGAGGACGCGTGGCCGGTTATCTGGACCTGGACGTCCGTGCCTGGAAGCGTCTCTCCTTCTCACTTGGAGCGCGAGAAGAGTTTTACAAATCGGTGCGCGGGCAGTTTGTTCCAGCTTTCGATGCGGGATACTGGATAAACTCAGAGCTCAAGTTGCGAGGCCATGTCAGCCGTTCCTTTCGCGTGCCGTCAATGACCGAGCTCTACTACCATGACCCCACTACCGTTGGCTCCCCAGACCTACTGCCGGAGTCAGCTTGGAGCGCAGAAGGCGGTCTGGACTGGAAACCTGATTCGAGGATCACAGGGGAATTGACCGCCTTCGACCGCTGGGAGCACAACGTCATTGACTATGCCCGCCCTTCCTCCACGGATGTCTGGCGGGCCACCAATATCCAGCGACTTCATTTCCAAGGAGTAGAGGCGGCCGTCAAGACCAAGGTCAAGCAGTCCCAAGATGTGGACTTGCGCTGCACCGTGATGCGCGGCTTCCGCGATCAACTGGGCGACCTCCAGACGCTTTACGTATTCAATTACCCTGTCTATTCCGGAGTGGCTTCTTGGCAAGCATCTATTCCCCACGGGTTGGTGGCGCGCTCGCGTTTGGGTGTTCTGAAGCGCTATGGACGCGATCCTTACGGCCTCTGGGACCTCTGGCTTGCGCGCGACGCTGGCTGCATTCATCCTTTCCTGCAACTGACCAATTTAACCAACACCTCTTACCAGGAGATTGCCGGCGTGCCCATGCCGGGAAGGGCAATCGTTGCGGGAGTGGAGCTCGTCCTCTTTAGGGGAAGGAGTACGCAATGAAGAATCCGGCTCTTGCAGGGGCTAAGGTCTATGAATGGTGAGCGAGCAGCTCAGGCCGCAGGGATGAAGTGGCGCAGCAAGAGGAAGCACGCCGCAGAGATGAGGGCCGAGGCGGGGATGGTCAACACCCACGCCCAGACAATCTTCCTTGCCACGCCCCAATGCACGGCGGTCAGGCGCTGGACGCTGCCCACACCCATGATGCCTCCTGCAATGGTATGAGTGGTTGAAACCGGAATGCCGGCGTGCGCTGCTCCCAAGAGACTGATTGCGGCTGCGGTCTCGGCACAGAACCCTCCCACCGGCTTTAGGCGCGTAATCCTCATTCCCATCGTCCTGACGATTCGCCAGCCCCCGGCCAATGTTCCCAGCCCAATGGCAGCGTGGGCCATCAACACAACCCAGAAGGGGACATAGAAGTGGTCAAGAATTCCCGCGGTGAAGAGCACCCCGGCAATAATCCCCATCGTTTTCTGCGCGTCATTCGTTCCGTGGCCGAAGCTGTAAGCGGCGGCGGAAAGCAGTTGCAATTTACGGAAATAGCGGTCGACGCGCGCGGGAGGAAAATTACGGAACAACCAGTACACGGCAATCATAAGTCCGCCGCCGAGAACCATTCCCAGGATGGGCGAAAGGCCAATGAAGAGGAGAGTTTTAGTCCAGCCGCTCGGGATGATCACTTTCCATCCCGCTTTGGCCACTGCTGCGCCGGCGTACCCGCCCATCAGCGCGTGTGAGGAACTGATGGGTAGGCCGTAGTACCAGGTCAGAATATCCCACACAATTGCGGCGAGCAGCCCGGCGAGAATGACATACAGGTTGACGAATTCGAGACGGATCATGCCGTGGCCCATGGTCCTGGCCACTGCGGTGCCAAACGTAAAGGCGGCGACGAAGTTGAAGAAGGCCGCCCAAATAACCGCAACTCGCGGTGACAGCACCCTGGTCGAGACCACGGTGGCTATGGAGTTGGCGGCATCGTGGAAGCCGTTCAAAAAATCGAAGGTCAGAGCAACTAAGGTGAGAAAGACAGCAAACCAGAACATAATTCGTCGCGTGAAAGAGCTCTAACAGATCCATTCGGGAGCTCACGGGCTCTTCAGATTGATGCTGGGTCGGTCCTTAAGGGTCTGCGGGCGACTCTTGCTGGGAACTCATGTGCTTTTCAGAACGACCGCTGCCAGGACGTCGGATACGTCTTCGCACTTATCGGTGGCAGCCTCCAGCACTTCGTAAATCTCTTTCCATTTGATGATCTCGGCCGCTTCCGTCGAGTCCTCGAACAACTTGGCGATGCATTCGCCTTTGATCCGGTCGCTTTCTTCTTCGATCTGCTTGAGCTGCTCGCAGTATTTCAGGATGTTTTGGGGCTTATTGAGTTCTGAAACGGCTTTGACCAGAATCTCTGCCCCCCGCAAGATGACGTTGGCCAGTTGAAAAGCCCCGGTGGTTGAGCATTTCACTTTGTAGGTGATGAGCCGACTGGCCGCGGCGTCCACCAGATCCATCACGTCGTCGAGCGCCGAACTTAGGGCGTGGATGTCCTCCCGGTCAAACGGAGTGATGAAGGTCTGGTTGAGTTTGGTCATCACGGAACGCGTTATCTGGTCGCCTTTGTGCTCCGCCGCCTTGATTTCCGCAACTTGTCTTTCAACGTCGCGAAAATCCCGGAAGAGGACAACCAACTGCTGAGCCGCCTGGTGGATATTCTTGGCTTGCTCATTGAAGAGATCGTAGAACTTGCCATCACGTGGGATAAGTTGCACCGTGCACCTTCTTGCTCAGTAGCTGAGGCATAGATTCTTATCGAATTGCCTCCAAAACGCAAGGGACATATCGTCCTCAGGCAGTTGTGTCCTCTTCGAGACCTGGGCGCTGGAAGCCGCCGTCATTCCCGTCAGCCGACGGGAATCCAATCCGCAAACCTTCGGAGCTGCGCTGTCTACAGGCCGGATTCCTCCCGCCATGGCACGGCGGGAATGATCGGTATTTCGAAGTGGACCCACACAAAAGACGAGCGCACCGCCTACTACATCGAAGGCCGCTACGGTTAGACCTTTTGCGGTTGCAGCAACCCTTGCTCGGCCATCACCTTCTCAAGTTTGGCGCGGTTTTCAGCTCTCATGGGGACCATGGGCAGACGGTAAACTTCCTCGATCAGGCCCATCATGGCCAGTGCGGCCTTGACAGGAATAGGATTGGTCTCGATGAAGTTCACCTGCATCAGCGGCAACAGCCGGAAATGGAGTTGGCGCGCCGCCTCGAGTTTGCCCTCCAGCAGCAGGTGCGCGAGCCTGGTCATCTCGCCCGGAATTTCGTTCGAGACCACGGAGATGATGCCCACGCCACCCAGCGCCATGAGCGGGAAAGTGAACGAGTCGTCGCCGGAAAGCACGCGGAAGCCCGGGCCGACGGCGGCAAGGACTTCCATCTGTTGCACGATGCTGCCCGAGGCTTCTTTGATGCCGATGATGTTTGGAATTTTCGAAAGGCGGGCCACTGTGGGGGGCTCGATATTCGACGAGGTGCGTCCCGGAACGTTATAAACAATGATGGGCAGGTCGGTGGATTCCGCAAGCGCTCGGAAGTGCTGGTAAAGGCCTTCCTGAGTGGGCTTGTTGTAATAAGGCGACACGGAAAGAATCCCCTGCACGCCCAGCCCGCGCGCCTCGGCAGCAAGGTCGATCACTTTCCGGGTGTTGTTTCCGCCTACCCCGGCAATCACCGGAACCTTCCCCGCCACTTCCTGCACCACGGCGCGGACGACCCCCAGATATTCAGCATGTTCAAGGGTGGGAGTTTCCCCCGTGGTGCCGCAGGGGACCAGGAAGTCGATGCCGGCGCGGAGTTGGAACTGAACCAAACGCCGCAACGCATCGAGGTCCAGCGTGCCATCCTTCCTGAATGGCGTCACGAGCGCCGTGCCGCAGCCACGAATGTCCAGGCTCATAAAACCTCCTTGCCACCAAGCCATCAGCCCTCAGCTATCAGCAAGGTTCCTCGAGACACAACTCGACAACTGCCTTGAGGTTACTCCGCAATTCATCGAGCCTTGCCGCCTGGGTATGGCCGCCCGGCGCTCCCGGCACAATTGCGACGTAAAGATTCGTCTCGGGACCCGTTCCACGCATGCAGAAAAAGTTCTCATGCTGCTGAGATTCTTGCTGGCCGGGGCCGGGCTTTCTACCCACTCGCCCGTCTCCGTCAACTGACGGACTGGTGAAATCGCCGGCGCGGGCCACCCTCTCCCCCGAGGGGAAGAGAGCAGGAATTTGTCACGCCCTCACCGAGACGATTCCAGGACGTCTGCAAAGCTAAACAAGCCCTTCTTACCTACCACCCAGCGTGCCGCGTGCAGGGCGCCTTCAGCAAACCCCTGGCGGCCGCGCGCCGTGTGCCGAAGGATAATTGTATCCGCTTCGGAGTCGAAACCCAACTCGTGCGTGCCAGGAATGTAACCCGCGCGCACGCTGGCGATGGGAATCTCGCCCCTTCTAAGTTGGGCTTGAATCTGCCGTTTGATTTCGAGCGCCGTGCCGGAAGGCGCGTCCTTCTTGAACTTGTGATGAGCTTCCGTGAGGTAAGGGTCGTAGGTCGGGAAACCGGAGAAGATTTCCGCCGCGGCGCGCGCCAAGCGATAAAAAAGGTTCACCCCGATAGAGAAGTTGGCTCCGTAAACCATGCCCACGCCGGCGCTTTCGATGATCCTCCGCACCTCCTCCAGCCGGTTATGCCAGCCTGTTGTCCCCACCACGAGATTCACGCCCAGGGACGCGACCCGGCGAATGTTCTCGACCACCGCCTCCGGAGTGGTGAAGTCGATACACACATCTATGCCCTGGAAGTTCTCAGGCGTGATGCCCTGGCCTTGTGCGTTGACGTCAACATCCATCGCCAAACGCACTTCGAAGCCGCGCTGCGGGGCAAGCTGCGCCAGCGCTTTGCCCATTTTCCCGTAACCGAGCAGGGCCAGGTTTATAGGTCTTGCACCCGGGGATTCTGAGGAAGCGTTCTTCACGTTTCACCCGCCTTAGGGAACAGGGAACGGGCAAACCTGACGTCGGTACGCTGTTCCCGGTAACCTCGTTTGTTCCCAGTAACCTGTTCCCTGTTCCCTAGCAGGTTGATGAAAAAGTCGAAAAGACGCCTACTTTGCCGTACTGCAGCAATCGTAAGCTCCTTGTTTTCAGCCTAGGCTATATTCCTAGCAACCCGAAAAAGGGTTTTTCATCATCCTGCTAGTCGAGATATCCTTCGGACTTCATCAATTCGGCATTGAGCAGAGCCGCGCCGGCCGCCCCGCGGATGGTGTTGTGACTGAGGGCGATGTACTTGAACTGAAGCACTGGGCAGGGCCGCACACGACCCACCACCGTGGCCATCCCGCGCTCGACCGCCAGATCGAATTTGGGCTGCGGGCGGTCCCGCTCCTCGCGAACGATGATGGGATGCTTGGGGGCAAACGGCAAATCCAGCTCCTGCGGAACCGAGCGAAACTTCCGCCACACCTCGATCAGGTCCTCGACTGAGGCTTTGGACTTCAGCGATAGCGATATCGACTCCGTGTGCCCGTCCTCGACCGGCACCCGGTTGCAGTGCGCGCTCACCACCAGGTCGCCCGGCTTGACAGCCTCACCCAGCAATTTCCCCAGCAACTTGCGCGTCTCCCGCTCCACCTTCTCCTCTTCCCCCGAAATATGAGGGATCACGTTGCCGAGAATATCCAGCGTGGGCACTCCGGGGTAACCGGCCCCGGAGACCGCCTGCATACTGGTCATCAGCACCTTCTCGACGCCAAAAGCCTTCTCGAGCGGCGCCAACGACATCGCCAGACCGACCGTCGTGCAGTTCGGGTTGGTGACAATCATGCCCTTCCACCCACGCCGCTTTCTCTGGGTTCGCACCAGGGCCAGGTGGTCGGGGTTCACCTCCGGGATCAACAAGGGGACATCCGGCTCCATGCGGTGATTGCTGGAGTTTGAGACCACCACGTGGCCGGCCTGCGCGAACTCCCTTTCGACCTCACCGGCAACCTTGGAATCAAGCGAGGAGAAGAGCAGTTGCGGCGCGTGGTCCGGCTTGCATTCATGCACTGGAAGCTCACCAGCGGCTTTGGGCAAAGGCTCGCGCACGCGCCAGTTGCAAGCCTCCGCATAAGTTTTCCCTGCCGACCGTTCCGAGGCTGCGAGCCATCGGACCTCAAACCAGGGATGGTGTTCGAGCAAGCTCATAAAGCGCTGGCCCACCATTCCCGTAGCGCCCAGAATGCCAACTTCAATCTTTTTCATAGTTATGACTGCCTTTCCGACAAGTCGACAGTCGAGAGTCAAGAGTCGAAAGTCGACTCTCGGCTGTTGACTGTCTTTCGGTTCCCCGAATCTCTTTGAAACTCTCCAACAACTTCACCTAAGCTTGTCATTCCGAGCGGAGCGAGGAATCTTGCTCTCATCTATCCTTCGCGACCCACCTGAAGCAGAGCGAGATTCCTCGCTGCGCTCGGAATGACAGCTTAGCCTTCTGGGCCACCTCGATTCTGTTTGACCCCACCCGGCTGTTAACTCTCGACCTTCGACTCTCGACTCCCGACTGTCTTTTTCAGCTCATGGACAAGCCGGCAATAGAGTTCGGCGGCTCGAACCAAATCCGCTTTGCGAACGCACTCATGCTCGGTGTGGGCTTCGGTGATCGAACCGGGTCCCAGCAACACGGGCCGTCCCCAGCGGGTCAACGAGGGCAAGTCAGTGGTGAAGGCCACCACGTCGGTCGCGTAGCCGTCCAGTTTCTCCATGAGCAGGGGCGGCGTATCGCGGACGAACTCGAACTCGCAGCGCCCGCCGAGCAGCTCCGAAATCTTGCGGCGTATCTCTTCCGTGTCTTTCACGGTGCGAATCACGATCTGGGCCGCGGCGTGGTCCGGGACAACGTTTGCCGCCCTGCCGCCGGAGATGACCCCAATGTTCAGAGTGCCAGGGCCCAACAAGGGATCATGGGGCATCGGGAGCTTCCGTAGATCGTCGAGAACACCGAGCAGCTTATCAATCGCGGATTCACCGAGGTGCGGGTAAGCCGAGTGCGCCATCTTGCCTTTGCATCGAATGTCCAGCCGCAAGTTGCCTTTCGACCCCAGCACCAGTTTGTTCTCCGTTGGCTCACCATTAATAATGTAGCGGGAGCCGGGTGGATGCAGGTTCGCCTCGCGCGCGCCGTCGCTGGTGGTTTCCTCTCCCACCAGGAAGAGCAGGCCGAAGTCAGTCACGCTTTCGCTCAGCAGCCGGTCCGCCGCCGCGATCTGCGCGGCCACGATGCCCTTGGCGTCACAGGCTCCCCGCCCATAAATAAACTCCTCGTCCTCGCGTGCGGGAAGGAAAGGCGGCACGGTGTCGATGTGCGTGCTCAAAACAACGTCCGGCTTTCCCTTCTTTGCAAACACGTTGGAGCGATCGCGCGAGACCGGCTGGAGCTCCACCTCGAAGTTTCGCGCCGCGAGGTAAGCGCGCAGGAATTCGGCGCAGGCGCGCTCGTGGCCGGTCCCCGATTCGACGTTGATTAAGGCCTTGGTAAGCTCAAAGATTTCCATCGCGTCTCTCTTCCGCTTGCGCTCGCCGGCCTGCGGCTTCCAAATTGTCATTCTGAGCGAAGCGAAGAATCTCGGCAGTTTTAAAATTAATCAACTATAGGGATCCTTCGTCGCCTGCGGCTCCTCAGGGTGACAGCCCCCAGGGTTTTTTCCGCATCCTGCTAAAGGGCGGCACTACTGCGGGTTGGGTGCGGGTCGCCGGGCATCTGCCAGCTTTATCCGGCCGCTCCCGCAAACAGCCTCTCTGCTAGACGTTAACTTACAAAGGAAAAGAGCGTCAAGGCCCTTCGCACGGTTGGCTACTTCCGGCCCAGGAGTCGGAGCGTGGCGGTCAAGGCGCGGCCCTGGAAGCCGCTGTAGGTGAGGAAATCCGGCGAATCCACGTTTGCGTAGATCGCGTATTTCAGAGGGCTTGCGGAGTGGATTCCCGTCGGCTGACGGCAATGACCGCGGCCTGCGATCACCGTGTCTCGCAGTTGATACCACTACCGGCAAGCGCACGATTTCAATTGACGTCCTTGCCGCTGGCGACTGGCGTAGGGGGAATGTTGACGCCTGGCTCCCTCGCTGGGGCGGTGGGCTGAGACGCCTTCTCGTTCGCGGCTTTTAACACCGCGTCTTGTGGCGCAGCCTCATCCTCCTCGCGCACTTCGTGCTCCGGGGCGCGGCCGTTGATCAGTGTCCACTTCAGCGGATAAACCTCTGGATCGAAAATCACGGCATAGAAATGCCAAACGACGACGGCCAGTGTGGCCAGAATCGCTTCGTAGTAGTGAATGGCGGTGACGACATCCAACCAGGAATTGGAGAGATATCGCAGCACGTAGTTATGGGCCCAGAGCAGAATTCCGGTGATACCCATCACGATTGTTCCCCAGACCAGAGCCCAGTATTCGAGCTTCTCCGCATAGTTGAACCTCCCATACAGCGGCAACTCGCGGCGGTAGCCAAGATTGTAGCCCACGGTTTGGACAGCCTCGCGGGCGTCCCGGACCTTGGGTAGCATGGCGAGCAGGGCTTTGCGCCCCTGGACGGTGAAGAAGAGGTAAATGAGGTGGTAGAAGCCCGCGGCAATTAACATCACTCCGGCGATCCGGTGCACGAGTCCCCGCAGCGGGAAATCCTTCTCCCAACGCACGATCGGCGCTGCCCAGGAGCTTCCCGGAAACTTCAAGGCAAAGCCCGTGATCACCAGAAGCAGGAAGCTGACGAGCAGAATCCCGTGCTGGATGCATTCATTGAGCGTGAGGCGCAGCGGCGATGCGGAGGAATGATATTTCGCGATGTGCCTTCGCAGCTTGCGTAACCAGTCGAGGAGATTGTGGAAAATCATGAAAGCGAGAGTGGCAGGAATCGTGAACAGGTAGAACCACCGAACGTAGCGGAGCCAGGGATTGGCGGCCGCAGCGGTGGAAATCACATGCACTGGCCCCAGGGCGAACGTCTTCCCGGCATCCGGATGGCATTTGCCGCAGGTGGCGGCAAGATTGGCCTTGGCAATCGAGGAACGCGGGTCGCTGGAAGGAAGAATGTCGTGAACGCCGTGGCAGCTTGCGCAATTGGCCACCGTTTGGGAGCCGGCCTTCGCCGCCAAGCCATGGTAACTGCTCTCATAACTGGTAACCCGGTCGAGTGGAAGATGGAAACGCGCCTCGAGCCGCGTGTCGCCGTGGCAGCGCGAACACGTAGCCGTAGCAATATTCGTCACATACACAGGCGATTGGGGATTGCCCGGCGCCAGGATGTTGTGCTCCCCGTGGCAGTCAGTGCAAGTGGGGGCTGCTGTGACGCCTGCGGCCACGGCCCGGCCGTGAATGCTGTCCTTATATTGAGTGAACTCTTGCTGGTGGCAGTGGCCACAGGTCGAGCCGACATTGCGCTTCGAGATTGGCGAGCGAGGATCGGAAGGCGGAAGGATGGCGTGCGTTCCATGACAATCATTGCAGGCGGCTGCGTTCTTTCCCTCGCGGATGGCGCGCGCGTGGACGCTGGCTTCGTACGCCTCCACGGGCCGGGTGGCGGCAAACAGGTACTTTTGCGCCAGCTTCGGATCTGAGTGACAGCGACCGCAGGTGAAGGCTAGGTTCCGGCTGCTGACGGGGGAGTTCGCCGCGGAGCCCTCGACCACTTTGTGCGTCGCGCCATGGCAATCCGCGCAACTGGGCGCGTTGCTGTCGCCTTGCCCTCGGGCTCGTCCATGAATGCTGGACGCGAATTCCTTGACTTCCTCGGCATGGCAAGCGACGCAAAGCGTCGTGCCGTGAGCGGCGGGACCTCCTATCTCATGCCCGCTGCCATGGCAAGTCATGCAGGTTGCGGAGCTAGCCGGGTTTCCAAGCGCCGAATGAGCGCTGGCAGCCAACTCGCCGGCGACTTCTCCGTGGCAGGTAAGGCAAGAGGCCGATGCGCTCTTTCCCGTGTGCGGCAGCTTGGCTGCCCCGGCGTGGCAATCCAGGCAGCGAAGGTCCTTATGGACGGTACGGGCCAGCGCGGCGCCCTTTACGGTGATGGGCTTGCCTTGCGAGTTCGTCAAACCCGTTGACGGTCCGTGGCAGGAAAGGCAATCGTCGGTGGCCCGGAGGCTGCCCATGCCTCCAAGGAGTATAATGACCGAACTGAAGATGACAAACCGACTCAGGCTCATTTCGAGGAGTTCCACTTTCCCACGCAACGATTCCAGCCCCAAGCCACGAAGGTCTCCCAAATCAAATATGATCAAGATGCCAAGGTCAGACTGCGAATTTCCACCCAGAGAATGAGAATAGAATGGGACACTTTAGAACCCTGCGCACCCCTTTCCCATCTTTATGGACATACTGTTGCAGTTATCATGCCGCCGGAGTGGAATTTTTCAATATCTTAGAGCCGACAAAATGTCGCTTTCTAGGCCGGTCATCGCGGCTTTTCAGTGAAACGACGGGGCCGTGTGGTGGGTTCCCCAGCTTACGCGGCCAGGAGGGCGCAGGATGCGCCTCGCTCCGCTATTGCGAAACTTGCAAGCTGAACTCGGCATCCGGGCCAATCTTGCTTCCTGCAATTGGGGACTGTGTCAGGATGGTGCCTCGAGGGCCGTTTTTCGTCGTAACGGAAGTGACAGCAGCCACTTTGAAGCCTGCTTTCTCGAGGTTGCGACGAACTTCCGTAATTGGTTGGCCGATAAACTTCGGGCATAGGTACGCACTAGGGGTTTCTCCGACAGAAACCAGGATGTTCACGGCGGGGCTTCTTAGCTCGGCGCTTTCCGGTAGCGGGTCCTGCGCCACAACTTGATCGGGTTCAACACCGGGCCAGTGAATTCCCACGATATCGCCCAGCTCGAGGTTGCGCTGAATAGCGGTGATCCGGGCGGCGCGTATGCTGGTGCCCACAAAGTTGGGAATGACGACCTGGGGAGGCCCCAGGCTCACCAGAACATGCACATGCTGGCCGATCTTGATGCGGGTTCCTGGGGGAGGCATCTGGGACACTATCGCCTGAGGTGGGTATTGGGAATTGAAGAGCTTATCTTCGACCTTCATTTCAAGACCCAGGCCGCTGGCCATGCGTTGAGCATAGTCGAAAGACAATCCGACCAAGTTCGGCATGGTCTCCTGGTGACCACGGATGGTAAGCCGGATGGTCGTGATGGCGCTGAGCAGGGCCACGGTTACCAGAACGGTTGATAACAGAAAGAGGCGGAAGAGAGTCCGAATGCGTTCCCGCAGGCTCATCTTGACTTCCCATTCTATCACGCCTCATGCGCCTTGACTAAACTTGCGCCAAACCAGTACTATGTGGCTCCAACCCCTTGGAGGTGCGGCATGTCCAAAGGCTCGTCCGACGAAGCTCTCTGGAAGGGTTTAGACTCTTTCCGAATCGAAATTCCTTCCTGGGGATTTGCTAATACCGGAACCCGTTTTGGCAAATTCATCCAACTTGGCGCGGCGACGTCCACCCAAGAAAAGTTTAGCGATGCCGGGCAGGTTCATCACTTTACCGGCATTTGTCCCACGGTGGCCGTGCACGTCCTGTGGGACTTCCCAGAGGGCCTCAAAAGCACGGATGAAGTGAAGGGATACGCCAAAAAATACGGCGTCGGAGTTGGCGCCATCAATCCCAATGTGTTTCAGGACCAGATTTACAAGTATGGCTCTCTGGCCAATCCCGACCCCGAAATCCGCCAGGCAGCCCTCCAGCACATCCTGGACTGTGTGGAGATTGGGAAACAGACAGGGAGCCGGGACATCTCTCTTTGGTTTGCGGACGGATCGAGTTACCCCGGGACGGCCAACATTCGCCATCGGAAGCAGTGGTTCGCAGAGGGCTTGAGCAAAAGTCACTCCCAGCTCTCACCCACCCAGCGGTTACTGGTGGAATACAAACCCTTTGAACCGGCCTTTTATCACACCGACATTGCCGATTGGGGCATGGCCCTCCTGCTAGCCCGTACTGCGGGTCCGCGCGCCAAGGTCCTTGTGGACACGGGGCACCACTATCAAGCGCAGAACATCGAGCAAATCGTGACGTGGCTCCTCAGTGAAGACATGCTGGGAGGTTTCCACTTTAACGACCGTCGCTACGCGGACGACGACTTGACGCTCGGTTCGATCGATCCCTACCAAGTCTTTCGCATCTTCCACGAGATCCTCTTATTTGAGTGGGAGGTTGGCCGGCGCGCGGACATCGCCTACATGATTGACCAGAGCCACAACTTGAAGGGCAAGATCGAGGAAATGATCCAGACCGCAGTGACAGCCCAAGAGTTGTATGCCAAGGCGGCACTTGTGGACCACGCGCGTCTGGCTCGCCACCAGCAGAAATGTGAGCTGGTGGATGCCGAGGCGTGCCTCCAAGAAGCCTTCTCCACGGATGTGCGGCCTGGAATCCGGGAGTGGAGACGCTCGAAGGGTCTGCCGGAAGACCCCTTGGCCGCTTTTCGCGAGTCTGGATACATGCAGCGGGTCAACCGTGAGCGAGCCGAGAAAAACCAAGCCGCCGGAGGAAGCTACGCCTAGTTTCACAGTCGAGGAGTCGAGCAGTCGAGGAGTCGAGAAGTGAAGGGCTGAGGGTTTAGGCGCCCTGGACTTTTCGACTCTTTGACTCCTCGACTCCTTTTGACTTCTCGACTTCGGAAGGAATGGCGACGATGAAAACTGGTGTTCACATCGTGGCAACCGATTTGGGAGCGGAAAGTGGCCGTGTGGTTCTTTGCCGTTGGACCGGGGAGGAAGGAATCCTCGAGGAGGTCCACCGTTTTCCCAACGGCGCGCGTCAAGAGGCGGGTCACTTGGTGTGGGACCTGGACCGTCTATGGCAGGAGATCACCAAGGGGCTGCGCCTTGCTGTGTCCAAAGCGGGGGGCCGCATCGCCAGCGTCGGTGTCGATGGCTGGGGCGTGGACTATGTGCTGCTTGACCGCACGGGAAACCGCATCGGCCGCGCTTACTGCTACCGCGACGCCAGAAACGCTCCCCAAATGGAGCGCGCCTTTACGCTCATTCCCCAAAGACGCATGTACGAAATCACGGGGATTCAGTTTCTTCCTTTCAACACCGTCTTCCAATTGATGGCGCACGCCGCCGAATTCCCTTCGGAATGGGATCGCGCGGCAAAGTGGCTCACTCTCCCGGAGTATTTCCTATACCGGTTCTCGGGAGTCGCTATGGCCGAGTATACGGAAGCCAGCACCACCCAACTCCTCGATGTCCATAAGCGGTCCTGGTCGGAGGAACTGGCCCGCGCCCTGAATCTCAATCTGGAGAAATTTCCTCCCATCGCGCCTCCGGGGACGCCGCTGGGGAAAATGCGGAAGGAGCTCGCCACGGACCTAGGCCTTTCGACTGCGCAAGTCATCGCGCCGGCTTGCCACGACACCGGCGCGGCCGTGGCGGGCATTCCTTTCCCGCATGAAAACCTGGCCTTCATCAGCTCGGGGACGTGGTCCCTGGTGGGGATGGTGCTTATGAATCCCGTGGTCACGGGACCGTCCTTCGAGCAGAACTTCACCAACGAAGGCGGCGTGGCAGGCAGCATCCGGTTCCTGATCAACGTCATCGGGTTGTGGCTCCTCCAGGAGTGCCTGCGTGAGTGGAATGCCCAAGGGCTTCAATTGACCGCCGCCGACTTGGCGCAGCAATGCTCGGATACTCCCGTTGACGGACCGTGCTTCGATGCGGATGAGAAAGCCTTTCTCGCCCCCGGCAACATGATTTCCCGCATCAATGCCGCGCTCCGCGCGCAAGGGTTTGAGGAAGAAACCCGACCCAAGGAACTTGCCGCCATCATCTTCCGCACCCTGGCGCGACGCTACGCCCGGGTTGCCAGGGAGCTTCAGAAGCTTACCGGAAAGCCTATCGAACGCATCTGTATTGTCGGTGGAGGCGTCAGGAATGAAACCCTCAACCGCCTGACCAGTGAGTTGACGGGCCACGAAGTCCTCCGCGGACCGAGCGAATCCACCACGGCGGGGAACATCGCCACGCAGATCGCGGCGCTCGAGAAGACGAAATCGCTTGAGCAGATTCAAGCCATCAGCGCGCGGCTTAAGTTTCCGGCGGCCGGTTGAAGAGAGTCGAGAAGTCGAGGAGTGGGCGACTTGGGACTCCTCAACCTGCGAGTGTCGACTGTGAGCCGCGTATGGAAGGAAGTCTGGACTGTCATTCCGAGCGTAGCGAGGAATCTCGCTCTGAGGCCCACGCGTGGCGGGAGTATTGACGAAGGAAAGACCAGAGCAAGATTCCTCGCTGCCATGAAAATGGTTGTGCCGAAGGCACCTTGGAGTGCGGTATCCGTCAGCCGACGAACAGCTACCGCCTTTCGCTCGGAACTCAAGGCGGTCCCGCATGGCGGGACCGCACTCCAAGGCGCTTCGCGCATTTTCATGCACAGTGGTGAGCCGAAGGATCATGAAATCTACGCTCGGAATGACAGCGAGGGACTGGGTCGAGGAGTCGAGGGTCGAGAGCAAAAGCCGCTTGACTTTCCTTTTGCTTTCGACTCTTGACTTCTCGACTTCTTGACTCCGGGAGTTCGCGAGGTTCGAGATGGCCAGAATTCGAGTGGCGCTCTTTGTAACCTGTTTGGGTGACCAGTTCTTTCCCCAGGTGGGGGAGTCCGTGGTAAAAGTGCTTCGGCGGTTGGATGTCGAGGTCACTTTCAATCCTGCGCAAACCTGCTGCGGCCAGCCGGCCTTCAACACGGGTTACCGGGATGAAGCTCGGGCGGTGGCTTCGAAAGTCCTCAAGCTTTTTGATGATGCGGACTACGTAGTGTGCCCCTCGGGCTCCTGCACCTCGATGGTGCGCGTGTTTTACCCCGAACTG
>Ga0315282_10005503_pt1 | contig 21541 bp, 16 predicted proteins | sample YL17G07_20_MG_FD_203693 | JGI IMG/M metagenome (GOLD analysis project Ga0315282, IMG submission 203693) | Sediment microbial communities from Yellowstone Lake, YNP, Wyoming, USA - YL17G07_20 | ecosystem: Environmental > Aquatic > Freshwater > Lake > Sediment | place: USA: Wyoming | collected... | reverse complement strand
AAAGGGTCGATTTCGGCTCCATCTGCTCTCCAAAAGGTTGGAGTGAAGCATCTGCAATCTCCGCTTGCTTCCCACCACATGCACATAACGGTGTTAAACCACCGAATAACGGGACAACCCAGCGCGCAGATTGGCCCCGAGCGCTTGATTTAACGAGACTGTAGATCGCCCTCCAAGAAGACAATGCTGCTAGCGACCAGAAATAGCTCTGAACAACCAGCCGTGTCTCAAGTCTAACCGAGTCTTCCTTTGAAGTCTCTTCCACCGAGAGGGTTTTCGAGCATTTTGCAGGATCCACCTGAATACCTTGGTTATGGCCTGCGCTTGGTCCTCTGGTTTCAAGTTGTAGAAATCTTCATCGCCTTTGACTCCAAGTGACTCAAGAAGTTTCAGATATTCTACCCAGACCTCGGGGTTGCTGAGCCAACCCTCAAGCTCATCCTCCAAGTTCTTACCGAATTTTCTCTCCAACTCCAAAGCGATATATCCTAAAGTCTCACCGCTCTTGATGAGGTAGTCGTCTCCCCAAGGAGATTCATCCAAGATCAGCTTCCTAGCAACGTCACCAGTTGAAAGGCCTAAGTCGAGACCGTATTCGCGCAGTTTGCTCTCAACCGAGCGAATCTGACCCATAGTATTACCTTCATCAACGAGCGGTTTCAACAGAGTCTGTCTCCATTCATGAAAACTAGGACCCAACATTCCAGCGAAGCGAATCTTGTATCTGCTCGCCTCCGCACCATTCAAGGCTTTCAACTCCTCTTCTTTGAGCAGGATGAAGCTGCATAGAAGTGCTATCTTTTCATCTTCAAGAAGAATCCTCCTCAGCTCTCTGAACTGCTCGGGACTCCCGTCCGAACCATACAGTTCGCTGGGAGGCGAGCCCTTCAACTGTAATACGACATGGTAGAAATGCTCATAGATGTCACTCTCAGCGAAAAGATCTGGTCGCGCTTTGTGTATCATGTAGAACGGATGATGAATCTTCCTCTGAAAGTCTCTTGTTTCCTCGAGTGTTGGTAGCTTAACATGCCGCGTGCATACGTAGGCAAACACCTTCCAAGCAAGCTCAGCGAATCCAGCATTCTCCAGTCTCTCCCAGGCGCAGAATATGCCGGGAGCGAGACGGAACAGCTTCTTCGTCGCCTCAGTATTGGCTAACGGTGGTCTTACTAGGCCAGGCTTTTGAAGCAACTCGATGAGACCTAGAATAGTCACGTCGTAGACGATAAGCAGGCCTCGTGTCCGTGAAAAGGTGATTATGGGTACTACGCTAAAGTCTCGTTGCAAGGCTGTGAAGGCTTTGTAAACAGATCCCTTCCCCGGGTGCTTCAACTTCAGCATTACGTCGTATCGTTTTGGAAGGGCCCCCACAGACGAAAAATCCTCTATCACCGATTGCCACACGGAGTTGAGAACATCTAATCTGGTCTTTAGTGGCTGTCGCTCAAACTGCAATTATTCCACTTTCGACTTAGCTAAAGTTGATCAAAGTCTGTTATAATGTTCCTGTTTCTCTAGTCTGATGTCCATTGAGAACCAGAATAGATACGAAAAGAGATACCCCGCAATTCTCCGCCGAGCGCGGAATACATGTGTGCAAAACCTTCAGAGGGGACATCGCCAGAGCTATTGACGAAATCGTCAACATACGTCGTCTCTTTTCAAGCTACGCCTCATTTGTTGGCCAAGCCATTCTGGAGTACCATCGACGTCTAGTTCACGAGGAATTGGAACTTTCCCGTCTTCGAGCAATGTCTGGACAAACTGAATCAGATTGAGGGTGTGTGAAGAGTCAAATGGCCAATGTGTCTCCGAAGGAGACCGCAAAGGAAAGGCCGGCCGGCCCGATACGTGTGTGCTTGCAAGCGGCCTCGAAGGAAGGTAATGGCGACAGCGGCTAGGTCGCAGATTTGCCAGACGAACCCATTGCGGCCAGTAGTTCTCCGCAAGAACTGATACTCGCCCTAGTCAAAGCAGGATACAATCTCACCAAGGATGGCTATGAGTACCTTGTCGCCTGCGATCGGCCTTACGAGATAGTGTCGAGGATCATTGAGGAAAGACCTGCGAGCCCGTTCATAGAAGCGTCGTATCTTCGCGCACTTGTATCATCTCGCCCAGAAGCCAAGCGTCGCCGAGACCCGTCAAACATAGCAGTAGATACTCCAATCGATATGTGGGGAAGAGAAGAAGCCAAGCCTGGGATCGGCCCTAGGTGCATATATTGTGGCTCCTATAACACGGTGCCTAACTCCATCCTACCAGACGTAGAGTCGTATCGATGCACGGCATGCAAACGAGCCTTCACCCCACAGAAATACAGGACTGAAGTAGTGGATTGGGATGAAGCAAAAGAGATCATCGACTATGCATACGTTCACGGTTACACTTTCCGGCAGTTGCGCTCAGAGTTTGCCAAGAAAGGAAAGTCCAGAAGCACCATGCTGCATTGCCGCATATGTAGCGACTTCAGCAGCAACAGCAAAGACCCGCTTCAGGTTGCGAAGGAATACGATCTCAGGTTTTCACCGTATCTAGCTCTCGATTTGACAGGCGTCTCCGTGCTGCGCAACGAGGAGAATAGGGGAATAGCCCCCCAACCGTCAGAGAGAGCACGAAAGCTCCCGGCTCTCTTCGCTGGAGACAATGTCACAACGTACGGATACTGCGCCCGCATAATGAGGGTTCCAACCAACTTGGACAAGCACCAAATGAAAAAGGTATTGACTGAAGCCTACGTCAATGTGCTCAGAGAGATAATCGCAGCGCTCCATGTGCCCGGCAACATGATCAAGATGGTCACTTGCGATGCGGAGCCTGCGCTAATCGCGGCAATTAGGATTGTGCTACCGGGCAAACCAATCCAAGTGGATCCGGTTCACGTATTCAGAAAAATAGACGCCAAGATACTTCCGACAATGCGCAACCCACGGATAAGGCATGAACGAATCGAAGACTGGAAGAAGCTGAAGACCGAGATCCACGACATTGTATATTCGCTCAGCAAGAAGCAGTTCTACCTTCGCTTGCAGATACTCCTGGCGAAGAGAGGTGAATGGGAATCTGATGAGAGGATGGTGAAAGCTGTCCGCACGGTTGTAAGATACCACAAGCTCCTGACAACTCATTTTATGTTCCCTGACGCTCCGCGTACAAACAACTTCTCCGAGAATCTCGTGGGACGGGTGGAGGCAAAGATAACCGCTAAGAAGGCCTTCGGCAACCCAGATACGGCAGAACGACATCTGACCAGCTATGTAAACGCAATGAACTTCACACCCTTCCGAGCGAGCGATGTGGGGCTGAATGGATTCAGCCCATTCCAGCTAGCCGGCGGCAAAACGGATACACCCTGGGCCGACATCACATACGTAGGAAAGCGCAGACAATGGAAAGCCTGGGTAAGACTACTTAAGGACAGAGACTGAGAACTCGAGGTCACATCTAGTCTAGGGCCGAGAGGAAACCTGCAATACCCCCCGAACTGTTACAGTGATGACGAAACCCTACGTTAACGGTACGGTGCCAGAATCGGTGCCGTAACGGTACAGTAGTGATGACCAAGTCTGTAACAACATCGGAGTTTCCTATTTCAGCTCCAGGACTTGTTCTTCACGAGGTTGATCAAGGCGTTCTGCCGAAGCCATCCATGGATGCAGAAAGCAAAGATTTGGAGGAAGGTCGGTCATCTTCGCTTGAAGAGAGACCCAGAGAAAGCTTGTGACGGGTCTGGAGGGATATTGACCCTCGATAACGCACGGCTTAGATATTTCGGTGTTTCACGAATCTTGTGTCGAAGTTCCAAGGCGCTCGTGTGTCGCAACTTGTCCAGCTTCGAGCTGTATCTGCTCAGGAAACTCTTCTCTCAGTGATTCAAGATGGCTGACTACGATGATTTGGTCGAAGTACTTGGAAAGCTCACCCTTCAGAAGGTTCAGCAATCCATCTCTTCTCTCGGAGTCGAAGCCGCTTAGGGGCTCGTCAAGAAAGATGAATCCTGGTCGGGCTCCTCGACTGGATGGAATTGTGCTGAGAGCGAAGGCAAGACGTAGGGCTAAGCTAAATTGATCTTGTGTTGCTCCACTAAAGACGCCCTTTCCCCTCCATCTCCGCGCTACTCTGTCGTAGACCTCTATCCGGTAGTCCTTCTCGTCGATTCGGGCCATGCTGTATCTTTGAGCGGTCAGAGAGGGTAGAAAGCGCATCATATGTGTTTCGATACGTCCCTTCACTCCCGCCATGATTCCGTCTCTTGTGACCTCCAAGAGTCTTGTGCTCCTACGCATCGATTCAACCTCAAACTTCTCTTTGATGTTCTGTTCCTTTAGGCTCGGATATTCCTCGCTCAGTTCTTTGTTTTCTTTCCTTACGTTATTCAATTCTTTGACATCGGCCTCTCTCTCTTTCTTCTCCGTTTCTAGACTGCCCGTTTCGTTTTTCCTCTTGTCCCTTTCTTGTCGTAGTTTTTTCTCCTCGCCCAGATCGATTCCCAATTCTAGTTGAAGTTCCGTTCTTTCCTTTGTTTTGTCTAGCCTTTCTTTGTCGAGGGTCTCAATTGATGCTTTCAGGGTCTCTTGATCTGCCTCCAATTTCCCTTTTTGAGAAGCTTTTTGGCGGACATTCCCTAGTCTGATTTCAAGTTCTTGAACCGTCTTCTGAAGTGTATCCTTTGTCGATCTGAGCAGTACTTCTTGTTCAGATGATATGTGCTCGATCTCCATTATGTTACTCTTGGACTCCTCAAGAGATTGTGCAGCGAAGACTGCTTGCCTGTGTTTCACTGTCTCTTCTTCCATAGCCTGCCTGCGATCTTCTAGTTCAGTAACTATCTTCATCGCTTCCTCTCTAGATGTTGAGAGTCTTGTTAGTGATTCGAGATCCTTTTGCAGGGCGCTTCTGAGACGAGTCAAGGAGTCTGATAGTGACTGATCATCAATTCCAAAATACTCGCTGTAGTCTCTGGGTTTCGAAGGTAGTTGTGCTAGGATATGAAGCAATTTTTGTCTGCTCGTCGTTACTCTCTTGTTTTGTTCATCCTTGCATTTTCGATTTTCCTCCATTTGGCCTGTATACTCGTCGATTCGCGCTTTCTCACCTAGAGTCTTCTCCCGCTGCATTCGAATCTCTGTAAATTTGGCGTCCAATGCTGTGGGTGAGTTACGCCAAGCGTAGACGATTCCCATGCAAGTGAGTGGTAGGCCAATCACTAAGAGATAGATAGATGCGATGGCGGCCAGTGAGGCCACTAGACCTACAACCGTCATGATCAGTCCAATAGTCCTCTTCTTAGAAATCGAGGACTTGATGATTTGAAGAGCGTGCTCCTGTTGTTCGAGTCCGTTTATCTGTTTATCCACTTCCTTCAGAGTGTCCAGCCTGGATTTCAGCTCTGTCTCGCTCTTCTGAAGTCTTGTTGCCTCGGCTTCGACTTCATTAAGATTCTGTGCAGTTTCCTCTATTCTTGGGAGAAGGCCTTGCGCCTTCTTTGCAGGTTCCATTTCCTGGATCCGCATAGCTAGTTCGTCTATTCTCTTCTTGGCATCTAGGACTTCTTCCACTCTCTTGGAGGCATTCTCCAGACGCTCTCTTGCTCTTTCAGCTTCTTTGTGTGCGTTGTCAATCTGGACTTGAAGTGCAAGGATCTTGTCCAATGCATTGACTTTGCGTTGTGCCTCGTCCAGTTTCGAACGAGTGGGGGGCAGCATCTCTTCAATCTTAGCGGCTTGTTTCTCCTCCTCAATGATTTCGTTGAGGCTAGCAGTTGCTCGCTTCAGCTCTCGCTGTCTTCCATCAAGGAGAACTCCCAGCTCCTTCATCCTGGTGTCCAGATTCTTGATCTTGTCGAATGTTGCGAGGGTCTCGTCGAGTTCATTGATTCGATTCGTGAGTCCATTGAGGGCTTGTTCTATGGTTTCGATCCTCGATTCTGCCTGCTCCAGTTTCTGTGTGGCCTCATCGTAGAGTTTCTTGGCTCGTTCGGCCTTCTCCAGTCTGTTCTCTGTCTCATGGTTGTTACGTTCCAGTTCGTTCATTTTCTTGTTGAGGGCTTGCTGGGCTTCAATGAACGCTTCAAGATTCAGGAGAGAGGTCATTGTGTGTATTCGGTCTGGGCGTGATGCTGACTCTAGTTTTCCCAATTCTTTCTGTTCAACGAGGCAACTGTTTAGGAGAGCTTCGCTGTCTATACCATGGAGCTCCTTCTCCAATAATTCGCTGACCTTTCTGGCACCAGTTCCTCGATCCCGTGTTCCATCCGGCCTCTCAATTAACAGTTCATGCCGGTTTGTTCCTCTCTTACTGAGGATTCTTCTGACAGTGTAGAGGTTGTCATCTATCGTGAACGCGAGTTCAATAGAAGCTCGCGGGAGGCTGTAATGAATGAGATCATCGTTGGATGCCCTTTTGCTGGGACGAAGTCCTTGGCCGTATAGAGCATAGTGGATCGCCTCCATGATCGTGGATTTTCCACTCTCATTTCGGCCGTAGATGAGCAGCCGTCCTTCTGGAAACTCTAGTGGATTTGAAATGTTAAGACCCTTGAAACCAATGCATTTCAGAGATTTCAACTTGAGCATTTTACCTAAGCAACCGTAGATTGGTCGTAGTAGAACACAGCTAGTTCTAACGCTCTCTCCCAGAGCTTCTTGTCCTCAGAGTCGGCCTTTTCGATTTCTCGGTTTCCTATGGATACCAGCTCGTTACGTGGATGTAGTACTTCTGATGGTCGGTATTCTATGCCTTCCGATACGGGTCTTATGTTGTCTATGCATTCGTAGTAGAAGTTTCGTCGCTTGCCTTCGTCGAAGATTTTAGGAAAATCTATTTTTAAGTAGTCTTTGAAAGGCATCTCTCCTTCAAGAATGAGTTGGAGTAGACCTTTGGGGTTGCTCTCCCTGAGGACGGCGCCCAGAATCGTATTCGTAGAATGATTCTCAGAGAGTTTGCTTGTGTGGACATTCAACCTGGTCATTGGTTGGCTCTTTGTCTTGATGTGGCTGATCTCGATCTTTTTTCCTTCGACGATGACATAGCAGAACCCGGTGTCATTCTTTGCCTCTCCGAAGTCGAAATGTTCCGTAGGCCCAGGGTATAGGATTGTGGAAGAGCCGAGTTGTTTAGTTAGGTGTTGATGGATGTGACCTATCGCAAATAGGTTGATCTGGCTGTTCCTCTCGAGCGAGTCCAAGGTTATCATCGGCTCTTCCCATTGAGGTGGCGCTATCTTCTTGACAGAGTAGTGGAGCATGGCGACATTATAGTCGGCTCCTGCAGGAATTGTAACGTTCTCTAAAGGATCCATATTGGGGTGAAGACGCCGATCAGTTGAGATGCCTGCGATGGAGACTGTGGTGCGGCCGACTTTGATTATCTCTTGGCCGAATTTTTGCGTGTCTTCGAAAACCGTGGCGAGACCGGCCTCTTGAAGGAGTGAGTGGGGCGAGGCCCCGTCTATTGCCGTTGCCGGAGATTCGTGAGTACCTGATATGACGAAGGCCTTTACACCCGCTTCCTTGAGATTGTTGAAGGCCTTGACGACTCTTGCTCTGGGAGGATTTCTAGGCGATGTCTGGTCGAAGAGATCTCCTACATTGAGGTAGATGTCTGCTTTTTTCTCTATGGCAAAATCGATGGTCTCTTGCCATGCTTCTCCTATCTGTGTCCTTCTCTCATCTAGTTTCGAGCCTAGCTTCTGACTATAGTAGTTGAGATGGTTGTCGCCGGTGATCACCATTCTGATGGGCATCATCACCATCTCGAGTGTGGACTACTCTGCTTGATCTCCTCTTGTGGTGAAAGATGGATTTGGTGCTCGCTTTGATAGACTCTAAGGGCCTTCTCAAGAGTCTCCGTGAGATTTATGTCACTGCCGCCTTCTGCGCTCTCCCTTCCTGATATTTTCACCATTGTGGGGACCTTCGTAAGTTCCCCAACGATGACCGCTTCTCCCCTGTTGAGACCGGGCAGGTCTTGGAATAGATTCTCTGAGAGGCTTTCAGAGGACTGTCTAACCGCTTCCATGTCAATGGGGTTGGTGAGCCTCATGATGATCTGACTGTTACATTGGGATAGAACGTTTTGACTGATGTTCCTAGGTCGCTGAGTAACTACGATCAGGAATATTCCAAACTTTCTACCTTCAGAAGCGATGCGGTCAGTGGTATAACTGGCTTCTCCCTCGAGATCGCTGGGAGCAAAGTTATGCGCCTCCTCAAGAACCACAAATATGGGGTGCTCGAGTTCACCCGTCACGGCTAGGGACCATACCTCAGAGAGCGTCTTATCCACTATGTACTCAGAGACTTTCCGCTGGAGACCCGCCAGGTCAATTATGCTCATTCTCTTGGGCTTAATGATTTCATCCAGAGGAATGTCTTTGCTCCCCCAGATTTCATAGTTCCGGATACGCTTGATGTACGTGAGAGCCCTTCTTGCCGCCCCAGCTAACCGCTTGTCTTCACCAGAAGTCAACTGATTCAGCTGTTCTTCCAGCTGAGTTGGGTAATAGATGCCGCTTAATCCCTTCATTGCCTGGCTTATCGCTTCGCGGATGACAGCCCAACTAGAGGGAATGCCCACTACATCTCCCACTTCATCAGGTGTGAGAGAGCTGAAGTCTATCGTGTAATCTACAGCGTCTCCGATCTCATCATCGGTATATCTTCTCCCTCGTACGCCTGGGGGACGATAAATGACCACATCTTGTGCTATCTTCGTCACTTTACCTTCGTTATCTCTGCGCACCATGACATAGTCGCTGTTGGGGTCGAAGACAAGGATCGTAGCTCCCATTGGCAACAGTCTTTCAAGAATTAAGCCAACAAGGTATGATTTTCCTGCCCCCGTCTGGGCTATCACTGCAACATGTCTCCGGAATCCATTTGGATCTAGTCTGACACGTACTTCTTCCCGTGTGATGAGTCCTCCGATGTCAATGCCAGAAGCTACTTCACCGCTAAAGAATCTCTCGAGTAGGTCGGTAGGGGCTACGTAGACCTCTTGTCCCGGTACGGCAGCAGACCGCGGATGCTTGACTTCCCTGTTATCCAAGTAGCCCACGATGCTGGCTGTTCCAAAGACTTTAGGTGCGCTTCCGTACCTATCCATTATGGTTTGCAGTTCGCTCAGTGATAATCTGTCGCCTATGACGTCGGAGTAGTTGGCTATGCGAGTAACCTGAGCGAGAACATCAATCGTCTTGAAGCTGTCTCCGGCTCGTTCCTTGACTTTAGGAATGATGAGGTATTCGTGTCTAGCTGGAAAGTGCTCTAGGTCACTCACAAACGTGAAAGTGAGTGTGTCCACTTCTCCCACTATGTATCCAACTCTCCGTAGACTCATCGATAGAACCTCCTTGTGCTTCGATCGTACTCTATTGAGATCCCTAACTCCCGCCCTAATATGGATCTGTAGACCGTATCCACAACTTGTGAGCTGAGTCTGACTTCTCGGTCTACCACGTAAAGAAGGGCGTTGTAGACGTCTGTTCCTCCTCGGTCCATGAGCAATTGCTTGAGCACATCCTCGACAACATAAGAGTCTGCGAAACGGGAAGGTGAGATGTTGAGAATTTGGTCGTCCATACCTAGACAACTTACCGGTACGTCTATCCGCAGCGGTTGCTCTCCCCACTCTGGAACCATATGAAACATGGCTATAGCAGGTGCCAATGGTACCTTCTCTATCACTTCGATACCCCAATTCCAAAGATAATTAGGAAGGTCTCGGAAGTATCTTCGAAGGTATTTTTCTGGCTCTTCTCGCATAGTTTGAGCTTCGTCTCTGAAGGCATAATCTCCTAAGACAAGAGGGGTTGTGAACCCCTTCTCTCCTTGTTTCCATCTATAGAGCATCTCAACATCCGGAATATCCATCGTTTCTTGTTGATGTCCGAGTTCCTTCAGGAATGCGCTGCTCAATGCTCTCGTCTTCGAGGACTTGGAGACGCCTACGACTACGATTCTCTTCTGTCTGCATGCCTCGAACATTTTCTGCATGGCTTCGAAAAGTAACAAAGGTAGATGTTCTCTTCCAGGAACAGGGATCTGTTCCATAAGGTGCGTGTATCTGCCGTAGAGATTACCGTCAATAAGCACCAAGCCATCAGTCGACTCGGGACAATTCTCGACAACGATTTGGATTTCAATCAAATCCCTGAGAATCCTCTCGAGTTTCGAGGCTAAGTCGTCATCCGTGATACCTCGCATCGCGTCAAATTCAACTTTCTTGAATTGAGAGCCGTTGCTGCCCAACATTAAGGCTCTAACAATGAACACATCGGTTCCATTTACAAGAGATCTTCTGGCGCTAGAACTGTCCACGGAGAACTCTAGGAAGTCTGATGACTTCGCTTGAGGGAGCTCATGCCAGTGTGCAGAGAGCTTCTCTCTTAGGCGGCTCTCCGTTTCATTAGGCTCATGTCTCTCTAGTAGATGTAGCAACTGAGTCTTTTTCCCGCGTATTTGATCTATGAATTCATTAGCAAAGTCCAAAATACGCGCTCCAAATAGACTCTTGCACAATACTACTCTATATCTTCTGTGCTTCTGGATGAGGAACCTTGACGGATACCAGCGGCTTCTCGGTACCGGGCATCCACCATGTTAATGCGCTAAGATGCGTACGATCTTGGTGATGCTCGACGAATAGCCTCACAAAGGAAGGAGTGCGAGAGATCTACGAGAGATTCTCCAAACTGGAAGCAATCTACTCAGAGAAGCTCAAAATCAAGTAGAAACAAAGGCTCACTGGGACATTGTCCCTTGATAACATAGGGGCTGAAACGACTAGAGGCTAGCTGTAGAGCAGCCGCTATATGGTGCAGGCAAGAACGCTTCCTAGCTCCCAAGCCGGCTCGGTTCACTCACAGGGAAGCGCTCTCTTGGGATCAGTTGTTTTGGTACCTGCAGGAAGCTTCAGAGGCGAGTCTCTCGATAGTCGAGGAGGCCCGAGATATTGCATGAAAGAATGAAGAGCCGGCCTTCGAGCCTTATAGAATGGCGGCTTCTGCGTGATCGGTTTTTGACTGATCAAAATGGTTGCCAGGGTCGCTGCTCTGAGTAACGCATAATAGGGGCTGCTGCAGCAGATCTGGTCAGTCATGACGGCGTGAGCCTGCTTTCAGCCCTCGGTTCGTCTGCGTAGGCTATCGACCGGGGAGGAGGTGGAAGCAGGTTGGAAACAAAGACGGTTTCTCTCTTCAACCCGCAAGGCGTACAGGCAGAGCTGCAGAAGATGAAGGCGGCAGTTCGGTCGATTAATCAAGAGAATTTTTCGTGCCCGTTCTGCGAGGATGGAACCCTTCAAGTAGCTGACTACACGTATGACCCGTATATTTGGCTTAGCTGCAAGAGCTGCAAAGCGCAGGTTAGACTCTCTAAACGGATGCCTGAACCGGTACTGGAGAGGCGCGATGCTGGCGAAGAATGGGAGATAGATAGAGCCACAACAGACAGAGACGCCAGAACCTGGTAGCCAGATATCTGCGATGAGCATAACTTCCTCTTTTTTTCTGAGATTTTATCCGAGTGTGTTTCCGTAGTCTTTCTACGTCAATGGAACCGATTGCGTTCATCCTCTTGCCACAATGGCCATTGTTGTCTTGATGACTCTGGTGGTCCTCGCGCTGATTCGCGCGAGAAGAAAGAAGTCGTAAGCGAAGATGGACTAGCTAAGGATGTTCAGGTTGCCCGTGATTACAGGAATGCTGACATCTGGCCTAAGGTAACTTCGGTGATTTCTCTTCAACCGGCTGCAAACGGTTTTTGTGCCTGACCTGAGAAGGCCGAATAAGGACAAGCGGAGCGGGATCTTCAGTACGGTTCCCACGGCGGAGAATGGGGCTATAGGTTCTTTCCTGATGACGCGGAAGACGAGGGGAGCATCGTTCATTCTTCTTTGATGCATTTCTTGCAAGGGCGAGCCACCTGTTGCGTCCTTTCAGCTTTATGCCGGCTGGATCGCTTGGTGTCTTTCCGTTGAGCGCGGAGTGTGGTCTGATGAAGTTGTAGTAGAGCTTCACGCCGCGTGCCATGATTCTTCCTGTTTCAACGCCGCCCAGCCCTCGCGTTAGGTCGTAGCGTGGACGGAGCGTGCCGTGCAGCCTCTCTACAATGTTGTTGTTGCTTGGATCGGTGAATCGGGGGCGTGAGATGTGTCTGCGGATCCTCAGGCGCTTAACTGCTTTCCTGTAGGAGTCCAATCCGTCTGAGACAACCGTATTGGCTTTCTTCCCGGCGTGTGTAAGCGCTTCCTTCAGTGCTGTGTATGCCTCTTCTGTGCTTCTGCCGGTGGTCAGCTCTGAGACGAGTAGATACCGCGTCTTCCTGTCCAATACGTCCCATAGGTAGCCGGTGGCGCCGTTCACTTTGACGAACATGTCGTCTGCATGCCATCTGCCGCCGACCTTAGGCGTGAGCTCGTTCACGTATCTTGAGAGGAGTTCCACGTATTTTTTGATCCACCTGTAGGGGCTCATGTGTGATGCTTCGCATCCGTAGACTGTGGAGAGGTGGTGCTGAATCTGTCTGACGCTCAAACCTTTGAAATACAGATCCAATGTGGCTATGATCATGAGGGGGTCGTTTCTCATCTTCGCGAATCCAAGTCTGTCGCTGAACTTGTAGCCGCACTCTTTGCATTTGAAGCGACGTGTCGCCCCTGATCTGTTGCGTCGGAGTCCGATGCTGATTATTCTTTCCGGTTTGGCGTCGCAGCGGGGACACGTCATCAGATCATAGTTGAGGTTTGTGAGCAGTATGTGTGGGAGTTTGAGGAGAAATGTGACTGCGTAGACGTGTTTGCACGCCTCCCGCCTCTTCTCATAGTCCGGACAGTCGCATATCCATCTAGTGTTCCGCCACTGGACTTTGTACCAGCCGTTGCCATTTTGGGACCGGACTAGATAGTGAGATTCTGAAACGCGCCTGATGTTGCCTCCTCGGGCCACGATTTCCATGCCGCGAAGTTGGCGCATCCTTTGACCGGCCATGATGCTCACTTGTCTTGAGACAGACTTACGATCGAGGAGCCTGTGCTTGATAGGAATAGGCAACTGGAATTTGCGCAGATGCGGCAAAGGGCTGGATTTGGTTTGAACGTTGACGCTGCAACCTGCGGGTGGTTCGTCAGCAGTGCGAGGGTGATTTTGGCTTTGCGCTGGGTCGATTGGATATACTCGTCTGTCAGTACTATGTCCGTTTCGCCGTTAGACACCACGATCTCGTCGCAGGTGGGATCCCAGTACAGTGCAGCCTGAATCCGATGGACTTCTGTTATCTGTTTGGCAGACTTGACCTCACTTCGACGTATCCTTCCAGTTGAAGACTCAAAGACGAGGTCGATTCGGAATCCATTGCCCCACTTCTCAATCGCCTTCAAACAATACCCGGTTCTCAGGTGGCGGCCTATCACTTGTAACGTCGCCATTGCGTGAAATCCTAGAAAACGAAGCCGATCTTCCGCTAGTAGAGGCGCAGGAACGTAAGCGGGGCAGAGGATCTTGCGTGCCAGCAACGAAGGAGAGATCTTTCGGTGCGGAGATGAAAGTAGCTCCGTTGCAACGGTATTCTCGATTTTGCTCATGGATGCCAACCTCTTCGCAGAAGTGCGGCCTGTAGTTCCACAAGTTTTACGCGCCGGCGCGACCCTCTGATAGTCTGAAAGATTCCAACCAGAAACAAAGAGAAGTTGGATCCTTCCATCTTACGCAAGCCACTCTTTCTAGGGTGGAATTCCCGTACAGGCTGTTCGTATGCCATCTGCATACACCTCTTGCATACTCCCTGTGTGCATACACAAAGTATATATGTTTTTTGCATACGCAGCTTGTGACGATGAAAAATGGTTCTGCAGGGGGAAACGAAGATGTACCGCTCCAACGGTCGACACTCAATCTACATTCCAGCTGGATTGATCAATGACTCGGCCTTCCCATTCGTACTTCAGGACAGGTTGCTGATTCGGATCGAGGGAGAACAGATAGTGGTAGAGAAGATCAAGAAGCCAAAAGAGTGAGCATAGAATAGAGTGGCGTGCTACAATTGAGGCGTTTGAGTCAGGTGTTCTCGATCTGAAAGACTTCTACTTCACAGGAGACGACTACTCATATAAGATTGAGATCGAAGCAAAGAGAAGATTCCTGCAACTGCTGAAAGGGAGATTCAATTCAGGAATCAGCTGCAAGGGCCGTGTTCTAAAATGGGATACAGTAATCGAACAGAAGGCCAACGAGCCAGGTCGATTCTTGGTAGAGAAATCATCGGTCCTCGAATTTGATGAGTCTGCACTCAGACTGGAGAGACATGACGACCGTGAGATGCGAGCTAAGATTCTCGCTGTAACATCCTCCCAGGCCAAGCAGCTGAACATTGGGAAAAGCTCCAGTGCCATTTCATGAACGTCGAACTCGTTCTATGTCCCCCATTATGAGATCCAGAAGTTTTCTAGTCTTCAAATGCTTGAGTATCGGGAGAACTTCGTTGTATAGTCTTTCGGCAAGGATTAAGTCGCCCCTGTCCTCCGCCAATTTCCCTAACTGGCGAATAGTCTTCGCTATCTCTAATTGATCCCCAAGTTCGCGTCTGATCTTTAGGCTCTCATCATACAGTTCAGCAGCTTCATTATGGTTTCCTCTAGAATGCTCAATCATAGCCAGTTGATGAAGGCTTGCTGCCATTCCGGATCGAACCCCCAGCTTCTCGAAAATTTCCCCTGCTTCCCTGATTGCCCTCTCTGCATCCTCATACTGCCCTTGCGACTGCGCTATCATTCCAAGCTGATGTAGACCCTCCGCCACTCCGAGACGGTCATCAAGTCTGCGTTTGATTTTCAGACTATCCTCGTAAAGCGTCTTGGCTTGAGCAAGGCCTCCCTTTGAGTATTCAACATTCCCAAGTTGATGCAGTGTGGCAGCCACCCCGAGTTGATCCCCGAGACTCTGTCTAATCTCTAGGCTCTGTGTGTAGAGTTTGAAAGCCTCATCATGGTTGCCTCTATTCAAGGCAATAGTAGCCGATTGGTTCATTACGGAGGCGATCCCCGCTCTATGCCCAAGTTTTTCGAAGATTTCTTTCGTCTGACTACAGAGTTGTTCAGCTTCATCATAGTTTCCCCTATTCAGCTCTATCATAGCTAACTGATTCAAAGCCGAAGCTACTCCTTGTTGATGTGAAAGCCTCTGGAAGATGTCTAAAGCCTGAAGATAAAGTCCTCTGGCTTCATCAAGATTTCCTTTGTCGTGTTCTATCATACCCAGTTGGTGGAGTGCCTTTGCCAACCCATCTTGGTCACGTAGCATCTCAAGAATCGCTTTGACTTGGTTGTATAGCTCACTGGCTGCATCGTAGTTTCTCTGCGAATATTGGATTGACGCCAGTTGGGCGAGTGTGCTCGCTATCCCCGATTGGTCACCAAGTCCCCGTTTCATCTGAAGGCTTTGATTGAACAGGGTTCTTGCTTCGTCATAGTTAGCTCTAGAGAGCTCAATGTTGCCAAGATTGTGAAGCAAGTGTGCCGTTCCAAGTTGATCGTTCAACTGGTGTTTGATTTCGAGACTTTGACTATACAGAGCCTTCGCTTTGTCAAGGTTGCCTCGTTGATATTCTATATTGCCAAGATCCATCATTACAGAGGCCGATATCGACCGGTCTTGAAGCTTCTCGCAGATATCCTCTAACTCGAGAAGCAGTCTCTCTGCATAATTGTAGTTACCTCTTTCTATCTCCATCTTGAGAAGCTGATGCATCGTTCTACTTGCGCCAAGTAGATTTCCGATTTTCCGTTCGATATTCATACTATCTTGGTATAGCTTGGAAGATTCCTCGTAGTTGTTTCTGCGCTGCTCTACCATAGCTAGTTGGTATAATGTTGATGCTATTCCTGATTGATCTCCGATACTTTCGAAGATTTCTTTGGCTTGACCATACTCTCTTTTGGCTCGGTCGTAATTGCCTGTCGTGAACTCTATGTTCCCAAGATTAAGATAAGTTCCTCCTATCTGTGACCGACCTCCGACATTGTACCATGTCTCCAGAGTCTGACGGAACAGTCTTCTAGCTTCTTCATGGTTCCCAACTAGATATTCAATCTGTGCTATGTTGCCGATCGCCTTTGTCATCTCCAGCTGCTCGCCAGTTTTCTCGAACATCTTTCTCGCTTGGTCAAACAGCCTTTTTGCCTCATCTAGTTCGCTCAGACCACGTGAGAGAATCGCCGCAATCATGAAGACTCTCTTTGGTGAAGAGATCGAGCTGGCCCACTTGTCTACAATAGTCCTCCAGTCTTCACCCAAGAAGAAGCGACCTCTCCAAGTGTCTGATGATCATACGTGCGTCACAGACGAGCGTATCTCCCTTAAACCCACTGAAGACCCGGGGTAGCCCACCAATGGATTGGTTACCTAGTCTGTGATCGATGTAGAAGATCCTGCTTTCCGATCTAATCTTCGACACAACAGGGTTTATGTCGAACTCGTCTCCTACACCGTATCCGATAACAAGGATATCGTGGGTTTCTTGGGCGCCGAGGAAATGCTCTAAAGCCTTTAGGCGATTCCTAGACAGCATCTCACTTGCCACAAGATTCAAGGTCACCTTGATGCTGCTCTCGTCGTTTGCACTTCCATGAATTTTGAAAACGCAGGGAAGACTTGGATTCCTATCCATTCTAGAGAAATGATCTTCCGTGAAATATACCTCGAAATCCTTTCCTTTCGTCCAACCTAGGTAATAGAGAGCCTTCTCGATTAGAAGATCGAAATTAGTCGTAAGCACGTTTCTTATGAATCCATTCCGGATAGCTTTAGCGATAGTAATGTGATTCCCATTCGGCTCTCCACTCCGGAAGACTTCGGCGATTTTCTCTACGATATTTGGAGCATAGTTCCTCAAAACAAGCTCAACAAATGCCTCCAACGGATAATGCTTAATCCTGTTTCCAATCTCTTTTCCTTCCTGCAAACGGGCTTCATACAGCTGACGCAGATCTGGACTGTCACAAATCCTCTCAAGGATGTGGAACTTCAGCTCGTTGGCCAATGGCAGAGATGCTGGGGGGTCATTGGATATTCCAGCTCCAACCCACAGCGAAAGCCGCTTCGAGCGAGCGCTTTCAGCTATCTGCTCCAAACATTCCAAGAAGTTCAAAGACCGGCACATTGTATAGAAAGGAACGCTGTTCCTAAAAGGCTCTGCTTAAGAAGATTGGTTCAGCTCGGAAAATCCTGAGCCTTGTTGAGTTGATTCTCTTGCTCACTGGATAGTTGTCGAAGAGTCACTGGTTTTCTCTGCATTCTTCGGTTCGATTCTGAAGCGAGTCAAAGAAAGCAGAAGATAGAGAACAAGTTCAACAATTGGCATCTTCATCTCTTCGACTTCCATCAGTGCGTGAGCAAGGTTGTTTCTCAGATTCAGCCCGTTTGGATCATTGAGAGTCAACCCGTAGTACCGTGTCAAAGACGTCCCCGCTTTCTGTCTGAATTCTTCGTCCTGAAGCAATGAACCAAGCGTAGCAGCGCCTCCCATCCTCCCCAGCTCTGGAGGTCTTGTCACAGGCCTATTGGTTTCACGCAACAGATTTCGCAAAATGCCTTCGAATTGAAAGACAAGGATATGCAGGGCGGAAACATAGTCCTCTCTGAAATAGTGCTCAAATCCTTTCCTTAGTAGCGCCAGGTTCCTGGGTTTGCAGAATCCCCATTCATGAAAATGATTAAAAAGCGAGTCGGGGATCATGGAATAGTCTCTCTTGAGTTTCGTGAATAGGTAGGAGAGGAAGGGGGTCATCAGGAGGATTCTTCTCAGCATATCTTCGTCTAGTGCTCTCGATCTGAGTTCGTTGTCATCCACAGATTTGCTTGTCATGTACCCATCTCTGAGACTAATGCGAGAGAATAGAGAACTCAGACCGGACCTGAAAGATTCCTCTATCTCACCTATGTCGGGGATGAAATGTGTAGCTGTGCTTATGCGTCGAAGAGTTTCTTCAAGCGTTGGAGCAAGAATCGGCTTTATGTATTCTTCAATGTCAGTGTCTCTCAGTCTGATCTCGACTGATAGTGGAGGCTCACGTTCAATCTCTGTGTCAACTTGGACGCCGGCCTTCCCAAGTTTGACTCTTACTCTATCAACGTCAGATCTTTCGCCGAGAAGCGTTCGAGTGGGTTCGCGGCTCAACAGGCTTCCAGCCTCGAACAAGCCAAACAGAACCATGTCAACCCAAGGAATTATGCACCATTCTGACGCGCGCCGATAGTCAGATATGCAAGAAAATAGGCATAAGAACCAGAGGCCCACATCCTTGCTCCTGAGGGAGACAGTCTCGCCTGAAGACGCGGAACTGATCCTTCAAGTCTTCAAGACACTAAGACCTAATCAATCGACAAGCCCTCGCCACTTCTTGGATGATGAATACCAGAGACACGAAAGAGAGTGGAAACAGGCCCACGACCAAACTAAAGTTGAACAAGCATTTCACTCCTTGACTCTTCTCGGTTTCGCGAAACAGGTGTCGGATGGATATTACGATCTCCTCGATCCAAAGGCCACGGCCAATGTTGTGATGCGCAGAGTATTACAGCACGTGTACAACGAGACCAAGAAAGGGTTGAATGATTTTCGTCGCCGTGAATTCTATGGCGACACGGTCTCTCGGATAGCATTCGGTTTTCTGGTGGCATCTGCTCTCGTCTTGCCGTTGCTGTTTGGTTCAGCAGCCCCGTATTGGCTGCACATCACCGTCATCTTTATCGCCCTGTACCTTGGCTCATCCTTATTGAAGAACTGGAGTTCACGGTTATGGAATAGGTGTAAGCTGTCGAATGAAAAGAAGATCGCCGTGATGCTAGTTGATGCTCATGACTCATACGTGAATGCGGACAGAGATCAAACTGCTAAAGCAGTAGAAACAGCGCGGAAAGCCTCCAAGATACTCCGAGAAGCCAGTGCGACCACAAGATGGAACGCCCTCGCTCAAGAACGTGTGAAGTTGACTGAAATCGGCGAGGACATAGATAGCAGAGTTCTCCCCGCAATGGTGGACAAGAAAGGAAACAAAGCAAAGATTGCGGAGATCTTGATCCACCTTGCATGCCTCTTCTTCCAAGATCCCCCAGAAAACGTGAAACGTATACCAGAAGTCTATCAGAGACTACCGGTCGCAGCCAAGACAGAAACTCCTGCCCCTATTCCGATTAGCACCCGTCTTCGAAAGGACATTGCCTATCCAAAGACTCGGACCGTAATTGCAATAATGCTGTCAGCAGTCATTACATATGTTGTGATTTACCTCGGAACTGCCATGACGAATGTGACCTTTCCACCTACGCCGGCGAATTTGCTGGCTGCTCTGCTAGCAATTGCTGGTGTCACAACACTCGTCAGACATCTGCTGCCGCAATAAGACGCTTTGAAGAAGTTCGCAGTTCTTCAGGGCGTTCACGTTTAATTTTACAACTTGTAATTTATGCGTGTCATTCTTTTCATTCGTTTCGTATCGTTCGCGTTTACGTTACGTACAGTTATGACCGTATGTGAGAAGCGTCGTCGTTTATAAGGCGGCGGCGGGATCACGTGGTGCGGCCGGATGAATTTGAACCAAAGTGATTGAATTCGTGCGTACGTTGACTGTCTTTTGAGAGGTCGGGCCTATTAGGGTTAGGACGAAATTGGCGGTATCAACACTTTTTGAGTTTCTTTTTCCAGCATTTTTTCGAAGTTGTATACTTCTTCGTTCTTCTTGATTGTGTTAGTCAGGGTTCTCTCTGCGTCTGAAGGCTTACTCCATATCGTCTCAAGGATTCCTCTGACTTCTTTCTCGTCCCTTGCGGCCTTGCAAATGCTCTGGATAGTCACGGTTGGTTTGCATCCGTGTTCACGTAGCTTCTCGTTGAAATCCGTAGCTTTGATGAGGTTGGTGTTCAGCCGGTTTGCGTATGAGGCTAGGCTTATGGTTTGACCGCTGACGACTACTTTCTCATCCGGTTTGAACGCGGTGCCGGCGAAAACTCCTGTTATGCCCTGCTTCAATTGGCGGCCGTCAGGGGTGTCGACGCCGAAATCTGTGCTCCAGAGAAGAACTTTCATGAAATCATCCACATCTTTTTTCCATATGAGACCCCACTTGCATGAGAGCACGTAGGTTGTGGGTGGTGAGAACACACCTGGCGTAACAGTCCAGACGCGGTCGACCTCCGCGTTACTCACCCGGCCGCCCACGCTCTTGATGAGGTGAAGAGTTATTCGTCTGGAATCCATGGCTGTGTTGCGGTGAGGTTGGTCGCGGAAGCTGGCTCCGGTCGTGAACTTGTCAACGAACCATTCCACGGCGGCCTCCCAGTTATGTCCAATTCGATTGTCTCGGCCTTTCTCTAGGCGTATGTAATTCTCTTTCATAGCGATGGCGGCGTGCAGCTCTTCTTGAGGCAGCGACGCGTGATAATAGTATCTGTAGGCGTTGAACAGTTTCACCTCTCTTAGGTCAGAATATAATTGCAATGCTCTTTTCAGTGCGCCTTCCACCTCATACTCCGAGGAACCCAACTCATGCGCAACGTATGATTGCGCAACGAGATCGCGAGTCTTGCTTGCTGCGAGAACCATGTCACGAATTCTGTGAACCCTTTCTATGATAGGGCTAGTGGCCATCCTCCCATCTAGAGCCACATCAGTCCTCTGAACTGCTTCCTCTATCGCTTTTTCCCTTGGCTTCTTCTGGTCAATCCAAGTGAGCAGGAACCCTTCCTTGAATGGCGTTTGCCGGTCATGCATCCGGTAACCGCGTACATAGACAAGGCCTTTCTTTTCCCAGCGTCTAACGTTGGACATCACATCTGATTTCTCAACGCCCTTACCCTGAAGATGCTCCGCGATGTCCTTGGAGAAGAAAGCTTTGTTCGCATTCTTCCTAAGAAAGTTCAGAATCAGTCTAGCCTTGCTTGTGCTTCCGCCTCTACTGTCGACAAATCTACGCGAATATTCAGCAAACTGAACACCGTCAGCTTCAAAGGTCTGTCTTCCTCTCGGCTTTGGAGCGTATAGATGGTATGACCTTAAGTTGATTCTAATGCCTGCTCTTCCCTTCCTAGCCCTCAGAGTCTCCCTAATCGGCCGACGGGACCGAAGAAGAAACCCTCTATGCCAGCATCGTCGAAGACAGCTCCACACCGCTGTCTCAGTGAGCCCAGTAACCTTCACAACGTCCCTATGTGACCTCGCCTTTCCATCCGCGAATAATGCAAGGATTCTGCTCTCACTCGGATGCCAACGGCGACTCAAACTACGCCAACACAACACGAAATATGAACTTGACAGCTTTAAACCTTCAAGCGAAATGAAAAACCAAGCAAAAATCAATAGCTAAAAAAGCAGACATTCAGCTCAAAAACAGCTCAATATCAGCTTGAACAGGAGGATTTGATTGGTGGACCGGGCGGGATTTGAACCCGCGGCTTCCGCGTTTTTCTCCTCGAGATGCGAACGCGGCGTATGTACTGACGGCTCAACAGAGGCCGCCATTCATACCAGGCTGAACTACCGGCCCTTCC
>Ga0315282_10005502_pt1 | contig 21541 bp, 20 predicted proteins | sample YL17G07_20_MG_FD_203693 | JGI IMG/M metagenome (GOLD analysis project Ga0315282, IMG submission 203693) | Sediment microbial communities from Yellowstone Lake, YNP, Wyoming, USA - YL17G07_20 | ecosystem: Environmental > Aquatic > Freshwater > Lake > Sediment | place: USA: Wyoming | collected... | reverse complement strand
AATCCCTTTCGCTCTTTTGGTTTTAATTTAACCTGATTTTTTACTTTCATGGTTACCACCTCCTTATAAGAGGCAGTGTACCATAGATATCGTTAATTATCAAGAATTTATGTTACAAAGCACTACTAGGTTTGAATCATGAAGATCATCTCATCCATTTAGGTTCAGGCTTGGGTTTATTCTTTCCGGAATAGATCCTTTTCGTAGTGATCAAAAGACTACGTAGAGAAGGAAATTGAGAGCTTAACTCCCGAAAACTATTATGAAACCAGTTGTTCGGGAGATTCCAAGGGCACACTGATTGGCAAACGCCACAAGTTGATCCCTTTGCAATCCAGTAATTAAAGCATTTCTCAGTGTCCATTACCCATTTTCTGACCCCTCGAACTACATCTCTACCCCCTTTGGGTATGGCTCCTGCCGGACATTCTTCGGCGCATATCTTGCATTTATCGCAGAAGTCTTGGAGCCCAAAGTCCACTGGTTTATCAGGAATAAGTGGTAGGTCGGTGGCTACAGCACCGGGGCGGAAATTATTGCCGAATTCCTTGGTGACCACATATCCACATCGTCCATCCTCTCCAATCCCAGCATCGATGAAGACTGGGGGGATGAGATAAGGAGCGTTAAAGGTGGGCAGTGGCCGTGCAGGCCAACCCAGGCGGCGGATGAAATTAGCCATTAGGGTCGAAACAAAAGAAGCATAGCCATATTTAAATCCAACTTCAAGATCCACTCCTGGATTTGCGCCACCGGCAATCATAAATGGATCTTGATAAAAGGCCAAACAAATGATGTATTTATAGTCGAGTACCACAGGCTTGCCATATTGAGGGAGAGTGTAATGGCTATAAACCCAGTTCTGATTCAACTTTGCGATACGGACTTTCGCCGCTCCAATATGTAGCCCAAAAGCTTTTATCTTGTGTGATACCTCTTCTGGGTCTATTTGAATTTTCTTCCCCTCTATCATATCTATTGGCGATATCCGCATTCTTATATTCTGTGCTTCGACAACATCAGGACGGCTTAACGCCACAGCGGCATAGAATCCAGAGAGCGAGAGATAATGATTCACTGGATCATCTTCCTGTAGTCTCTTTCCTATTTCCACTGCATGCTGTCGCCTCTTTTCATCTCCTTCTTTTCTTTCAGGATGCCTCGAATAATAGTCTCTATATCCATCACTTCCTGGCCTCAAGAGCTGTCTATTATATATTTGATCACGGCCATCAAAACGTTCAATATTGCCTATGACGTCGTAAGTGGGTTCATCCACCTCCCGTGGCGGGCTGGATACCAACCCCTTGAGAGTTCCCTCACCCAAATTCATAAGGGTAGATGGGTCTTTGTACAGCCGCCTCAGCAACGTATTTCTCCCATCAATGGTTTAATCAACCAGATTTGAGAACACCTTAGTAAAACAGTAATTAAACTGAAAAAGTTCTATAGCGTGAGAAAACTCTTCAAATCAGTTCAGGTCTGCACGTCGCTATGTAACCAACCTTGTGAATTGCTCATGACAAAAACTCAGATGGCTTAGTCCCATTTTCTTTCATCGACTATAATTTTTTCAGTAGAAATTGTTCCGAAAGGAACAAATTTTATATCGTCTATCCTAAGAACGCAGTTTTTCTTGAAGCTTTCTTGGATAGAATGGGAGAGATTCTCTTTATTAATATCTTCTTGCTTGAGCTCAATGAAAAAAGTCAATTCATCCCTATGAGCCGGACGGGATACGGTAAGCTGGTATCTCGACACCTCTGAAAAACAATCGATGGACTTCCTCACATCACCGGGATAAATAAATCTTCCTCTCACTCTGACGACGTCTCTCACCCGACCCGCAAATCTAACGATCCTCGAGGAGGTCCTTCCACAGGGACAAGGTTCATCAGAAAGGCACGCAAGATCACCGAGACCAAAACGGATTAGAGGATAAGTTTCATCAAAAGACGTCACTACCATTTCACCAATTTCTCCAGAATTGAGTTGCCTTCCCGCCTCTGGATCAACTATCTCTAGTAACACCTCTTCAGCAATATGCATGCCCATCTTTTTTTCACATTCATAGGCAAACCAATGAAGATCGGCTGTCCCGAAGATATTAAAGGTTGAGACACCGTAACTGTTTTCTAATTCATCCCTCAACGATGACGGTAAAGGCTCTCCACCAACCGCAGCGCGCCTTAATTTGAAATCCCGCCGGAAATCGAATCCCATTTTTTCTGCACTCTTAATAATGGAAATAAGAAAGGAAGGTGTACCAACGTACCCAGTAACACCTAACTTACGTGCAATTTCCACCTGATCTTCGGTGTTGCTCACACCGGCTGGTATAACTGTAACCCCGAGTTGCTTTAAGGCTTCATCAGCACCCCATGAAGCCGGTATGAGGTGATAGCTAAAGGTAATTAATACCACATCTCCTTTTCTGAAACCAACATTGTGAAAAACCTTCTTTAGCCTATGCCAGAATTCTGCAGAATTTCCAATCACATCAAAAATTGGACCGGTTGAATAAAAAAACTTCCAAACTTTTCCCACTGGAACAGCAAGAAAGCCACCAAAAGGTGGATTCTTTTTTTGAAGCTCAATGAGATTTTCCTTGATAGTAATTGGAACTTTTTCTAAATCTCTTACCGAACGAATATGGGCAGGGATAATCTTAGCTTTGTCGAGCTTATCTTTAATCGCTGTAGAATTCTTGTAAGCATACTTAACCACCCATTTTACTCTTTCATCATAATATTTTCTCCTTCTATCTGTGGACATCGTCTCCTGTTGCGGATCATACATATCAGACATCTTGCTTTTTGGCATAATAATCCCCCCTCGATTCTAAGCCGACAGCCATCTCTTTCTTCTTTTATAATGTTTTACGTCCCGATAGCTTTTCTTGCTGCCCACCTTGCTGAGGCCGAGATAAAATTCTTTGACATCCTCATTTTCCTTTAATTGTTCTGATAGACCATCGAGAACAACTTTCCCGTTCTCCATGATGTAAGCGTAATTGGCTATCGTAAGAGCCTTGAGAGCATTTTGTTCAACCAAAAGGACGCTTACCCTCTCATCAGAGTTTATGCGTTTGATGATATCAAAGATCGCTAGAACAAGAAGGGGGGAAAGTCCTAAGGATGGTTCATCCAAGAGGAGAAGTTTTGGTTTGGCCATCAGGGCCCGGCCGATAACCAACATTTGCTGCTCGCCCCCAGACAAATAGCCTGCCCGCTCATTACGGCGTTTTAGAAGTGTTGGAAAATATTTGTAAATCATTTCCAGCCCCTCTTTCACCCAAGCCCTGTCTCGATGTCTGATATAAGACCCTGCCAGAAGGTTCTCATGAGTTGTGAGGTCTTCAAAAACCCTCCTGCCTTCCATTACCTGAAAAATACCCAACCGAACGATCTCCTCAGCAGATTTTCGGTCAATCCTTTGCCCCATGAAAGAAATATTCCCGTGAGTTACTTCTCCGTCCTCAGCATCAAGAAGACCGGAAATGGCTTTTAACGTGGTGGACTTACCAGCTCCATTGGAACCGAGGAGGCTGGTGATACTTCCCTCCTCCACTTGTAGAGAAATTCCTTTTAAGACCAAGATAACATGATCATAGATTACCTCGATGTTGTTCACAGATAAGAGCAACGCCCACCACCTCCGTTTCTGTCTCTAAATTTTTCTGCCGGATGGACACCCTTAAAGGCTGTACGAAACGCTGTGCCAAATGGTGTTATTCGGTCACTTCTTATTATTTAGGATAAATCCAACCCGTTATAGGCTCAAAATACCCTTTCTGGATATTTGGCTTCATAAGTTTAACACCCCTACCCCCTATATGGTTATCGGGAGTAAAGGTAATGGGTGCGGTAATTCCTCCTGTACCAAAATCTTTCATGGACTCCAATACCTGTTTCAAGTTTTCACCAGTAATCTTTTTGTCCCCCAATCTTCTGATACCTTCGGAAGCGACGAGACCAGCCGCCCAACCGTGCATAATCCAAGGCAATTCTGGTACCTTCCCGGCAAAAAACTCTCGAATTATTTTTACACCAGGAAGGTCTTTTTCACTCCAATCACTAAAGGGTGTGCCTCCAATGACATCCTCTATATCCTTACCACCAAGTTTTATTATAGTTATCCCCATCCCTTGCAAAGGGACACAAAACTGAACCTTCTTTGTGTCTATGCCGACTTTCTTTGCATCTCTCATGATAACGGTAGTTGATGGCTCGATCTCAGGCATCAGCACAACGTCCGGGTTGGCCGTTTTCATCTTTAACATTTGGGTCGTGGCGTCAATATCCTTAAACCCCACAATCTCTTCATCGACTATCCCCAGCCCTTTCTCCTTGCACCGTTTTCGAATCATATCGACATTCTGATGACCATATGCGTTGTCTGGGTATACCAAGGCTACCCTAAGCTTTTTACCTGGATTCTTATCGATCTGATAATCAATTAATCCTCTCCATACCTGGTCATAGCTTGCACAGTGAATGAAATGATAGGGGGCCCTGGCCGTATCAGCAAAGATTTCCGCTAAGCTCGCACCAAAACCGACTATCTTATCCTTAGCGGACATTTGGGAAATCTGCATCTGCCCTCCACCCGAATATCCGATAAATACAGCTACCTTCTCCATGGTATATCTCTTGTACGCAGCCGTTTCCTTGGGTATGTCGTAGGAACCGTCGGTCTCCAGATATTCTACTTTACGGCCGTTAATCCCCCCTTTCTTGTTGATATAATCAAAATAACCCCTAAGTCCTATGGAGAATGGCTTCCCTGTTTCAGCGGTGGGCCCTGAAAGATCTGGGCAAGATCCAATCTTGATCATCTTTTCAGCCCCTATGGCCGGACCAGTTACCGCTAAGCACAAGCCTCCTACCAATAATAAAAAAAACAACTCCAACCCAATTCTTGACATCTTTCTTAAAATCTTTTTCATAATATAATCCTCCTGTCTAAAAGATTTTTAAATCCTTACCAAATCGCTCGAATGAGTACCCCATCGCCTCAACACCCCCCCTACTCTCCCATTCTCCTGCGCCCTTGTTGCCTCTAAAAATATCTGATACTTCTCCTCCGGGGTTAAATGCCGCCGCTTTCTCACCACCGCGCCTTGGTCTTCCATCTCTTTCTCCTCCTCCCTTTGAAGTTTAGACCATCAGCCTGGGCCGGTCAAGCAGCCCGCTGGATGGGGTAACTCCAGTCGTCCTACGGACTCCTTTAGCTACCCCATCCCTAAGTGCTTCCACCTCATCCCCGGTAGCCTACACAAACTCAGAAACATATTAATGCCTTTAGTAGGCAAAGGGCCAGAGCTTAAAGTACTTTTTTATCCGACGGTGTATCTCAGCCAACCCATGTGGCTCAAATATAAGAAACCCAATTATTATTAAACCAAAAAGCAGATTATTGATATGGGGTACAGCTCTGATGGCATCAGGTACTAACTTGGCTAGATATTCTTCCATTACGATTTTCAAAAATTCGGGAAGGAGAGTTATAAAGATTGCACCGTAAATGGAACCCATAATAGAACCAAGTCCCCCGACGATAATGATAGCTAGATATTGCACGGAAAGAAGAATAGGAAAGTGTTCTGGGGTAACAACACCTACATAGTGAGCTAACAGAGCACCGGATAATCCTGCATAGAACGTCCCGATAGCAAATGAAAGGGTCTTGTATTTGAAGAGATTAACTCCTATGAGGTCTGCAGCGATATCACGATCTCGTATGGCCACAAAGGCCCGACCATATCTGCTTCGAATGATATTGGAGACCGAAAAGATGGAGAGGATAGTCAGGATGTAAACAAGATAAAAATATCTTATTTCCGAGTCAAATACAAAGCCACCGATAGATGCCGGATTAACTGGGTAACCATTAGCGCCCATGGTAAGGCTCCGCCAATTGATCATCAAAAAATTGATAATTACTTGGGCCGCAAACGTGCTCATTAGCAGATAGAGTCCTTTGATCCTCAAGGACGGTAGACCGAAGAACATGCCTACACAAGAAGTGATCAGTCCAGAAAGTGGAAGAGAGATGATAAAGGGTATACCTAGCCTACCGGTGAGTATCGCTGTCGAATAAGCACCTACCCCAACGAAGGCCCCATGGCCAAGGGAAATAATACCGGTGAACCCGGTGATAAGATTGATGCCGAGGGCGCCGATAATGGCGATTCCAAAAGAGATAAACAGGTATAACATGTATTTACTTGCCCCCATGCCTAATAAGCCAACACAGCATGCCAAAATTGTTACCCAAATCCGAACAGTCTTGGTCTTAAATAGGACTTCCTCTAAATAATAACTGTGTATTGTGTCTCCGCAATATTCAGCCATAACTATAACCTCTCAATTTCCTCTGTCCCAAAGAAACCATAAGGCTTAAAAATCATAATGATGAGAATTATTGAAAATGCCGTTATCTCTTTAAGAGAACCTCCCACGTAGGATGAAAGGTAACCCTGGGCTAAGCTCTCGAGAATACCTATGATAAAACTAGCTAGAATAGCCCCTCCGGTGCTGTCTATACCTCCCAGGATGATAGGCGCCAAGGCCAGTAAACCGTACATACTGATGGTTAGGTTAATACCGTTTATATTCGCAAGAAGTATTCCGATAACAGAGGACAGCATTGCCGATATAGCCCAAGATAGTCCAAACATCCTTTTAACACTTATTCCCATGGATAGAGTTGCCTCCTGGTCGCTGGCAGTAGCTCTAAGGGCTATACCATATATTGAATACTTGAAGAAGAAGAAAAAGAGAATAACCAGAGCAAAGCTCATTCCGATCGTCACAACAAAAATGGTGGAGAAATGAATGCCTCCAATAGTAATACCTTCCTCTCCAAAGAATTTGGGGAAAACGTACTGTTCAGCACCCCATATAAGGCCAACCAGGCCTTTTAAAACACTGGACAGGCCCAACGTAATCATAATCACCGCAATAAAACTCTCACCGATCATCGGTCGCAGGAAAGTTCTCTCTATGATGAGCCCCACGACACACATTACGATCATTGAGAGGAATAGGGCCACAAAGAAATTCAGACGAAACGTCGTCATCAAAGCAAGGCCGATAAATCCACCAAGCATAAGCAGCTCTCCCTGAGCTAAATTTAGGACCTTGCTGCCTTTATATATCAGAACCATGGAGAGAGAGATGAGTGAATAAACGCTTCCCACCACAATACCATTTATGAGCAGATTAATCAAAAAACTTATACTCTCGTTCATTAGGCGTTTTCCTCATACAATCTGCTGATAAGATCTTGGTATTTCTTAGACACAAAGGCTCTTCTTAATTTTTGAGTTCTCGTCAGTTCCTCGTCATCAGGATCCAGTTCCTTTTCCAAAAGAAAGAATTTAGCAATGCGCGCTGCTTCAGGCAGGTAACTATTGACCCTTTTAACCTCCTTCGCGATCATATCATAGACTTCTCTTTTACGCGCCAAGTCAGTAAAGGTGGTATATGCCAACTGCCTTTTTTCAGCCCAATCACCCGTAAAGGCATAATCGATCTGGATAAGGGCTATAACATAGGGCCTGTCCTTTCCAACAGCAATCGCTTCCCGGATGTAAGGGCTGAACTTAAGTCTGTTCTCAATAAAAGTTGGCGAAAAATTACTGCTGTCCGATAGTTTTATGACATCTTTCATTCGGTCAATTACAATGAGGTGGCCCTTTTTATTGATGTAACCAAAATCACCAGTGTGTAACCACCCGTCCTCATCCATAACTTCTTTGGTCTCCTCAGGATTCTTGTAATAGCCCAAAAACATACCGGGACCTTTGCATAAGATTTCCCCATTGTCCAAAATTTTAAGATCAACGCCTGGCACGGCCTTGCCCACGGTTTCGTAATCTACATCTCCTTCCTCGTGGGTAGCGATATTACCCCCCATCTCGGTCTGTCCGTACACCTGCTTAATATTCACCCCAAGGGCTTGGAAAAAACGGAAAACATCGGGGCCAAGGGCAGAACCGCCAGTAAAAGCATGCTTTATGTGTAGCAATCCAAGCCGATCCTGAAGAGCCCGAAAAACTAAGAAATAGCACAACTTATTTAAGAACCTGTCCCAAAGGCATAGTTTCCCTTTTTCGGTCTGAATATCGATATGCTTTTGACCAATCTTGTAAGATATTCCATAAATCTTTCTCTTTAACCATGTGGAGTCTAACATTTTCACCTGGACCTCTGAACACATCTTTTCCCATATCCTTGGAGCAGCAAGCATAATCGTCGGTCCGATCTCTCGGATGTTTTCTTGAACTGTCTCAGGACTTTCTGGAAAATTGATTGTAAATCCGTTTCGAAGAAACCAGCAGACTGAAATCATTACTTCCACAATCCAGGCCAGTGGAAGATACGTAGGGACCTTATCATTTTCATCTATTGAAATCACCGTTTCCAGCCCAGCTGCCATGCCGAGCATATTGTCGTAAGTCAGCATGGTTCCCTTAGGCTTGCCGGTTGTTCCTGATGTGTAGGCAAGGAGGGTCACCTCATCGCCCCAGCCCTTAGAGATTTCTTCCTCAAAAAAGTTGGGGAACTTCTTTTTATATTCACGCCCTAAGTTTTGAACCTCGGTCAGTTTCATAATCATTGGTTCTTGATAACTTCTTAATCCTTTCCAATCGTCAACAATGACCTTTTTAAGCAGAGGTAATCGATCTTTGATATTCAAAAGCTTGTCGGTCTGCTCCTGATCTTCAACAATAGCAAATTTTGCATCCGCATGGTTAAGGATATACTCCACCTCGGGTTCCAGTGCATCCTCGAAAATCCCTACTGTTTTACCTCCCAAGACTTCTACGGCAAGCATACCCCATACATACTCTGGTCGGTTATCACCGATGAAGCCCACAGCATCCCCTCTTTGAAAGCCCACTTCCTTTAATCCCCCAGCGAGAGATTCGACACTTTCATACATATCCTGCCAGGTCTTAGAGATCCATATTCCCAAATCTTTTTCGCGATAGGCGATTTTCTTATTACCATATCTGCGAACATTTCTTAGAAATAATTTGGGGAAAGTGTCGTATTCCGAATTCATTCTCCCTCTCCAAGATAGGCATTTATAACCTTTGGGTCGTTTCTTATTTTATCAGGAGGACCGGTTGCGATAATCTCACCGAAATCCAAGACGATGATCCTGTCCGATATATCCATAACGATTCCCATGTCGTGCTCAATCAGAACAATAGGAATGCCATACTCTTCACGAATATCTAAAATAAATCTCGCCATATCCTCAGTTTCTTCCGTATTCATGCCGGCAGTCGGTTCATCGAGTAATAACAGGTCAGGTTTCATGGCGAGGGCTCTAGCCAGTTCCACTCTTTTTTGGAGTCCATAGGCCAAAGTGCCTACTACCTTATGGCGGATGGATTCAATTTCTAACAAATCAATTACCTTTTCCTCTATCTCGGTACGTAATCCAACTTCCTCCCGACGAGCGTTTCCATAAAAAAGCAACGCGGAAAATATTCCGTATCCCAAATGCCTCTCAGCTCCCAATTTGATATTGTTAAGCACACTCATTCCTCTAAATAAAGCGATGTTTTGAAAGGTACGGCCCATACCCTTTTTGGCTATTCTGAAAGATTTAAAGTTTGTAATATTCTCGCCTTTGAAGAATATGCTTCCTTTCGTCGGTTTATAAAAACCGCTGATGCAATTAAAAATAGTCGTCTTACCGGCACCATTGGGACCGATGATAGACAAGATCTCACCCTTATTGACCTCAAAACTAACCCTTGTTACTGCCTGAATCCTTCTAAAACTCATCGATAAATCATTTACATTCAATATGCCTGACATTAGGAATTTTTCCCTCTTCGATTTCCTTCAACTATAAAAGTTTAAAGGAAAAAGCCAAGATCTAAAATATCAGTTTAACTGCAGGTATCCCGCCTGACAGTTTTTTTAATTCTGGACGGCCTTCCGATGACCCTTACTTTGAGGATGCGGAATATCGGAAAAGTGATTCTTTTCTCCTTAATCTTTAAAACAGGTATTTCGCTTGAATTGCTTTAAACCTTGAGGATGATCGCATCAGCCTGGGCGAGACCTCCACATATACCGCCCATAGCGATACCTCCGCCCCGACGTCTCAATTCGTACATAAGATTCATAATAATCCTGGCACCACTCGCTGTGTTAGGATGACCGATGGCAATGGCACTCCCATTCGTGTTTGTCTTCTTCCGAATGGCCTCGGCTTTGCTTTTATCCCGATCGGCTAAAACAAGGGTACTAACTAGAGGAACAGCAGCAAAAGCTTCATTGATTTCCATCACATTTACTTGATCCGCTTTGAGTTTAGCCAAATCCAAAACCTTTTTCATGGCATATCCCGGTACCTCAGGCATACGATTGGGGTGAATGGCAATAGAGGTCATGGCAACAATCGTGGCAAGAGGCTCCAGGCCCAATTTTTTCGCTTTATCTCTTGTCATAAAAAGGATAGCAGTAGCTCCATCGTTTAGCCCTGGGGCATTACCTCCTGTGATGGCCTTCGTACCATAAACGGTCTTTAGTTTTTTTAATTTTTCTATCGATGTATCAGCACGATATTGTTCATCAATATTCAGCGTAAAAGGTTTTTCGTTCTTTAACGAAATTTCGAGAGGGATGATCTCATCCTGAAATTTCCCAGCATTCCAAGCTGCCCCGTAATTTTGATGACTTCTTAAGGCCCACTCATCTTGCTCTTCCCTTCCAATACTATATTCATGGGCCACATTATCGGTATCTACGGAAACCGGATTAAAATCTTTATACCCTAAGGCATAAAGAGGATCCTCCATCTTGACATCTCCCAAACGATATCCCTGAAAACGAAGACCTCTAACAATTAATGGCTCCTGACTAAAAGAGGTTGCCCCCCCTCCGATCGCTACCTCAATTTCCCCTAGTTGAATGGCCATACAGCCTAATTTTACTGCAGACATTGCAGATACACATGCTTTATCCAAAGAAATTGAAGGAGTTTCTGCGGGAAGACCCGCTTTGAGCAAAGTCTGCCGAGCAGCAACAGGTGTATAAATATCTTTGCAAGGAGATGTATCACCCACCCCCCAGAAAACCTCTCCCACGATACTGGGTTCCAGCTTTACCCTCTTTAAGACTTCCCGAATGGGAATTGCTCCCAGGTCAAAATAGTCAAACTCCCGTAAAGACCCGCCATAGCGGCCAAAGGGAGTACGAGCCGCCGCCACAATCACTATTTCCTTGTTCATCCCAATTGCTCCGATCTATTTTTCATATTTCAAAGACCGACCTATGCCAAGAAATGCCGGGCCACAACAAGCCGCCGTATCTGATTGGTTCCTTCCACTATCTGTAAAAGTTTTCCATCTCTAAGTTTTCTCTCAATTGAGAGGTCCTTCATGTATCCATATCCACCCATGGCTAACATCGCCTGGTTTATAATTTAAACATAATTGGCCCCTCTCTCAGGTCTTGGCACCCAATTTTCCTTCCCGGTTCCCCCCTACCAGGCCGTCAACCCCCCATCCACGCACAAAATATGCCCAGTCACATAATCTGAAGCTCTTGACGCAAGAAACACAACTGCTCCTTTAAGATCATGCTCTCCTCCAAATCTTTTGATGAGAAGGCGATCCAATATATTTCTCCCACGTTGTTCCCTGCTCCACTTTGTCATTTCGGTGACAAACCAACCGGGAGCGATAGCATTGACTTGGATTCCATATTTTGCCCACTTAACGGCGAGGTCTTTTGTAAATATAATGAGTGCCCCTTTACTGGTATTATAGGCGATTGCATCCAGATATTCTGGATCCGATCCTAATAATCCAGCAACTGAAGCAATATTGATAATCTTCCCATTTCGTTGTCTGATCATCTCGCTTCCAACTTTCTGAGTAAATTGGAAAGTCCCCGTAATGTTTAAGTCGATCACTTTTTTCCAATCCTCAATTTTTATCTCCTCTACTGGAGCACCCCAGGTTCTACCGGCATTATTCACTAAGATATCAATCTTTCCGAATTCTTTGATCGTACCCTTTACAACCTGATTGATCTCTTCTTCTCGATTGAGGTCACAACGGAAGGCCAACGCCTTCGCTCCCAAAGATTCAATCTGATGAGCCATGTCCTGGCATTTATCCAATTTCCTAGAACAGATGACAATGTTTGCCCCAGCCTCTGCCAGACCCAATGCCATTTGCTGACCGAGCCCAATTGATCCACCCGTCACAATGGCTGCCCTACCCTCCAAGTTAAAAAGCTCCATAGTCTTCATCAGATCCTCATTCTTCCCTTTAATCTTCATGAGTGTAATTAAGTGTAATTGTAAAAGCCTTTTCCAGTCTTTCTACCTAAATGGCCAGCTCTGACCATTTGGCGGAGCAAGGGGGCAGGATGGTATTGGTCTCCAAAATCCTTTTCCATCGTCTCAAGGCCATGGAGAACGATATCGACGCCTGCAAGGTCGATCAATTCCAAAGGACCCATTGGAAAGTTGCAGCAGATCTTCATAGCCTTGTCGATCTCTTCAGGTTTATTTCCGTCCATCACGCACTTCACAGCCTCATTGAGCATGGAATCCAGAACCCGGCTCACAATGAAGCCCGCATAATCCACTGCCTCACAAACTTCTTTGCCCAGTTTCAACAGAAATTGCCTCCCAATTTCCATGGTCTCGTCGGAGGTCGTGATAGCCCGAATGATTTCAACACCCCGCATCACAGGCACAGGGTTCATGAAGTGGAGGCCCAAAATCTTCTCGGGCCTTTTAGTTACCGCGGCCATCGCAGCAATTGGAAGGGCGGATGTATTCGATGCCAGTATCGCATGGGGAGGACAGATGTCGTCTAATTCCTTGAATACCTTCTTCTTCACCTCCATATCTTCAAAAACGGCCTCGATCGCAAAGTCGGCGTTTGTGGCTTCCGATAAATCCGTGACCAGTTGAATCTTAGAGAGAATGGCTGCTTTTTCTTCAGCCTTCATCTTACCCTTATCCACGCCTCGTTGTAAGCTCTTATTAATAGTATCCATCCCTTTTTGAACAAGTTCTGTTGATATATCCATCATGATCACGTCGAACCCAGCCTGAGCGGATACCTGGGCGATGCCATTACCCATGGTTCCAGCCCCTTGAATGAAAACGCGTTTGATCCCCATATCATTTCCTCCTAGCGCAGCCTGCGCAATCTCATGTCCCATGGTTCCGGACACCGATACAGCAATCTTCTTCACATCAACAGGGATGTACCTCCTCTCATTTGTGTGAACTCAAGAGGTAGCTTCGGCTTGTTCCCATTTTCCAGGCTAACCTCAATCAGCAAAAAACTCCTCCGTTATCTCTGTGGTCAGACCATCGTCGTTCATGAGGCGTGTGATCAACCCTTCGATCTTAGGGAGTTCGTAGCCAAAGAAATACCGGAAAGTGTAGAATTTCCCCTGATAGAAGTTGCTTTCCCTTTCGGAAAGATCTTTCTCCAATGCCTTGCTGACCACAACGGCTTGAAGAAGCCACTGCCACGCAATGGAGATAATTCCGAAAAACTCTAGGTAAAGGGTAGCATCTGCAAGAAGATGCTCCCGGCCCTTTTCCCGGACGCTCCCTACTAAGTAAGATGTGACCCGCTTGAGTTTCTCTAATGCCTCGGATAGTTGTTGTACATAGGGATCGAGCCTCGAGATCTTCCTGGCTTTTTCGATACCCGCCTGAACTTCTCCCAAATAGCATTCGAAGCCCTTGCCGTCTTCCATCGTGACCTTACGGCCCAACAGGTCCATAGCATGTATCCCGGTTGTGCCTTCATGTATGGGATGGATTCGTGCATCCCTATAATAAAGTTCTAAAGGGTAGTCCTCACAGAAACCGGATCCCCCAAGGCACTGCAATCCCTGGCTGATGGAAAGAATCCCCATTTCTGAAGGATAGGTCTTCGCGACTGGGGTAAGAAGATCCAGTAAAAAGGAATACTTCTCTTTTTCTGCACCACTGCTCACGGTTTGAAAGTCCACATATTGACTGCACTGTAACAACAAGGATAAGGACCCTTCGGCCACGGCGCGTTGAAAGAGCAGCATTCTCTTAACGTCTGCATGCTTAATAATTGGGACCTGCGGTTGAGTGGGATCTTTGTCAGAAGGTTTTCTCCCCTGCCTGCGTTTCTGGGAATAGTCGAGAGCAGCATAATAGGCGGCTGTTGCCCCGGCTGTTGCCCCTATTCCAACCCCTATGCGCTCCTCATTCATCATGTGGAACATACAGCTAAGTCCGTTATGGGGTTCACCGATCAAGTATCCCCGACAATCGTCTTTATCCCCGATGCTGAGTTGGGTTAGTGGACATCCCCTGTAACCCAATTTGTGAAAAATCCCGGAGGTAACAACATCATTAAAAACAAGACTACCGTCTTCGTTGATCCGTTTTTGCGGTACGACAAAAAGGGAGAGTCCTTTTACACCGCAGGGCGCACCTTTTATCCTTCCAAGCATAAGATGCACTACATTTTCAACAGCGTCATGGTCCCCTGCCGAAATAAATATCTTTTGACCCTGAATCTTATAGTAACCCTTATCGGTGGGTTCGGCTGTAGTCGCAATGTCCGACAGAGAACTTCCTGCTTCGGGTTCGGTCATGGCCATGGTGCCCTGCCACTGGCCCGAAAGGATTTTGGGAAGATAACGATCCACGAGATCTTGGGTCCCATATAATTCTATAAGATGGGCAGCACCTGCGGAGAGCAATGCATAAGCGCTTGCAGAATAGTTTGCTGCCGCGAAAATGAAGTAACAACTATCTGCAATGAGGTGAGGCAATTGCTGTCCTCCCAGCGTTTCACGCAACGTAGCACCTATCCATCCACCTCGTCCGAATTCCTTCATCATTTCCCTGACAGAAGGGCAAACCTTAACCTGATCACCGATCAGTTGTGGTGGATTCCTATCCATTTCCTGAAAGTTGGGCCAAAGAAGACCTTCTGCCAATTCCATGGCGGCCTGGAGAACCATATTGAACATCTGTTTGTCGTATGTCTCAAAATAAGGATACCGCGTGAAGGATTCTGCATCGAAGACTTCAGACAGAAGAAATTTAATATCCCGATCACTAACGAATCTTTTAGACATACCCCTTCTCCGCTTTCCTTAGATTGAAACTGCACTTTGAGTTGGAGGAGATAGAAAGCTTCCGTGAGTACACGGCGAAGTTTCTTTTCTCTGCCCAACTCCCGAGCAATTCTCACCACTTTCTCTAAGAGCTCAGCATTGCTCTTTGCCAGAACTCCTTTCTCAACAAAAATATTGCCTTCAAATCCCACTCTGACATGTCCTCCCATGATAATGAAGAGGGTCGCTCAATGGAATTCTGCCGAGTATCCCGCACCAATGACTGAACATCTGTTATTTTCTGTTCCAAGTATATTTTATCGGTCAGTGTAATTGGGTTTTCTCTTTTCTGAAAAGGCCCTCATCCCTTCCTTTTGATCTTTTGTAGCGAAACACTGGGCGAAGCATTCAATTTCATAGCTTAAGCCTTTCTCCAAATCCATATCATATCCCCTATTAATAGCCGACTTCGCCAAGGCAAGCGCGATCTTAGGCTTACTGGCTATGGTGAAGGCCATCTTTTTTGCCTCATCCATTAACTGATCATGAGGAACGACTTTGTCCACTAGACCAATGTCAAGGGCCGTTTTCGCATCTACCAGTCCCCCAGTAAAGATCAACTGTTTTGCTTTGGATGGCCCAACTAGTCTTGGCAGTCTCTGAGTTCCACCCGAACCTGGAATGATGCCCAGTCCAGTTTCAGGCTGTCCCAATCTTGCCTTCTCAGAGGCGATCCGAATATCACACGCCATGGCAAGCTCACAACCGCCTCCTAGGGCGAACCCATTGATTGCAGCGATGACAGGTCTATCCAAGTTTGCCACCCTATCAATAGCTTTGCGTGCCAGGTTGGCGAATTCTCGAGCATCAAAGCTCGACAAGTTCTCCATTTCAACGATGTCTGTTCCCGCAACAAACGCCTTTTCACCAGCTCCTGTAAAGATAACCACCTTTGGCATAACCTCTTTCTCTATTTGATCGAGCACCGAATTTAACTCCCCAAAAACCTTACTATTGAGGGCATTCAAAACATTTGGGCGATTAAACTTAATGATGCCAATCGATTCCTCTTTTTCCAGAATTATTGTCTCATACTCCATAAGCATTTCCATTTGTTTCAGAGCGTCTTTAAATTATTATCGATTACCTTGAGCCTCCAATCCTAAGCGATATTTTCAATAATTATTGCCATGCCCATGCCACCCCCAGAACAAAGTGTGGCGAGACCGAGTCTGTCTTTCCTTTTTTTCATCTCGTAAAGAAGTGTTACAATTAATCTTACTCCCGTACAACCCACTGGGTGTCCCAGAGCGATACCGCTTCCGTTCACATTGGTTGTCTCCCGATTTAGCTTCAGTTCTCTTTCCACTGTTAAATATTGAGCCGCGAAGGCTTCATTCACCTCGATCAAGTCAATATCTTTGAGTGTTAACCCTGCCTTGGCTAGAGCCTTCCGGGTTGCAGGCACCGGGCCATAGCCCATGATATCTGGATGCACCCCGGCCACTGCGTAAGAAACGATTCTCGCAAGAGGAACAATACCCAGTTCCTTTGCTTTGGCGAGGCTCATGATCAGAACACCTGCAGAGCCGTCAGTAATACCAGAGGAGTTTCCAGCTGTTACGGTACCATCCTTCTTAAACGCGGGTTTAAGTTTTGCCAGCTTTTCGAGGGTGGTATCTGCCCGAGGATGCTCGTCGGTATCAACAATTATGGTTTTCCCTTTCTGCTGAGGAATTTCAAAAGGCATGATTTCGTCCTTGAACTTTCCTCCTTTGATTGCAGCGATGGCTCGCATGTGGCTTGTACAGGCCAGGTCGTCCTGGTCCTCTCTGGAGATGTTATATTTTTCAGCCAGATTTTCAGCGGTTAGCCCCATCCCTATGCCAGTACCCAATTGGGTAAGCCCATCCCACATGGCATCCCTCAACTCTACATGGTTTATTCTTACCCCCCAGCGAACCCCATCAAGAGTATAGGGAACCGTACTCATGCTCTCTGTGCCGCCAGCAAGCACGATGGAAGCATCGCCCAATTTGATGGCTTGAGCACCGGACACAACTGCTTGCATGGCTGAAGTGCAGGTCCTTTGGATGCTAAAGGCTGGAACCTCAACCGGTATTCCTGCATTAAGTGCTGAAACCCTCGCCATATTGGTCTCGTTCTTGGTTCTCTGGTAGCAGCAACCCCAAATTACATCGTCGATCAGTCCCGGATCTATACCAGCCCGGGCAATGACTTCTTTCATAAGAGGGCTACTCAATTCTGTTGCGGGAATGTCCTTGAACACACCCCCATAAGTACCAATCGCTGTCCTTGCGGCTGAAACAATGACGATATCTCTTTCGTCCATAGCTATGTTTCTCCTATTAGAATTAGTAGAATTCTTGTCCCTATTTAGCCTTTCTTTGGCTGATAAATTTCCATCTGAACTCCGTGCATCGACTTCGGATGGACAAAATTTACCTTACCGAAATCACCTGTCGCTATTTGCTTGAGCGCAAAACTCAAACCCTTACTTTTCAGTTCCTCGATATCCTTATCAATGTCATCGACTTCCACAGAAATTAGGAAAACCCCCTCTCCTTTTGCGTTAAGAAACTTGGCAACAGATGTCTCCTCATTGGTATAAGATATTAGGTTAATATAAACCCCGTTCACATTTAATTTGGCTCCAACAAGCCCAGGAAAAGCAAACCCCCCTTCCTCAAATGGTTCGGATTTTACTCCGAACACCGATTCATACTTCCTTACCGCCTCATCTAAATTCTTAACTGCAATATTGATCCCATAAATTCCTTTAATCATAGTTTAGCCCCTCATTCAATTGTAGTCTATTGTAAATCTTTATTGACTACTTCATTAAGTTTCCTGAAAACTTCTTCTGGCATTCTAACCAGTTTAAATTCGTCTCCAAAACTGATGCAGGCTGTTCGAACCATTCCTTGGGCCAATAAAGTTTGATCACTTTTCAGAAAGACGTTAAACTCCCAAGTTAAAAATCTGTCGTTTTCCACTTCCATTCTGGTTTGAACCTCAATCAAATCATTTAAATGCGCGGGTCGAGTAAATTTGCATGCAGCTTCAACCCTGGTAAAGCCGACATTGAATTGATCCTTTAAATCATTGTGAGTTACTCCCAGTGACCGTAAGAATTCATCTTCTGCTGTGGTAAAAAAACGAAAGTAATTTCCGAAGTAAACTACACCCGCACAATCAACGTCAAACCATTGAACCCTTAATTCCGTTTTAAACACCTAAATTCCTATCTTTCTTTCCAAACCGGTGGCCGCTTTTCAAGAAAGGCTACCAAACCCTCAAGCCCATCTTCAGATGGTGCAAGCTCATTCAAATAAATAGCCTCGACCGCACTCAAGGCTTTCTCAAATTGCTCATTAAAGGTAACCGCCATTGCCATCTTACTGGCGCGGAGTGAAACAGAGCTGAGTCTGAGTAGTTTCCCTAACAATGCCTCTTCAGATTCTTTCAACTTATCCTCCGGTACCACGATGTTAACCAGTCCAATTCGCTCAGCTTTTTCCGCAGAAATGCTCTCTCCGGTAAAGAGAAATTCGTAGACTTTCTTTCGCCAAATAAAAAAGGGGTAGGCAGACAGGGCTAAAGGGGCAAAATTGCCAAGTGTGATGTCGGGCTGGCCGAACTGAGATTTTTCTGAGGCAATAACCATATCACAAAAAAGGGCCAACTCAGCACCACCTCCCAGGCAATAACCATTCACTACGCAAATAGTAGGCGCCTCCAATTTGATCATCTCGCGGAATATCCCATGAAACACCCGAATCATCTCCTTAACACGCTCTGGCAAATGGTCGCGCACCTCAACCCCCGCAGAAAAACTCTTATTTCCTGCACCAGTGAAGACTACAGCCTTAATTGCTCTTTCCTTCTGAATCCCTTGGATCTCTTTTAGGGACAAAATAATCTCAGACATGGTCTTTATGTCCAGAACATTCAGTGGGGGACGATTGATAGTGATTCGACTTACATTATTCTCCGTTTTTAAAATAATATTTTCATTACTCATTGAAGTATCCTCCTTTGAAAATCATTTCAGGGTACTAATACGGTTCTTATTGAATCTCCTTTCCTGACAATATCAAGGGCCTCATTTATCTCCGACAGGCGAAATTTGTGAGTGATCAGAGGCCTTATGTTAATCTTTCCCATGCGTATCAATTCGATCAACCGAGGAAAATCCACACTACGACACGCGCAAGAGCCAACTATCTCGAGTTCATGAACCATAATCCGGCCTGGATTGAAGCTAACTTCCTCTTGACAAAAACCCACCAGCACCAGACGGCCTCCCTTGCAAATACTTTTAGAAGCCTGAGCAATTGTTTCTGGACGGCCGATCATCTCAAACGCTACCTCAACTCCCTTTCCAGAAGTAATACGGCGGATTTCTTTAATCACATCTGTAGTCCGCGAATTAATTGTTTCAGCCGCCCCTAACTTACGAGCGAGAGCGAGTTTCGCTTCAACTATGTCTACAGCGATCACATGCCCCCCCATAGTGGCTGCTATCTGGACACAACTCATCCCCAAACCGCCGCAGCCAAAGACAGCTACAGAGTCTCCGAGGCGCATACCAGATCTATCCTTTACAGCATGGAAAGGAGTTGAGACCGCGTCTGCAATAATACAACCGTCCTCTGGTGGTATCTCTGGGGGTAGGAGATGGGCGTTCTTTGCTGGAATCTTCAAATACTGAGCATAGGCGCCATCAACATGATTGCCAAGCATCAACCAATTGTCGCAAATATCATCCCTTCCTTCGCGACAGTACCGACAAGCACCACAGGAAATAATATTACTACACAAAACCGAATCTCCAACTTTTAAGCCTTTAACAGACGCTCCTATCCTGGTGATAGTCCCGGCTGGCTCATGACCCAAAATAATAGGGGGCTTCTTAAACGTGGATACACCCAGATCAATGTATTCCAAATCAGATTGACAAATTCCGCAACCGGCAACTTTAACTAGAACCTCTTCAGCACCAATCTCAGGCATAGGAACTTCCTGAAATTTTAATGGTTTCCCCTTCCCATAAAATACCGCTGCTTGCATCAACATGATACCTCCGCGACTAAATCCAGTCTAAATTTTGGCCTTCATACTTAGGGTAAGAATTTCTTCTTCAGAGATCTAAAATCTCATAGTTCATCAGAAACAACCCCTAAAATGAACTCTTCAATAAAGTCATCAATTTCTTCAATTTTGTATCTTTTAAAATTCCATCCTCTTAAGGGTTCTATAGAGAGCAAATAAACAATAATGTTAGCTAATAAAAAAGGATCTTTTATCTTAAAAATCCCTCCTTCAACCCCCCTCTTTAAAATTTTCTCAAAACATTGGACAAGACTACTTTCCTTCTCTAAAATTATTTTTAAGAAACCTTTAGGCAATGATTTTGACTCCGTATACATCAATAAAACCATATCCCTGTATTCATTTGTTAACTCAAGCATTCTTTGAATTGCTGTCTTTAATTGCTTAACTGGATCTTCTATTTCAAAAACTCCTTTCTCTTCTAATCTGTTAACCCATATAGAATGAAAAACATCAAAAACCAAATAAAGCACATCTTCCTTTTTTGTTATGTAGTCATATAAATTTCCGATTGTGAGACCCGATGCCTTTGATATCTCTCGCATAGTCGTACTGAAATATCCTTTTTTTATAAATAATTTTGAGGCAGCCTTAGCGATCCGTAATCGTTTTTCTAGGACGAGTTCACTATTTTTAATCTGAGTCTCAACTTTTTTTTGATAATTTCTCGACTTCATATAAATGTTTATCAAACGTTCGTTAAATAATAATGAACGTTTTTTAGCAAATAAATAAAAATTAGTCAAGAAAAAAATATCTTTGAAAAAAAATAATTTATAACTTACTAACTTTATTTGACAAATTTGCTAAATTATTTTTTGGAATCTACACAGCCAGATTCAAAAGGGCTTAGTTATAAATCAGATTCCTGAAAAAGTGGGGCATCTTCGGGAAATGGCCAAATGGATGGAATTTCCAATGAACGAAGCAGCTTTGAATTTTTTGGGAGATTCCCTTGACGGTTTCAGAAAGACCATTCAATGGGATTGGGGATGGATGGAAGATGCATCAGGGCCATCGGTCTTTAAAGATCTGGGTATTTATGGAATGAACATTCCCAAATACGATAATACCTTTTGCACTGGTTGTTCTGTCTATGTGAATCCCTTGCTGGTGATGCTGGCTTCGATGTGGAAGAGAAGAGGCAATCAGGATATTGCTCCTCCTGAGCCTTCCTTCAAAAAACGGTCCCCGCTCAGTCGTGTAAATCCCGTCAAGAAGAGTAAAAGAAGGGGGAATTTTGTTCGCAAGCCTGGCAACCATGTAATTCAGATCCTTTTCCGGATCAGCGC
>Ga0315282_10005501_pt1 | contig 21543 bp, 21 predicted proteins | sample YL17G07_20_MG_FD_203693 | JGI IMG/M metagenome (GOLD analysis project Ga0315282, IMG submission 203693) | Sediment microbial communities from Yellowstone Lake, YNP, Wyoming, USA - YL17G07_20 | ecosystem: Environmental > Aquatic > Freshwater > Lake > Sediment | place: USA: Wyoming | collected... | reverse complement strand
AATGGCTTGGGTGAGGCCACTCTTCGAACTCCAACCCAACTCCATGAACGGGCCCTGAGATCCATTGTGAACCGTATCCCTTGTCTGTGAAGAGCTTCAGAAACATCTCTGTAACCGCGCTGACCTTCCAGTTCGGACGCATCGCGTTCAAGACGGTCTCTTGGACTTCGGCGTAGAGTTTGATCAAGCTCTTCTGATTAGTGGAGGGCGATCCGCAGGTGACGGTTCGAGCCGCATCGCATGCGTACATGTCAACGATTGGATGAACATCTATGACTATTAGATCTCCGAGCTCTATCTTTCGACGGACCGTGCCGCCATGCAGATGTAGCGAGTGAGGTCCGCTGTCAACAAAGGTGCTTGTGGCAAAGCGCATAGCCCCTGCTTTCCGCATGGCATACTCGGCTTCTCCAGCCACCTCAATCTCAGTCCTTCCAGGGGCGATCGCTGAGATGGCGGCTTCGAGACCTTTGTCAGCTACCTCCGCAGCTTTCCGCATCAAGTCGATCTCAGTCGGATCCTTCACGTAGCGAAGCGGCATCAGTATCTCTTCGCTCTCGACCACTATCATTTTGGGATTCAATTGTTGAATTCGATGCAAGAGAAAGGCAGGCGTATTGTGAACGCAGAAGCCGACCTTCTTCTCTCTCAAGTCGTACTCTTTCGTGATCGAGAAGAAAGTGCGCATCAAGTCTTGTGGACTGCGCCAGCCCCGAACATCTTCTATCCCCGTTGCTTTCTTGGCGCTCTCAATCTCCTCGTCGAAAACGATGACTGTCGGTTCTCCCTTCCGTGGCAGGAATATTCGAGCAACGTTACGAATGTCGCCTGTGAGGTAGAAGTAGTTCTCTCGACTGGTAACGTGTAAAGCCGCAACGTCACGCTGAGCCATGATTTCTTGAGCGCGTTGTCTTCGACTCTTGAAGATGTTCATGACCACACCAATATCAGCACTCGCTCCTGACGAATCAATAATAGCCTTACGTAATCAGAGAGAAGCCTGGTCACGGCTCAAACAGCCGACATAGACGAGGGGGTCCTTCCCATCCACTGCCTTTGTCTGCCTACTTGTTGCTCGATGTCGTTGAGATCGTTGATCTGTCAGGGGGTCAGTCCGCGGGTTGAGTTTGCGCCCGACTTCTTATAGGAGTATACACGCGCATACGATGTCGTCGGTTAGGTGGATTTGATGGTAGCCAGTTCATCTGATGCCGCGATAAGGAAGGCCGTCGACGAGATTGTGCTGATCGACACGCATGAGCACCTAATGTCAGAGGAAGATCGAATTGCAAAAGACATCGACGCCCTAGCCGTTCTCTTCAGGCAGTACGCGTCGTCAGATCTGGTCTCGTCGGGAATGAGGCAGGAGGATCTTCTAACAATAGTCGATCCAAAGAAATCTCTGGAAGAGAGATGGAGAGTACTTTCGCCGTTCTGGGAAAACGTACGGCATACCGGATACGCTAGGGCTCTGGAAATAGCAATGCGCGACCTCTACGGGATCGATCGACTAGAGGAAGGAACGTATCAGAAACTCTCCAAGAAGATGAAAGAACTCAACCGGCCCGGCCTTTACAGGTGGGTCTTGAAAGAAAAAGCGAGGATAGAACGATGCATCGTTGACTCTATTGACGAATTAGGCAGGGCCGTGCGACCAGACAAACTGGATAGGGAACTCTTCGTTCCTGTCATGCAATTCGACGACTTCGTCATGGTGAACAACATATTCGACTTGAAGAGACTGTCCGCTCGACTTGGAGTCAGCATTCACTCCCTTTCTGACCTTGCTAGGGCGCTTGATATTCAATTCGGCAAACTGGCGGATCAGATGGCTGGCGTGAAGATAGCGTTAGCCTACTTCAGAACAATCCAGTTTGAGAAGACTGGCCATGCCGAAGCCGAGAAAGCGTTCAATATGATATTCAGAAGCCAGCCCCTCGACTGGCGCCCGGATTCCATCATAGGAACAACGCTCGCCTATGGCCCCTCACTTGAGGAGGCAAAACCTCTCCAAGATTTCATGATGCACAAGGTCCTTCAGCTTGCGGCCAAGCATAATCTCCCGGTGCAAATCCACACAGGCCTTCAGGAAGGTTTCGGGAACATACTCTCAAACTCGAATCCAATGAATCTTGTCAACCTGTTCGTGGAGTATGCCGATGTTTGTTTCGACCTGTTCCACGGCGCCTACCCGTTCACCGGCGAATTGGCGACGCTTGCGAAGAACTTCCAGAACGTATACATCGACATGTGCTGGCTCCACATCATATCGCCGTCGCGAGCCAGGGCCGCCTTGTCCGAATGGCTTGAAACAGTTCCAGTCAACAAGATCATGGGTTTCGGAGGCGACTATGTGCATGTTGAAGGCACCTACGGGCATTCAGTCATCGCGAGAGAAAACATCGCTAGAGTCCTATCGGAAAAAGTGGACGATCAAAGCATAACGCTGGACGAGGCGAAAATTGTGGCGAGAAAACTACTCAGAGAGAACGCCCTAAGACTCTTCCGGCGAATTCGCCAAGCTTGAACAATCGATTTTCCGTGCGTCGCTGCCTTTTGACAGATTCGCGGTATTGACACGGGCTGAGCGTCATGCTGACGGACAGGTGTTGTCAGATTGCCAATTTTCAGTTAACAAAGTTGAGTTCCATTGGAAATCTCTTTCCACTGGAGAAGTTTTCGTCGTCGTGCGCACCAAAAGAATCGCTAGAACTTCTCGGGGAAGCGTTTTGCTTCCTTCTTTTTCATGTATTCCAAGACTACCTTTTCCGGCCCTGGTGGACAGTGGACGCTGTACGTAATGAAAGTATCCTTTCCGGTGTTGTTTATTTGATGTTTGATTTTGGGTGGAGAGAAGACAACCATTCCAGGTTCTGCCATGAATTTCTCGTCGCCGATTGAGAATTCGGCTCGACCTTCTGTAACTATCCAGAACTCTTCGCCATCATGGCAATGCAAATCGCTTTGCACACCCGGTGGAATGGTTACCATGATGATGGCGAAGGACTTGACTCCATGAGTCTCCGGGGCCATCACAACCTTCAGATTACGGTTGTATGGGTGAGGTGGTTCGAAACCCTCGATTTCCCAAGATTTTGCTGCGAACTTCATTCATTATCCCGTTCAAAGCCTTTGTCTACCTAAGTTCATCATAAGTATGTTGCGATCAAGATTCGCTTCTCTCGTTTCTCGTAACTAGTCGCCGGCTCTTTTTGTGTGGGCTTGGACCGGTCCATCTACTAGACGGTGTGCAGGCAAAGAGACAAGTCCAGCAAACAGAGGGAGCATATCATCGACACTAGGATACTCTAGAGGCAGTGATATCATGCAGACGGATGGACGGGCAGCTGAATTCTATTCGGCAGTTCTGATTCCTTTCGGTGTTGCCGCGATCGAATCGATCATCTTCTCTTGGGCCTCGCCCACCGGAGTCGGACCTATCACAAGTCCTGAAGTCTCGGCGTTGCTCGGCGTTCTAATCCTATGCATTGGACCATTCATGCCGGTTGCCTACGCCCTGAGAACCAAACGAATCGACGTCCACATATCAGACAGGAACAAGCGCGCCCCCATCTACGTGATCAGCCTGATAGCCTACGCAGTTGGAGTTCTAGTCTTCTGGGCAACAGACAACAAGATCATGTTCGTACTCTCTGCGGCATATCTTTCCGTTGGTATAGCATTGATGCTGATTACATTTGCCTGGAAAATCAGCGCCCATGCAGCGGCGACTGCAGGCATGGCCACCGCGCTTTCGCTTGTGCTCGGTGTATGGATGTTGCCTTCCTTTGTGCTTGCGGTTCTGACGATTTGGGCCAGGGTCAGGCTGGGCGCTCACACGCTCTTGCAGGCGTTGGCCGGGGCGGTCCTCTCGATCGTAATAACGGCTCTCGTGTTCGTTGGCCTGTACCTCTAGATCGAATCATCATCCCATAATTGTCTCCGAGCGCGCACCACAAGACTATGACAGGAAATCACATGTTCGAGTCACGACGCTCGGACGGAGAAGAGCAGCAAGGATGCACAGCGCCTTCATTTCTTTCCGTAGATAATGCCTATTCTCCCGACCATGAAGGGGAGTCTCAGCGCTTTCGGTATGAATTCTGAATCGCTCGTGTCCGCGAACGCCACCTCTTTGATGCCCCAGCTCTTGATCATCGCCACGAGGTCATCGACCTCACCAAAGTGCCTTTTCAGAAGGAACAGATCTTGGAAGGCAAATGCGCCTCCTGTCTTGACCGCTCTCAAGGCTTCCCTGATGAGCTCCCTTTTGTCTCTCGCATCGCCCACTTCATGAAATACGAGGTTGCTGACGGCTGCGTCGAAGGGCTCGTCGTCAAACGGCAGGGCGGATGCACTTGCTTTCTGGAAGGTCGTACGGCCAGCGACACCTTCGATCTCCGCATTCCTCTCGCAGACCGCTTTCGAGTATTCCCACATGCCGCCCCAGTAGTCAATCCCGGTCACTTGTGCGTTGGGATGTCGCTTTGCTAGCTCGATTGCCAAAGGAGCGTTCCCGCATCCGATGTCGAGCGCTTTGCCTTTTCCATCCCAGTCGAGACGTTCAATGATTAGGTTGCGAATCAGGGCCTGTAAGTTTCCTCCTCGTTGTGAGAACATGTAGCGTGAATAGGCAAAATACGCGAATGACAGGAGAAATGGAATCGCTCCAACGACGAATATGAGGGACACAAACGACAGTGCGAAGAATGGAATAGTCATCGCAATCGAGCCGTAGATCAGTTTGGTGGATACCCAATTGCCGTATTCCGGCTCCATCGTTTGTCTGGCGCTCACGGTTCTCGCCTGATGAAGGGTTTACTTACTTTCTCTCACTTGATTATTATTCAAGATTCTTGTTGTTACTTGCGATGAACTTAAGAAAGAAACAAATGTAAGTACTGATTCTAGTCTGTCAGTTTGGCGAGTTTGGTCTGAAAGTATGTCGAGGTTGTGGGAGAATCGCCAGAGAGCTTCGCAGGCACAGTCAAAGAAGCCATATCGGAGGCATCCAAGACAGTACGCGGAGTGGATTGGTTCGAAGTGTTTTCGCTGCGAGAAAGGATCACGAAAAATAAGGTTGAGTGTTTCCAAGCAGTCGTGAAGACAGGTTTCAAGGTAGAACGTTAGGCTCTGGTGCATTTGCGTGAATGTTCCTTCTCGGATACCTACTCCAACGATCGAGGATATCAGGAAGGCAGCGAAGACTATCGAAGGCATTGCCTACAGAACTCCACTTTACAGGAGTGAGTATCTTAGTAGACGGTTTCAAGCAAGTGTGTTCCTAAAACTGGAATGCTACCAGCCTACTCGTGTCTTCAAGATACGCGGTGCCACAAACAAGATCCTATCTCTGAGTCGCAGCCAACGGCAGCGCGGGCTAGTGACGGCCTCATCTGGCAACCACGGCCTCTCCGTCGCATACGTCGCCAGAATGCTTGGAATACCCGCGACAATCGTTGTGCCCACTTCTGTCGTGAAAGAGAAGGTCGAGGCGATCAAGGCGGAGAATGCCACTGTCGTCGAGCATGGCAGGAGCCATGCCGAGATATTCTCGCTTGCGAAGGACATACAGAAGGAACAAGGAGCAACGTTCGTGCCTCCGTTCGATGATCCGAAAGTCATTGCCGGCCAAGGGACAATAGGACTTGAGATCATGGAGAATTTGCCGAACGTTGACACAACCCTAGTCCCGGTGGGAGGTGGTGGACTGATCTCGGGGGTCTCGTTATCGATCAAGGCTCTGAAGCCTGATACGAAGATGTATGGAGTTCAATCCAAAGCGGTGCCGTCGATGTATGAATCACTAAGCGCTGGCAGGCCCGTTCGGCTAGTGCCTATCGACACGATTGCGGATGGCCTTGCTCCTGAGGAACCCAGCCAGCTTACCTTCCAGATCACAAAAGAGAATGTTGAAAGCATCCTGTTGGCATCGGATGCACGAATTAGGTGGGCCACAAGAATGGCTCTGGAGCAGCTTCACTTGCTGATCGAACCCTCTGCAGCAGCTGTGATAGCTGCACTAGGCGAGAGCTACATGCCAACAAAGGGGGAGAATTTGGTCCTGGTCATCAGTGGAGGCAACATATCATTGAAACTACTCCGTGAACTGCTCGTCACTGGCTAGGACAAGTGACCCGGCCGGTTGGGTTCGAGGATCTTCGAAATCGAAATCCAAGGCTCAGGAGAAAAGAGAACCGGTAGATTTCTGGCAACATCAAATAACTTAAGTTCCTAGAGTTTCTTCTCCGTCGGTTCATCTCTCTTGGGCCCTGCCCTCAGTTCCTAGACATACCGTAGCCTCTCAGGACAGCAGTTCCAGATTCTCGAAGCCCGTTGTCGCTTCCGTTCCACATCTGCCGGCAAAGCAACAGCTCTTGGTGTTCTGATTGGACAGACTGAGAGGCCACGGGAACGGCGCAGAGGTTCTAGCCGAAACAGCCTGTCTCTTCAAAGATAGCTGTGAGATTCAAATAGACGGGAGTTTATGACGCATGCGTACGTCATTCGTGTGATTGTGTGGTCGAAACATGGAGTCAGGATCGACAGGCAAAGAGATCGTGCAGGTTGGGATCATTGTCAAAGATGTGGAAGACACCGCAAGGAAACTTGAGAAAATGATTGGAATCGGCCCTTTTGAGATTCTTGAGCCGGACTACCGAGACCTGACTTTTCAGGGCAGGGTCGGCAAATTCAAGATCAAGATAGGTCTAGCCAGAGCAGGTCCGGTACAGATTGAGCTAATGCAACCTCTGTACGGAGAAACGATCTACGATGAATTCACACAGCGCAAAGGATACGGACTCCACCACTTGGGGATCAAAACAGACAACATGGAACAGAGTGTGAAGGAAATGCACGAGAAGGGCTTCCGAGTAATCCAGAGCGGAAACCGTCCCGGCGTGAAATGGGCGTACCTAAGCACGGAGAATGAAGTTGGCGTCGTCTTCGAGCTCATAGAGAAGAAGACACCGCCAGCACCGTGAGATGCGACTTCCTGTTCAGGATTGCGACTCTGCCCCCCTTTTCTACAGACACATGCAAACTCCTGAGGGTAATCAAATAGCTCCGCCTCTTCTTTCGACTTGCATACGGAGCAATTCTTAAGCCCACCTAACGCACCTTCTGGGATTGGTGTCGCATTCTGGAATTGGCTTGCGCGCTGCATCTTTCTCACGGTCACTTGGGAATCGCCAAAGCAACCAAGCTTGTGGCAGACTCGGGCTTTCGAGCATTGGAGATATCACCATGGATCCCCAAGAAGCTCAGTCTTGCACGCATTAATGCTCTCAGAAGCTCATTGAGAACAAACGGGTTGGCATTCTCTGGGTTCACGGCAATCTATCCACCTGAGATGATACTTGCGTCTCCAAGGCTAGCCACGAGAAAGAAGAACATACTATACACCAAACGACTTGTCCAACTGGCCCACAGCCTCGAGGGTAGGGTCTTGGTGTGGGGAAGCGGTCGCTCAAGAAACATACCAAGGACTGTGCCGTTCAGAAAGGGCTATCACTGGCTGATCGAACTGCTCAAAGCATCAGCGTCACTTGCGGATGACATGGACATCAGAATCGCAATCGAACCGCTCAATCGTTTTGAGAGTACGATCATTCACAACACCACTGAGGCGCTTTCGCTTACGCGATCAGTTGGGCACGATAGCATCGGCATAGTATACGACACATTCCATGCGAGTCTTGAAGAAGCTACCTTCACCAGGCCAATACTGCGTGCCGGCAAGCGAATTGCGGCCGTGCACGTTTCTGACTGCAACAGGAAGATCCCCGGAAGGGGACACATTGACTTCCGCCCCATCTTCAAGGCCTTGAAAAAAGTTGGGTACGACAGATACGTGACGCTTGAAGCAGTTTTGGACGATAATCCGCGCCATGACCTGTTGGCAGCGAGAAAGTACCTTGAGAAGATGATCGACTAGGCTCGCATCAAGCTGCTAGTCGCTGAATTCCGCAGTTAGGGTGAACACTGAGACGATCTTGTCGCTATTTCACCGAGCACGTTATCAGAAACTTAATACCGTGCCCTTCGACTTTTCTCGCTCCACTTCACTGCATGGAGACGATGAAAGATGCACCTTATAAGACGAGAAGACTTGGAGCAAGTGCAATTACCGGGTAGGGTCATTCAAAAGGTGGTTGGCAAGGATGGCTTCTCGCGAAGTACTCGAATGACCGTGGGTTTTGCGCGTCATTCCGGAGGAAGTGGACACGAACCCCACCATCACGCCGAGGAACTTGTCTACATTATCAGCAGTCGCGACGGTTGGGTGCGTTATGGCCCGAGTCCTGATCGGCTGGGACCTCCCTTGGTACTAGAGGCGGGAATGATTCTGCATTTTCCAGAGCTTGAGTGGCATGTCTTCAACCTAGGCAAGGATGGGCATGTGGACGCTCTCTTTTTCTACGGCCAAGTCGAGAACATACGCCCAGAAGACGCGACCAAGAAAACGTGAGGCCCACCTGATCCCTAACAGCACGAAGAAAAGCTATTCCCAAAGATCTCTAGCAACATCAAATAACTCAAGCTCCTCCAATTTCCTCTTCGTTGGTTTGCCTGTCCTGGGATCCCAGCCCCTCAACTCATAATACTCGGGTAGAATTTCATCCAACATGGCGACCTGACCTTTGGACCCTCCTTCAGTATGCGGTTCTTTCAACAACCTCTCGGGCAATGTGTCCTCTGCCCTTGTCGCGCCGTGTCTAACGTTGAAGGCTTTCTTCATGTTGAAGACCCTCTCACCAATCCTCATGGCTTGCCTGAATGGCATCTTTCTCCCAGTGACCAGTTCAAAGAACAGCAAGTTGTATTCCAGAGGATAGACTGTAGCGCCTGTCGCGCAGGCAATAAGACAGTACCCCATGCAGTTGCCTATTACATGCCAGAGATTTTGAACCTTGAAAGCCGCCTCGGCCTTTCTCTTTGGACTTAACCTCTCTAGTCCATCTAACTCCAACAGTGGGTAGGGTACATGCAGTAATCCCTCAACGAACGTGGTTTCGCCTTCCATATGATCAGCTCCTACGGGAGATGCAGCATAGGTTGCAGACATCGCTGGGAAGGCTCGTGGGTCGTGCATAGCGACCTCCAGTCCCTTCACATGGATAGCATATCTTTCAGCCCCGCCTAGTAGACGCGCGGCCCTTCTGGTGCCTTCAGCTAGAATTCTTCCTATGCCTTCTCGCCTAGCTATCTTGTCCACCAATGCAACGAGTGCTTCGGCGTTTCCGAACCTTAGATCGATCCCTTCCGTGTCTTGCTTTGTTATGATGTTGTTCTCGAAACATTCCATCGCAAATGCAATAGTGGCACCGGTAGAGATGGTATCTATGCCGTGTAGATTGCATAGGTCGTTCGCTTTTGCGATAGCTTTGATATCGCTTACCAGACAATCACCTCCAAGGGAGGCGAGAGTCTCATATTCGATACCTTCAACTCTGGGTTCGGTGGCGTACGGCCCCCCTTCCACGGTAACCACTCTACGGCATCCGACTGGACAATAGATACATGCACGTCTTCCCGTGAGAATCTCTTTATAACCGCCTCCGGGAGCGCCGGTTATTTTCTCTTCATCCTCAAAGTATCCTCTTGTCCAGTTTCTCACGGGCGAATCGCCGAACTCTACGCAGGAGCTATAGTAGCCAGCTGTTCCATACCTGGACGTATACCCGGTGGTCTTCTCATCCTCTTTTAGCATCTTCACTAATTGGGTTGCCTTTTCCTTCAGTGCTTCATCGTCCGCGACGGGGATGCTGTTGTGACCTCTCACGGCAATGGCTTTCAGATTCTTGAAACCCATTATGGCTCCCATGCCGCACCTTCCAGCGGCCCTACCTGCGTCTTCGCTCATGACAGATGCGAATCGAACTAGATTCTCTCCCGCGACGCCGATGTCAGTGACCTTGATGTTTCGATCGCCCAAATCCTTTCGTATCGCTCTGTCGGCTTCGCGTGCGTTCATGCCCCAGTAGGCGCCTGCATCCTCAATTGTTGCTTCTCCGTCATTAACTCGAAGATAGACTGGTTTCGGGGCCCTTCCCGAAAAGACGATTGCATCGTATCCAGCGAATTTGAGTTCGGCTCCCCAGAAACCACCTGCGCTGGAGTCTCCGAAGTACCCGGTCAGGGGCGATTTTGCCGCGACAAAATGTCTACCAGCGCATGGGACTCTGGTTCCAGTTACTGGCCCAGTGGTGAAGATTAGAAGGTTGAAGGGATCAAATGCGTCCACCCATGGAGGCACAGTATCGTACAAGATTCTGCTTGCTATTCCCACACCACCGATGTATTTCTCAGCGAGGTTCTTGCTTAGCGGCAGCTCTGATACCTTGCCCAGCGTCAACTCAACATTCAAGACCTTTCCTGCGTAACCGAACAATCCCTGCACCATTGCCGCTGTCACCTGTTTTTCGTCGGGGATTAATCCTTCGGTCGCTCACTGTCTGACTTCCACCTGTTCGGAGCTCGCTAAATCTCGTCATGACCTGATACTCGACGAACTTGACCAGATAGAACGGAAGCAAAGTGGCGAATCTCAGGTCAGCATTATTCCAGACGCGATTTCGAGAAAATGAAACCGAGGTTCAACTCAGATGATGTCAGAAGGTTTCCTTTGAACCTGACGGACGATATGGTTGAATATTACAACAGACGGAAATTTCCACTCGGGGTTGAGTTTCCCGGCTTCTTCGCCACCGGAAGAAACTTTCTGGGTGCCGAGAGGTTCCTAATCGCTTTCCACAGAGATCCCAGCTTGATTCAGGAGATAATGGATTTCTGGGGAGGATTTGTTGTCGCGACACTGGAGAAGGTTGTGGATCAGGTGGAAATAGACTTCGCGTTGTCCTGGGAAGATATGGCCTACGGGAAAGGTCCACACATCTCACCTCAACTCTTCAGAGAATTCCTCCAGCCCCAATATAGGAAGGTGACAGGCATGCTCAGGAGGAAAGGGGTCGACATAATCATCGTGGATAGCGACGGAAACATTGAACCACTGATAACCCCACTCCTGGAGTCAGGAGTGAACGGCATTCTACCCTTGGAAGCTGGCGCCGGAATGAACGTGGTGTCTCTCAGAGAGAAGTACGGCAAGAGTCTGAGAATGATAGGCAAAATCGATAAGAAAGCGCTGTTGGCGGGGCCTGAAGCTATCAGCAAAGAGGTTGAATCGAAGGTTCCGAAATTGATGGATCAGGGAGGTTACATCCCAAGTATCGACCACGAAGTCCCCGAAGATGTTCCTCTGTCGAACTACTCCTACTACACTAGTCTCTTGAAGCGGATTTGTTCGGGGCAGCAAATCGGGTTATGATCGTTTTGACCGTTTCATCTGGAGTTCTTTGGGTCCTGTTCTGTTTCCTGAGCCCATCGATGAAGTTCTGGAGTCTTCTACCTTCTCTCACCTTACGAGTGTGCCAAATACGGTATGACAATAGCAACTCCTCCTCTTGGTAGCAAAACTTATCCTAGTCGTCTTGGCAAGGCTCGTGAAAGGAATCCTGAACGTCATGCTGAGAGAATTTGAAGAAGCCCTAATAGGGCTGGACAGTGAGAAGGCAAAAGATTTGTGCAGAAGGATCCTTTCAGATCCAAATTCATCCACGGATGACATCTTCAGATCGATAGCATCCGCGATGGATGTGGTTGGACAGAAATATGAGGCTTCTGAGTATTTTCTATCCGAGCTTATCATGGCTGGCGAAGTCGTCAAGGAAGTGCTAAGCATCATTGAGCCCTATCACCGGAAGGCGGAGCCAGAGTACATAGGTACCGTGCTCACGGCCACTGTGAGGGGAGATCTACACGATATAGGCAAGAACATACTGTGCACTTTCTTGAAGTCCGCAGGCTTCAACATCATAGATCTGGGTGTAGATGTCCCTCCAGGGAAGATAGTAGATGCTGAGAGGGCGAATGATGCAGACATAATCGGCCTCTCAGCACTTTTGACGACCGCCGTTCCTGAGTTTATGAATGTGACAGATGCCTTGAAGAATGCAGGTATGAGGGATAAGGTCAAGGTGATAGTTGGTGGGTGCGCTGTCAATGAAGAAGTTGCGAAGAAGTATGGTGCAGACACCTGGGCAAGAACTGCGATAGAGGGAATAGAGATCTGCAGGCAACTTGTGAAGAAGTGAAAGAATGAATCATAAAGAAAGGTTCTTCAAGGCTCTGGAGTTGAAGGAGCCAGACTATGTACCGATATATGACAATGGACTAGATCCTCCAATTATAAAGGCGGTTCTCCAAAGAGAAACTGGTGTGAGACCCACAGACTTTGAAGATGCATTTAGCCTTGCTGCGGGACGTGCATCATGGGAATCGTCGATAAGTTTCAGGTCGGCGATGAACGAGGCATGCATGAAGCTTGACTTTGACGCAGTTTCAGCCTTTTCCGACTATTCGCTCTTCAACAAGAAATATCGCCCTAGATCCGTTGATGAGAACAGGTTCATAGACAACTGGGGAAGGATTCTGCAAGAAAGCCTTGAAGGAAAGACAACCTACTTCGTCGGAGGGACCGTTAACGCACCAGAGGATCTAGAGAACTATGAGCCTCCAGATGCCTTCGACCCGGACGTAATCGAAATGATGGAGAGGATAGTCAAGCCAATCAAAGAAGAAGATGTTGTCATAACGGCTCTCCTTCATAGTGGCTGGCACATGGCCTTCCAAGTCAGGGGAGGAATCGATAAGTTGGCAATTGATTTCTACCGGAATCCGAGTTTTGCCAGAAAACTCATGGATAAGATCGCTAGGGCAGATCAAAAGATCGCTGAAGCAGCGATTGAGGTTGGTGTAGAGGTCTTGTTTGCGGCAGATGACTACGCAGACAATCATGGCCCCCTGATAAGCCCTCAGCTCTTTAGAGAGTTTGAGCTTCCAAATCTAAAGAAGTTTGTAGACCTGGGTAAGAGACACGGAGTACCAGTGCTGAAGCATTCAGATGGCAACCTCTATCCAATACTTGATGATATAGTCAACACCGGAATAAGTGGCCTTCACCCAATCGAGCCTGGCGCCATGGACTTGAAGGATGTCAAGGAAAGATATGGGAGCAGAATCTGCCTACTTGGCAATGTCGATTGCAGGTACATCTTGCCTTATGGAAGCGAGGATGATGTCAGAAAGGATGTCAGAAGGTGCATAGACACCGCTGCCAAGGGAGGAGGATTTGTTCTAGCATCAAGCAATTCCCTTCATGCGAATGTTAAGGTTGAGAACGTGTATGCAATGGTGGATGAAGCGAGAAAATACGGCAAGTATCCCACAAGCAAATGACAGACGCAGGGTTCCTGAAACCATTTCCTGCCTTCTGCGACTCGGGTTCAAAGTTCAAAGCAAGCGTATCCTTCCTACGGCACGGTCCGAATATTCGTGTGGAAACTCATCATCTGCTTCTGAATAGCACAGTTCCTTGATCGTGTGGTGAGATACCTGGTCGATAGATCCTTACCCCCTCGAATATGCCAGCTCCGTGAAGCAGGCCCTGATCAAGGACAGAGATCTTTGCATCCGCATCCCTGACCCACCTTCCGTTCAAATAGAAGATCAGATCCCTGTTCTTCCACTCATCCTCAACCTGAACGCCCCATCTCTCGATCATAGGTAAGCACGACTTCCAGTCCGTTGGATTAGTCCATATAAGACTTCACAAACATATGCTCGCCGTGGCGTGTGAAGCGCGATAGCTAAGGAGGTCGGTGGACTGTGCCTTTTGGAGAGGGAAAATATCTCTACGAAGTTGTCGAAGGATGGGGAAAGCATTTCTATTCACCGTTCGTTGAAGTGGCAGGAATAGCCACTGACGGATATGACAGAGTCTACATCCTGACACGTGGACTTGATCCCATATTCATATTCGACTCCGAAGGGAACTTTATCAAATGTTGGGGAAGACAGTATGTCAGTTGACCACACGGTCTCTGCGTTGGCCCGGATGGTTCTCTCTACATTGCAGATGGTGACCATACAGTGAAGAAGCTCACACCCGAGGGGGAGAACCAACCCTCGGATACTGGTTGTGAGACTTCAATCTACGGGTCAAGAGTTTTCAAAGATTACAGAACAATCAAAAGAGGAGCTGGACCTTTCAACCTCGCAACTGACGTAGCCTTGGACAAAGAAGGCAACATATATGTTTCCGATGGCTACGCCAACGCCAGAGTGCACAAATTCTCTGAGGGAGAGCTCTTGCTTTCCTGGGGTGAACCAGGAAGGGAACCCGGGCAATTCAACCTACCTCATGGCATCTTTGTTTCTGAAGACATAGTCTATGTTGCGGACAGAGAAAACTCTCGCATCCAAGTCTTTGAAACAGACGGAAAGTTCCTTGGGGAATGGGATGTCAATAGGCCTACAGATGTCGTCGTACACGAAGGCAAGGTGATCGTAAGCGAACTAGGATATAACGTTGGGTCTGCCGCAATCTCAACAAAGCCCAAAGATGGGATAAAGGCGGGGAGGCTAAGCATATTCAGCTTGGATGGGGGACTTCTTTCGCGTTGGGGAACAGATGATTACCGTGCACTAGGAAGCTTTAGGGCAGCTCACGCCGTCTGTGTAGATTCAAAGGGCAGCATCTACGTTGGGTGTGATCTCGTCGGCAGAGAACGTTGGAGATGTACCTGAAGACTGTCACGCGCTTCAGAAGTTCATTAGATTGCCCTAGGGCTAATCCGAAGTACGCCCAGAAAGCGATTGAGACTCGCAGAAAACTGGAATCGATGAAAGCCGTGGTCATTCCATAGTGAGCCGATTATGCGATTCTCTTTTGTATAGCGATCAACTTGTCCACGTCATCCTCGTTGTTGTAGAAGTGGGTTGAGACCCTTATCCCTCCCTGCCCTCCAGCATATCTAAGGTCGACGGCCACGCCCTCATTGTTTAGAACCTTCAAGGTTCTCAAGTCTCCGGCGTACGTGACTATGCCTGACCTATGTTTATCCTCGAGAGGGGAGATAACTCTCGCTCCGATGCGTTGAAGCTCGTCGACGAGGTAGTCTGATAGCTTAAGCACCCTACTTTCGATGTTCCTAATTCCTATCTCGTTGAGATATTTGAGGGCCGCAGCGAGTCCCCAGAGTGCTGGCAAGTCGGAGGCGCTGTACTGAAACCTCTTCGCCGTCCTGGCTAACCCTTGGTCGTAGATGCCGATCGTGTCCTCTGATGGATCCCTAACAGATCCGATTAAGAACCCATCGGGCACATCAAGGTTTTCTGTGCCTACCAACTCAGGCACGAACTCCTCCACTAAGCCTCTCTTACAATAGAGGATACCTGACCCAAACGGAGCGCAGAGCCATTTGAGTCCGTGAGCCGCCAAGAAGTGCACCCCCGTCTTCCTCACATCCAACTCTAATGCTCCGAGAGACTGTATTGCGTCCACAACCACGTAGGCGCCGTGGTCCTCGGCCAGCCTTACCAGAGCCTCTAGGTCGATGCGGAATCCGTTGGAGAAGGAAACGGAACTGAAAGCCACCACTCTTGTGTTCTTGTCGATCAGTTGCTCTAAGTCTGAGATGGCAATTCTGCCGTCCACGTTTCTCGCGACCTTCACATTCACCCCCTTCCTACTAAGATGCATCCATGGAAGAGTGTTAGCCGGATGCTCCAGATCGTTAATGACCACATTATCACCCCTCCTCCAGTCAATCATTGTTGCCGCCATGTTGATCCCGAACGTGGTGGTAGGTATGAATGCGATCTCCTCGACTCTCGCGTTGAGAAGTCTAGCCGCTTCCTCTCTTCCCTTCTCGGCTCTCTTGTTCCAAAGAGAGTATTGGTCAAGGGCATTCGGATTCGGAATGAGCTTCCTTGTCTCCCACCATTCCCATACCGCGTTAAGAACCGGTGTTGAAGCCGGGGAGTAGGTAGCTGTATCTAGGTACGTCTTCTGTTTGAAAACTGGGAAATCTTCGCGGGCTTCCTCAATCCTCAAGTTAGTTCACTAACAAATGCTATTGAATCTTGCAATATAAGAGGTCTAGTGCAGAGAATACGGCAAGTATCACATATGAGAATGGCAGACCCATAGTTGCTAGAACCACTTCCTGCCTTCCATGCGCGAGCCCCCAGCACACGAATCCATTGAGCACCATCATTCGAATACTCGGGAGGAGCCTCCTCTGTCTGAACTCTCTTGTTGGAGGACAGGCCAAGCGCCTGCTGGAAACATCTCGACTTCGATCAGGCCATTGAACGTTCTGATGAGTGTAGCGTTCTCTTCTGTAAAATAGAGATGAACACGTCAGCCTCGGCTGCTACAGGACTAGTCATGCGAGTGGGCCTTTTTCCACGGTGATGACCATTGGGTCTACTATCTTGACACGCGTTATGTATCGTTGGAACACCGTTGCCACAACTATCACTGGTAGAAGGCTAATCATAGTTGCCGCGGCGGCATAAGTAGGGTACTGCACCACAAGAGGCGCGAGGAATGCTGTGAGTGTTGGTGGCATCAGCTGGGCAGGTGTGCCTGCGCTCAGTACCAGCGCGAATAGGAACTCTCCCCATGATAGTAGCCATACTATCACGGCCACTGATGCCAGCCCTGAACCCGCCATAGGGATAACGACTCTGAACAGTGTCTCGAGTCTTCCGCATCCATCAATCCTAGCTGCCTTTTCAACGTCCACTGGCAGCGATGAGAAGTACCCTATCAGAATCCATGTCGCAAGAGGTATCGACAATGCAAGATATGTTATTATCATGCCAATGTGTGTGCCGATCAGGCGCCATGTCGCGAACATCACATAGTACGGGATGATCATTGCTGTCGCAGGCAGCATTCTGCTGAAGAGCAAGGATACTAGCCATGCGTTTCTCGCCCTAAAATTGAATCTGGCAAAAGCATATGCACCACAACTAGATACGAGTACAGCTATTAGGGTCGTGGCGGTTGCTACTATCGCGCTGTTCAGCAGTCCGTACTTGAAAGGCTCCGATTGTGCCAGAGGTCGTCCTCCCAACCATGTCTCGCCCCCCTTTCCCTTGCCTCCGAGGACGAGGATGTACGCGTCAATATTCGGATTGTCAGGTATCCAGTGCGTGGGAGCAGCGAGTGTCTCTATTTCTGGCATAAACGAATATAGAGCGATGCTGTAGATCGGGAAGATAATCCAGATTGCCAGCAGGACGTAGCAGGCATATATCAGTATCTTTCTGGAATTCATCGCCTATCGCCATCTGCCGATGAGTATGAAGTATAGCGAAGTTACAATGAAAGTCACTAAGGCAAGATACCAAGAGATCGTTGCGCCGTAGCCCATCTGCAAGGTTCGGAAGGTCTCCGTATATATCAGGTATGATAGGGTAGATGTAGATCCTGCCGGTCCTCCATAGGTCAGAACAAATATGATATCGAATGCCCTCAAAGCTTCGACCGTTGCAAGAACGAGCACGATAAGCAGAGGATATCTCAGGAATCGCAGTGTAACAACCCTGAATCTTCGGACCATTCCAGCGCCATCAATCTTCGCCTGCTTGTACAAGTCTGCAGGTATCGTCTGCACTGCACCCAAAAAGAAGAAACTCGCCAAGGGAGAGTAGTGCCATACGAAGGCTAATGCGACAATGTACACAGCCAAGTCTGGATTAAGAAAGCTGGTGTAACTTCTGATGAGACCCAAGCTGTAAAGGAGCCCGTTCAATGTGCCTAGCACATTCGAGAAAATGTATGAGAAGATTATCCCCACGCTGAACTCAGGAATGGCCCATGGTAGAAGAGCCAGTACCCTTACGATCGCCCTCCCACGCAATTCCTCATTCAGGAGCAGGGCGACGCCCAGCCCGACCAACACAGACAGAGCCACTACAGTACACGCAAACTGCATGGAGACTACGGTTGCGCGTTGGACGTAGGGATCAAAGAAGGCATCAACGTAGTTCTGTAGGCCAACGAAAGTAGGCTTCGTGCCTGAGACATCGTATGTGCTTAGACTGATCAGGAAGGACTGGGTCATCGGGTAGAGTACTAGCGCGAACTCGAACGCGACTAGCGGAATTACCAGTAGATATGCAAACTGTCTGTCGGTTAGCCTCCGTACGGACGACTCAGGATGTCCAGACTTCAGCGCCACCATACTTCTTCCTCAATTCGTCAGCTAGGGCTCTCATGTTCGTTACTGTGTCTTTCGGTGATACTTTGCCTAGGACCAGAGATTGAAGCATCTCCTGCAGTTTCTCTCTCCACGGAGCGTACCAGACTACCCCTCTCATAGCCCACTGTGGCTCTCCTGTGAAATTGTTCTGCTTGAGGAGTTCCCAGTCCTTTTCCGAGTAGTACTTGCGGTAGCTTGCGACTATTTCAGGATCTTCGAAGAGCGGTTTGTATGCCTGGCCTAAGTAGAATTCCTTCATCCACTTCTTCGCTACGAGATAGTCGCCATTCTTGTCCTTCCAAGAATAGAATTTGAAAAGGTTCTCAGTTCTTTTCGCTTCATCTGCCGGCCGGTTGTAGTACTTGTGGTTCGTTAAGGCATAGAACGCTGGATAGACCATGCCTCCTGTCTGAGCCTTCCCAGGCTGTGGACTCATGAAGTGGAACGATCCTGCGTCAGGCGACTTTTCCGGGACGTTGTATATGTTGCCAATATTGTAGTCGACTTCGACTGCATATGCATACTTGCCGGTCGAAAATACCTGCTCATTCTCGCTTAGGGTCTGCGTCAATATACCTTCCGGCACAAGCTTCCGCTTGTAAGCATCCCGCATATTCTCACATACTGCGAGCACAGGAGTATTCAGGTCAAATATGGGGTCGTGAGTCTTCTTGTCGACCAACTCCTCCCCTTCACAAATGCATTGGAATTCGAAGCCTTGGCATATGTTCCACGAAAATTCTTGATTCCACCTGTTAAGCAACGGCGTGTCGGCTATGCCCGCTTTCTTCATCTGCTCACATTGGTTGAGCAGATCATCCCATGTCTTGGGCGGATCAGTTATGTACCCATCCGCATCCGCAAGGCCTGCCTTCTGCAGAACCTTGCCGTTATATTGCACGGTGAACGTTCCAAACCAATAGATGCTGCCGAGATGCTTTCCGTCGGGCATCTGAACATAGTCCCAGAGATACGGGATCATGTCATTAGCCATGTCATTAATGCCTTCAATGTCGTCCAGCGGCTGCAACCAGCCTGCCTTGTACCAACGGGTCATCCACGGCATGTGCTGGTAGACCATGTGCACGGGTGTCTTTGCTATGATTCTGCTCTCTAATGTTGCATAATAGTCGCCTGGCACAAGATCCATACGAGCGTTTTCGTTGTACTGCTGATTGAACACATCGACGTTTTCTTTGACCATCGCAGGATTCCATTCCCAGACACTAAAGACCAGTTCGGTTGACGGACGTGCTGCCGAAGTGACTGGCGCGCCTGTCGTCATGATTTCAGAGGTAGTCGCGGCAGCTGTGGTAGTTGATGGTCCTGGTGGTGCCTGACTGGAGAGATAGTATGCTACGCCGCCAACAACGATTACAGCTCCAGCTCCGATGGCTGCTGTGGTCATCCTCGATAGAGCCTTTCGTCTTGTCATAAGATCATTCGCATTTCGCGATTTCCCGCGTTCTTCTTTCTCTCTTCTCTCTTCTCTCGCCATTTGCAACCCAACAAGATCTATACGGTTTTGCTGCTATACTCACGGCTAAGTTTCTATTTAAGACTTGGGGAAGGGGCTCCGCACTTTTCACTAGTTGGCTTCAGCAGGCGTCTTGCCTCTGACTCCATCATGTGGTCTCGAAGTCGCACGCAAGCCGAATTGTATCTGAATTCTCTTGAACAGTGCTTTGACTGCCCAAGCCTCACATGTCTTGCTGGGAATCTCGAAAGGTTAGATCTACGTGTTTAGTACGATTCTTAGCGCCCCGATCTCCATGGTTCGAAGATTGGCGAGAAGCCTCGGGCTAGAGCACAGCCCTGCCGTCTGATCTGTTGAATAGGTGCATCCTCTTCTTGTTCACAGACGCCCAGACCCTGTCTGTGATTCTGGATTCGAAGGTATGGGATGTCACGACTTTCAATATCCTGTCATCTATTCTGAGATCAACAACTGTCTCATTTCCAAGGGGTTCCACGGCGTACACTTCAGCTTCGAAATCTTCGTCAGATGTCCTCCTTGGAGTGAGCGCTATATCTTGTGGTCTGACTCCAATTGTGAGCTCGTTTCCGGCCCCCTTCTCTTCAACCAACTTGGCAGCTTCCGCGTCCAGCTTGAGGGCAAAATGGGATGTCTGCAGGAAGGCCTCCTGTCCCTTCTTTGCGAATTCAGCTTCGAATAAGTTCATTGGGGGCGTGCCTACGAAACCTCCAACAAAGCTGTCTGCTGGCTCATTGTAGATTGTCATTGGGCCGGCGAGTTGGGCAATTTTGCCTTGGTTCATTATGGCTATCCTATCAGCCATGCTCATGGCTTCAACTTGATCATGCGTTACATAGATCGTGGTGGTTTGAAGATCCTTCTGGAGCCTGATCAATTCGGCCCTCATGTAGACCCGCAGTTTTGCGTCTATGTTGGACAACGGCTCATCCATGAGAAAGACTCTGGGCTCTCTAACGGTAGCTCTGGCAAGAGCAATCCTCTGCCTTTCACCGCCGCTCAGCTCATGAGGCTTCTTCTTCATGAGGGGTCGTATGTGAAGCATGTCAGCAGTCTTTTCCACCCGAGACTTGATCTCAGTCTTGGGCATCTTTCTGATCTTCAATGGGAACGCAATGTTGTCGAAGGCGTTCATCTGGGGATACAAGGCGTAGCTCTGAAACACCATGGCCACGTCTCTCTTCTCAGGCGGAATGTCATTGACAAGTGTGCCATCGAAGTAGATGTTACCGGATGTTATAGGTTCGAGTCCCGCGATCATGTTGAGAGTAGTGGTCTTCCCGCAGCCAGACGGGCCAAGCAGCACGAAGAACTCCTTGTCAATTATCTCAACGTCTATTCCATCGACTGCAAGCGTGGTGCCGTACTTCTTAGTCAGTTTCTCCAACACGACTTTGACCAATAGCGATCAGATCGATCAGGATCTAATGAACGCTTCCACTTTGGCTATAAGCCTTTCCAGAAGCGAGAACCGTTGTGTTAGCCCATAACATTTGGCACATCATGGTCTTCCGATGTGTTCTACGAAAAGAGAGAGACATCGGACGTTCTCTCAAGCAGGCTCCTGCCTGAGTCTCTTCATGCAAGTGTACTCTAGTTGCTCAGTTTGATAGTGTGCCATATGTTATGGGCTACTACAAGAAGCCAGAACCGTATCGTCTGATCAGGCGGATTTCCAGGAGCCTTCTGACGCACCAGCATCAAGGCCTCAGTTTCTCCAGCACGATTGGACGGCTCTTTCTCTTACCGATTCAGAGTATTGCGATGTATCCTTAGATTGCGGAACCAAGCCCCAAAGCGGGCTTTGGGACAGAAGTTAGCGGTATCCTATTCTGAGTACGTTGTGTAGTGTTGCGAGGCAGCCGATGGCGGTGTTGATTCGGTCGTCTCTCCTCTGCCATACCTTCCATCCGAGAGTTCTCTTGT